>FJVZ01000800.1_pt1 | contig 31702 bp, 31 predicted proteins | sample 1011841 | NCBI WGS metagenome assembly FJVZ01 (sample SAMEA3912450, study PRJEB9761) | metagenome | biome: forest; material: soil | place: USA | collected 2011-06-22 | depth 0.1 m
CCGAGACCCCCCGCCGCTCGGACCTGCCGAAGACGCCGCCGACCCCGCTGCCGGTGCCGCCCGCCGCCCCGCCGGCCGCCGCCCCGTCCTTCGCCCCGGCGCAGCCGACGATCGCGCCGACCGTCCCGGCCGCCCCCGCACCGCAGCCCCACCAGCCCCCGCCGGGCTTCGGCCCGCCGCCGATCGGCTCGTACGGGGCCCCGCAGCCCGCCTACGAGGCGCCCACCGGCCCGGTGATCCCCTCGCCGCCCACCGTCCAGCTGCACCAGCCGTCGTTCGACACCCCGCCGCCCGGCCCGGTGGTCACCGACACCACGACGGCGCCCGCCCCCGAGCCGAAGCGCCGGGGCGTCTCCTGGAAGGTCCTGCTGACCGTCGCCCTGGTGATGACCGTCGGCGGCACCGCGGGCGGCGTGGTGCTGGTCAAGGCGCTGGACAACAAGAAGAGCGACAGCGCCGCCACCGCCGGCAGTTCGTCGCCCGCCGCCCTCGACAGCCCGCAGGCGGCGCCGTCGAAGGCGCCGTCCACCACGCCCTCGCCGAGCGCGAGCAGCGAGCCCGCGGAGAGCCCCTCCCCGGGCAGGAGCACCGCGTCGAAGTCGCCGTCCGCCACCGCCACGTCCCGGCCGGCCGTCTACACGGCCGTCTACCAGGACCGGGAGCTCGGCACCCCCGACTACAACTACAGCTACGACCTGGCCGAGGGAAAGATCGTGAACTCCTCGGCCAGCACCGCCTGGGAGCTGCAGACCGGCTACAGCAACTTCGACTGGAACGGGGCCGACGCCTACATCACCACCGAGGCGCAGCTGACACCCGAGCAGTGCTCGGCCGCCATCGACCGCCAGCCGGCCGGGGCGCTCAAGTACGACGCGCTGCCGCCCGGCCGGCTCTTCTGCCTGCGCCACCGCGCCAGCGGCAGCATCGTGATCGCCAAGGTCCTGACCCAGGGCACCTCCAGCGGCGTGACCAAGCTCTCCGTCACCTACTACCGCAACGACGCCTGACCCACGCCCCGATATCCTGACCCGGTCGAAACCCCACCGGACCGGAGCACACCGTGTACTTCACCGACCGCGGCATCGAGGAGCTGGCGAGCCGGCGCGGCGACGAGGAGGTCACCTTCGAGTGGCTGTCCGAGCGTCTGCGTGAGTTCGTCGACCTCAACCCCGACTTCGAGATCCCCGTCGAGCGGCTGGCCACCTGGCTGGCCAGGCTCGACGACGAGGACGACGAGTAGGTACGGGTGAGCATGCGCAAGGCCCGGGAGGCGATCGCCTCCCGGGCCTTGCGCATGCCCGGGCAGGGCGGCTTCCGGGGGGCGCTTGACTTCCCCAGCTCGCGATATATCGTGTTCTGCAGGGAAACGCGATACATCGCGAACCGCAACGGGAGGCGGCACACTCATGAGCCAGTGGACGGTCAGCGAGCCTGACAGGATCACGATCGACGAAGCGGTCACCGCACTGCACGTACGGATCATCGAAGGCGCCGTGAACGTGGTCGCCGCCGAGGGCCCGGCCCGGCTGGAGGTCACCGAGCTCGACGGCGACCCGCTGCAGGTCACCCTGGAGGACGGGGTGCTGACGGTCACCTACAAGAACCTCAACTGGGCCGATCTCGGCGAGAGCGTGAAGTCGGTCCAGTCCGTCAAGGACCTCTTCTCCTCGCTGCGGCGCAAGCGCCGGGCCGTCGTCTCGCTGGCCGTCCCGGCCGGCTCCGAGGTGCGGATCGGCAGCGTCAGCGCTGAGGCCACCGTCTCCGGCATCGCCGGCCACGTCGCCGTGCACGGCGCCACCGGCGCCACCACCCTGGTCGGCCTCTCCGGCCGCACCGAGGCCAACTCCGTCTCCGGGGACGTCGACGTGCAGTCCGTCTCCGGTGAGCTCAAGGTCAAGACCGTCTCCGGCGGCCTGACCGTGGTGGCCGGCACCGCCGACAAGCTCTCGGCCAACTCGGTCAGCGGCGCCGTCACCCTCGACCTCGACGTGGCGACCCCGACCGACATCAGGGTCAACACCGTCAGCGGCGCGGTCGGCGTCCGACTGCCGTCCCTCGCGGACGCCAGGGTCGAGGCCGGCACCAACAGCGGCGACGTCTCCAGCACCTTCGAGCAGCTCAAGGTCGGCGGCACCTGGGGCGCCAAGAAGCTCTCCGGCCAGCTCGGCTCCGGCAAGGGCAGCCTGCAGGTCACCACCGTGTCCGGCGCCGTCACGGTGCTGCGCCGCCCCGACGCGGAGGACGACGGACCGGTCGTCGTCAAGGAGCTCCCGGCCGGCCCCGGCCTCACCCGCCCCGACCTCACCAAGGAGGCGTGACATGACGCCCGTCTTCGGCCACGGCCGGCTCCGCCTGTACCTGCTGAAGCTGCTGGACGAGGCGCCCCGGCACGGCTACGAGGTGATCCGCCTGCTGGAGGAGCGCTTCGAGGGCCTGTACGCGCCGTCCGCCGGCACCGTGTACCCGCGGCTCGCGAAGCTGGAGAAGGAGGGCCTGGTCAGCCACAGCACCGAGGGCGGCCGCAAGGTCTACCGGCTCACCGACGCCGGGCGCGCCGAGCTGGCGTCCCGGCAGGGCGAGATCGCCGAGCTGGAGGTCGAGATCCGGGACTCCGTCGCGCAGCTGGCCGGGGCGATCCGCGAGGACGTCCGGGACAGCGCCAAGGATCTGCGCGAGGAGCTGTGGGGCGCGGCCAGGCAGGCCCCCCGGGCCGAGCCGGCCGCCGGCGCCGACCCGTGGGCCGGGCCGTGGGGCGACAAGGACGCCTGGCAGCGCGCCAAGGAGGAGTTCGCGCAGTTCAAGACGCAGGCCAAGGAGCAGGCGAAGCGGGCCAAGGAGCAGGAGAAGGCCGCCAAGGCCAAGGCGAAGGCGGCCGAGGAGGAGGCCCGCCGGCTGCGCGAGCAGTCCCGCGCCGCGCGTACCGCGGCCCAGCAGGAGGCGCTGCGGATCAAGCGCCGGGTGGAGCAGCAGGTCCGCGACCACGCCGCGCGCGGCGACTGGCCGACCGGTCTGGCCGAGGGGCTCTCCGAGCTGACGAAGGGTCTGGCCGGGCTGGCGGACGCCGCCAAGTGGGGCCACCCGACACCCGCCGAGGACATCCGGGTGACCCGGATCGACCTCGACAAGGACGGCCCCGACGGCGGCGGCCCGCTGCCCGGTACGGACGAGGTGCCCGCCGGCCTGCCGTCCTGGACGGNGACCGACCCCGCCGGCGACCCGGCCCGCGAGCTGGAGCGGCTGCTCGACCGCTTCCGCGACCAGGTCCGGGACGCCGCGCGGGACGGCGGGGTGACGGCCGCCCAGCTGGAGGGCTCCCGCGGCGCGCTCGCGACGGCGGCCGAGCGGCTGCGCCGGCTGCTGGGCTGANCGCCGCCCGCGGACCGGCNGGGCCCGGCACCCTCGGGGGTGCCGGGCCCTGCCGCGTCAGGCCTGCGGAGTGAGGACGATCTTGCCGAAGACGTCGCCCTCGGCCAGCCGCGCGAAGCCCTCCCGGGCGTCGGCCAGCGGCAGGACGGAGTCGATCACCGGGCGGACGCCGGAGTTGGCGCAGAGCGCGAGCAGCCCGGCCAGTTCGTCCTTCGTGCCCATCGTCGAGCCGACCACCTTGAGCTCCAGGAAGAAGATCCGGTTGAGCTCGGCGGCCTTCGGGCTGGCGCCCGAGGTGGCACCGGAGATGACGATCGTCCCGCCGGGGCGCAGCGCCTTGACGGAGTGGGACCAGGTGGCGGCGCCGACGGTCTCCATCACGGCGTCCACCCGCTCCGGCAGCCGGGCGCCGCTCTCGAACGCGGCGTCGGCGCCGAGGCCCACCGCACGGGCACGCTTGGCCTCGTCCCGGCCGGTGACCCAGACCCGGAGCCCGGCGGCCTTGCCGAGCACGACCAGGGCGGTCGAGACGCCGCCGCCGGCGCCCTGCACCAGGACGGTGTCGCCGGGCTTCACACCCGCGTTGGTGAACAGCATCCGATAGGCCGTCAGCCAGGCGGTGGGCAGGCAGGCCGCTTCGGCGAAGGAGAGTGCGGCCGGCTTGGGCAGCAGGTTCCAGGTCGGTACGGCGACCTTCTGGGCGAACGTGCCCTGGTAGCGCTCCGTCAGGATGGAGCGCGGCTCGGCGGGGCCGACCCCGTGGCCGCTCTGGCCGATGACGGAGTGGATGACGACCTCGTTGCCGTCCTCGTCGACCCCGGCCGCGTCGCAGCCGAGGATCATCGGCAGCCGCTCGGCGGGCAGGCCGACCCCGCGCAGCGACCAGAGGTCGTGATGGTTGAGGGTGGCGGCCCGGACCGTCACCACGCTCCAGCCGGGCCGGGACACCGGGTCGGGGAGCTCGCCGGTCTCCAGCCCGCTGAGGGGGTCGTCGGCGTCGATACGTGCGGCGTAGGCAGCGAACATGTCACGGACGATAGCGGCGACGGCCGGGGCCCGGAACCACGCGAGAGTGTGACCCTTGCCGCGTGTCCCGGGCCCGAAAGGGGTGCTACCGCCGGGCGACGCCCTCGCGACGGGCNGCCTCGGCCACGGCCTTGGTGACGGCCGGGGCGACGCGCTCGTCGAACGGCGACGGGATGACCTTCTGCGCCGTCAGCTCGTCGGCGACGACACCGGCCAGGGCCTGGGCGGCGGCGAGCTTCATGCCCTCGGTGATCCGGGTCGCGCGGACCTGGAGTGCGCCCGCGAAGATGCCGGGGAAGGCCAGCACGTTGTTGATCTGGTTCGGGAAGTCGCTGCGCCCGGTGGCGACCACGGCGGCGTACTTGTGCGCGACCTCGGGGTGGATCTCCGGGGTGGGGTTGGCCATCGCGAAGATGAAGCAGCCCTCGGCCATGGTGGCGACGGCCTCCTCCGGCACGGTGCCGCCGGAGACGCCGATGAACACGTCGGCGCCGTTCAGGGCGTCGGCCAGCGAGCCCTTGAGGCCGGTCCGGTTGGTGACCGCGGCGATCTCGGCCTTGACGTCCGTCAGGTCGCCGCGGCCCTCGTACACGACGCCGCCGCGGTCGCAGACGGCGACGTCGCCGATGCCGGCGGCCACCAGCATCTTGGCGATGGCGATGCCGGCCGCGCCCGCGCCGGAGATGACGGCGCGCAGGTCGCCGATCTCACGGCCCGTCACCTTGGCCGCGTTCCACAGGGCCGCGGTGGAGACGATGGCGGTGCCGTGCTGGTCGTCGTGGAAGATCGGGATGTCCAGGGCGTCCTGGAGCCGGCGCTCGATCTCGAAGCAGCGCGGGGCGGAGATGTCCTCCAGGTTGACGCCGCCGAAGGACGGGGCCAGCCGGACGACGGTCTCGACGATCTCGTCGACGCCGGTGCAGGCCAGCGCGATCGGGACGGCGTCGACGCCGCCGAACTGCTTGAANAGGATCGCCTTGCCCTCCATCACGGGCAGCGAGGCCTCCGGGCCGATGTCGCCGAGCCCGAGGACGGCGGTGCCGTCGGTGACGACCGCGACCACNTTGGACTTCCAGGTGTAGTCGTTCACCAGGTCGGGCTGCTCGGCGATGGCGGTGCAGACCCGGGCGACGCCGGGCGTGTAGGCGAGGGACAGGTCGTCCGCGTCGCGCACCGGCACCGTGGCCCGGACCTCCATCTTGCCGCCGCGGTGGAGCGCGAAGACGGCATCGACGGGGTCGATGGTGTCCTGGGTGTTGGGGTGGATGATCTCCGCTGCCACGATGACCTCTTCGTCATGGTCGGCGAGGGTACGCGTCCGACGGGCGGGCGACCCCGTCCCAGGGAAACTGGAAACCGGGTACGCCGAAGCGGACCCGGAGGAGGGGTCGGGGCGCGGCCGTCGGGCGGCGCCCTCGAGTGAGGGTTTTGGGTTTTATGTCTGCGCTGTGCTTCCGGGCCCGAGCGTAGGTCGGACGAAGGCATCGCACCTATGCCTTTTCGTCCTCGTCACGTGCTCTTCATCCCATTGCCGTCCGCGTAACAGAGACCGGGCATCGGAAGCACCCGGGCCTGCGGCGGCAATGGTGAACGGGCACGCACACCCGTAGGGGTGAACGCAGACACGGAGGGGAGCTGGTGCCTCGGATACGGAGCCGACGTCCTCGGCTTCCGGCCCTGCGCACCCCGAGTCTGTCGCGACTCGGCGGTCTGTGTTCGGGTTCGGGGGTCACCCGATACCAGATTCTGACACACCGGCCCCCCGTCCCATCAGGGCAGGACGAAAAGATCACCTTTTTTGCCGGTCCGGGCGACAAGATCTCCGGCCGGCGGGCCGGCCACGCGAAGGCGTCCCGGCGACGACGGTGCGGGACGCGGTTGCGGGGCATTCGCACCGTCGTGTCACCCGGCCGGGCGCGGGCCGCTCTGCATACTTATACACAGGGTGACAGGGACACGATATTCGTCCGAATAGCGGACAGTACGACCCCTTGTTATCCGATTTTGATCTGCATAAGGGCATTCTGACCGTCATCTGATGACAGGATTCCCCCAACTCGGATCGGACCGGCCACTGGTCGAGGCGGTTCGGTCCACGTCCACCTCGGCGGAGGGTGGCGGATCAGTACCCGGCACCACCCCCTGCACCAGCTGTCACACCCGGCACCACAGCCGGCCCGTACAACCCCCGCGCGGTCGGTGACCGCGTCGTACGGACCACCGGCCTCCTCGGTGCGCCGCTTCCCCCTGCGGCGTACTCCGCCCGACCTCTCCTCAGGAGGATTTCCCCCTCATGACCGCTCGCACCCAGCGCACCCGCCTCCTCATGGCCTGCGCCGTCCTCGCGTCCGCCTCCTTGGCCCTGACCGCCTGCGGCAGCAGCGGCTCGGGCAGCAGCGCCGGCTCCAGCGGCACCGGCAGCGGCGCCACGGTCGGCGCCGTCTCGGCCGACCCGTCGCTGGCCGCGCTCGTCCCGGCCGACATCAAGTCGGGCGGCAAGCTGGTCGTCGGCTCCGACGCCTCCTACGCCCCGAACGAGTTCCAGGACGACAAGGGCACCATCGTCGGCATGGACGTCGACCTGGCCAACGCGATCGCCGCGAAGCTGGGGCTGAAGGCCGAGGTCCAGAACGCCGGCTTCACCGCGATCATCCCGGGCATCGGCGCGAACAAGTACCAGCTCGGCATGAGCTCCTTCACGGACACCAAGGAGCGCGAGCAGACCGTCGACATGGTCACCTACTTCACCGCGGGCACCTCCTCCGCCGTGAAGAAGGGCAACCCGGACAAGATCTCCGCCGACGACCTGTGCGGCAAGAAGATCGCCGTCCAGACCGGCACCACCCAGGCCAGCGCGATCACCGACGTGATCAACCCCGCCTGCACCAAGGCCGGCAAGCCGACCGTGCCGAACGACGGCGACAAGTTCGACCTCCAGACGGACGTCACCAACGCCCTGGTCTCCGGCCGCGACCAGGTGATGATGGCCGACTCCCCGGTCATCGACTACGCGCTCAAGCAGACCAACGGCCAGCTGGAGAAGCTCGGCTCCACCACCGACTCCGCGCCGTACGGCATCGCGCTCGCCAAGGGCTCGGCGCTCACCCCGGCCGTCCAGAAGGCGGTCCAGGCGCTGATCGACGACGGCACGTACAAGCAGATCCTGCAGAAGTGGGGCGTCGAGGCCGGCGCGGTCGACAAGGCCCAGCTCAACGCCGCTGTCAGCTGACCTTCGCCGTCCTGATTCCACAGCGACCTGTTCTGAGGCCACACAGTGAATTCTCTCCACAAGGGGCCGGCCGCCCCGGGACGGCCTGAAGTCATCAAGGCCGTCCCGGTCCGCCACCCCGGACGCTGGGTCGGAGCCGCGGTCATCCTGCTGCTCGCGGCCATGCTGATCCACGCCATCCTGACCGTCCCCGCCTTCAAGTGGGACCTCGTCGGGCACTACCTCTTCGACAACCGCATCCTGCACGGCCTGGTGGTCACCCTTGAGCTGACCGCGCTGGCCATGGTGATGGGCGTGGTCGGCGGCATCCTGCTGGCCGTCATGCGGCTGTCGCCGAACCCACTGCTCTCCGGCACGGCCTGGGTCTACATCTGGGTGTTCCGCGGTACGCCCGTNCTGGTCCAGCTGGTGTTCTGGAACTTCCTCGGCGTGCTCTGGGCCAAGCTCTCGATCGGCATCCCGTTCACGCATGTGACGTTCTGGTCGGAGCAGACCAACGTCCTGATCCCGACCTTCGTCGCGGCGCTGCTGGGCCTCGGCCTCAACGAGGCCGCCTACATGGCGGAGATCGTCCGCGGCGGCATCCAGTCGGTGGACGAGGGCCAGCAGGAGGCGTCCCAGGCCCTGGGCATGAACCGCTTCGACACCATGCGGCGGATCATCCTGCCGCAGGCGATGCGCGTGATCATCCCGCCGACCGGCAACGAGACCATCTCGATGCTCAAGACCACCTCGCTGGTCAGCGTCATCGCGCTGGAGGAGCTGTTCCGGGCGGGGCAGAACATCTACTCGCGCAACTTCCAGAGCATCCCGCTGCTGATCGTGGTCAGCATCTGGTACCTGCTGCTGACCTCGATCCTCACCGTCGGCCAGTACTACATCGAGCGGCACTACGCGCGCGGCTCCAACCGCTCGCTGCCGCCGACGCCGATGCAGCGCATCGCCGGCCTGTTCCGGGGTATCCAGTCAAGGCCGCAGCCGAAGCCCGTCGACGCCGGGGTCCACGGCGGCGGCGAAGGAGGCGGTCTGTGATGACCGATCTGACGAAGTCCCCGGCCGACGAGCGGCCCGGCGGCCCGATGGTGAAGGCCGAGGGGGTGCACAAGTCCTACGGCCTGGTCGAGGTGCTGAAGGGCATCGACCTGGAGGTCAAGCAGGGCGAGGTGTTCTGCCTGGTCGGCCCGTCCGGCTCGGGCAAGTCGACCTTCCTGCGGTGCATCAACCACCTGGAGAAGGTCAACGCCGGCCGGCTCTGGGTCGACGGCGAGCTGGTCGGCTACCGCCAGAGGGGCGACAGGCTGTACGAGCTCAGGGACCGCGAGGTGGCGATGAAGCGCCGGGACATCGGCATGGTGTTCCAGCGCTTCAACCTCTTCCCGCACATGACCGCCATCGAGAACGTCATCGAGGCGCCGGTGCAGGTCAAGGGCGAGAGCAAGGCGGCCGCCAAGGAGCGGGCGATGGCCCTGCTGGAGCGGGTCGGGCTGGCCGAGAAGGCCAAGAACTACCCGTCCCAGCTCTCCGGCGGCCAGCAGCAGCGGGTGGCGATCGCCCGCGCGCTCGCCATGAAGCCGAAGCTGATGCTCTTCGACGAGCCCACCTCCGCCCTCGACCCCGAGCTGGTCGGCGACGTCCTGGACGTCATGCGCGGCCTCGCCGAGGAGGGCATGACGATGATCGTCGTCACCCACGAGATGGGTTTCGCCCGCGAGGTCGGCGACGCGCTGGTGTTCATGGACGGCGGCGTGGTGGTGGAGTCCGGCAACCCGCGCGAGGTGCTCTCCAACCCGCAGCACGAGCGGACCAGGGCCTTCCTCTCCAAGGTGCTCTGACCCGCTCCCGCACGGTGCCCGGCAGGTCCCGACCTGCCGGGCACCGTCGTGTTTCCGGCCGGAGGTAATAGGCTGGAGGCTAGTCACCCGTTACCGTCCCCGGAAGGACCACCGTGGAGCTCGCCTCCTACGCCGACTACGCCGTCCGGCTCGTCAACAGCGAGCAGCCCTGGCGCGGCACCGACGAGCTGACCTCGGTGGACGCCGTACGGGCCCTGTTCGGCAGCCCGACGCGGGCCGCCTCGCTCGCCGACGAGTCCGACCTGCCCCGGCTGCGGGCCGCCCGGACCCGGCTGCGCGGCGTCTTCGAAGCGGCCGCCGAGGGCGACGAGGTACGCGGCGTCGACCTGCTGAACAGCCTGATGATCGAGTACCCGGTCAGCCCGCTGGTCTCCGGCCACGACTACCTCGACGAGAACGGCCGCCCGCGCTGGCACCTGCACCTCGCCGACAACGCGCCGACCGCCGCCGCCAACTACACCGCCGTCGCCTGCATGGGCCTGGCCATCCACCTGACCGGGCTCGGCGCCGACCGGCTCGGCATCTGCCAGGCCCCGCCGTGCCGCAACGCCTACCTCGACACCTCCACCAACCGGTCGCGGCGGTACTGCTCCGACCGCTGCGCCACCCGCGCCAACGTGGCCGCGTACCGGGCCCGCAAGCGCCAGGAGGCGCTGGACGCCGCCGACGCTACGATTCCGGGCTGAGCCACACCCCGCACCGCCTGGCCAGCCCCGGCACCCGCGCCAGCGGGCCGGCCAGCAGCGCCCGCTCCAGCAGCCGCGAGGGCGCCAGCCACGCCGGGCGCGGACGGACTCTCAGCAGCACCCGCCCGAGGACCAACTCCTCCGGCACCGCCCCGAACTGACGACTGTCACTGTCGACCGGCCGGTTGTCCGACAGCAGCCACCAGCCGCCCGGGCGGCGGCCGTCCGCCCGCTTGACCAGCCGCAGGTCCTGCTGGAACGGGTGCCGGAACACCACCACCGCACCGGACCTGATCCGCGCCCCGTACCGGACCACCACCAGGTCGCCGTCGCGCAGCGTCGGCACCATGGACGGCCCCGCCACGTCGATCACCCCGAACGGCAGCAGACCGCCCCCGGGCGTTCCGCCCTGCGGTTCCTCCGTGCGCCCCACGCCTACCTCCTCCGGTTCACCGCGTCCAGTGTCCCGCACCGGACGTCCGCCGACCGTGTCCGAAATCAACCGGTTCAGACTCCGTCTTTGGCCCTAGGCCACCGGGGCAGCCGCGAAACCCGGGGGGCGTGGGGGTAATCTCGGGCGCGGGAAGACGATCTAAGGAAGGACTCCCATGTTCTCTCGTCTGTTTGCACCTCGCGCCACTGCTCACGCCCACTGCGACCTGCCCTGCGGTGTGTACGACCCGGCACAGGCCCTCATCGAGGCCAAGTCCGTCCTGGGCACCCAGGAGAAGTACCAGGCCAATGAGGACTCGCACTTCCGCGCTCGCGCCATCATCATCAAGGAGCAGCGCGCCGAGGCCGTCAAGCACCACATCTCGGTGCTGTGGAGCGACTACTTCAAGGCCCCGCACTTCGAGAAGTACCCGGAGCTGCACCAGCTGATCAACGACACCCTGAAGGCCGCCTCGGCCACCAAGGCGTCGACGGACCCGGCCACCGGCCAGGCCCTGATCGACCTCATCGAGCAGGTCAGCAAGATCTTCTGGGAGACCAAGCAGGCCTGACGCCTGACGGACGCTCCTGCGCCGTGCCCCCGTTCGCCCCGGCGAGCGGGGGCACGGCGTTCTTCCGGCCACCGTCTGGCCACCCGTCAGGCCGCCGGGGTGACAGCCGGGGTACCGGCACCGGTGCTTGCAGCAGCGGGTGCTGATCGCCCGCCGCTCGTCCAGCAGCCCCGGGTGCTGGTGCTGGACGAGCCCACCAGCCGCCTGGACATCGCGGCACCAGCTCCAACGTGCTCTCGCTCGTCCGGGAGAGCGGCCTGACGGTGCTGACGGCCCTGCACGACCTCAATCTGGCGGCGGCCCACTGCGACCTGCCGCACGTGATCGCGGGCGGGCGGATCATCGCCTCCGGCGCCCCGTACGACGTGCTCGAACCCGGCCTGCTGGAGAGCCCGCGCAACCCGGCCGCGATCGCCTCGCTCGGCGCGTACCTGCGGACGGCTGCGACCGGTTGAACCCCGGGCGTAGGCTCGGGTGTACGAACGAAACCCCCACCGAAGGAGAAGACCATGGCCACCACGGCGGCACCGACCGCCTTCGACACCGCGGCGCTCCGCGAGGGCATCGAGCACCGGAACGCCGAGACGCTGCTCGCGCTCTACGCGGACGACGCCGAGCTCCGCATGGTCGACCACAAGACCCAGCCGAGCCACCCGCTGGTCATGCACGGCCGCTCCGAGATCGGCGCGATGCTGAGCGACGTCTACGGGCGCGAGATGACCCACAAACTGGAGCAGGTCCTGGTCCAGGGCGACCACGTGGCCTTCATGGAGTCCTGCGTCTATCCGGACGGCGTCAAGGTGCTCTGCACCTCGGTCGCCGATCTCAGGGACGGCCGGATCGTCGGCCAGACGTCCATCCAGGCCTGGGACGAGCAGGAGTAGCCGGCGCACCGGCCCCGCCGGATCGGCACATCCCGCCCGGCCGGTGCTTTGAGTACCCTCGACAACATGATCCGTACCGCCGTCATCACCGATGTCCCGGTCATCCAGGCCATGATCCGCGAACTCGCCGACTACGAGAAGGCGCTGCACGAGGCCCAGGCCACCCAGGAGCAGCTGACCGAGGCGCTGTTCGGCGCGAACCCCGCGCTGTTCGGTCTCATAGCCGAGGACGACACCACCGGGGAGCCGGTCGGCTTCGCCCTCTGGTTCCGCAACTTCTCGACCTGGCGCGGCACCCACGGCATCTACCTGGAGGACCTGTACGTCAGCCCGGCGTCCCGGGGCGGCGGCCACGGCAAGGCACTGCTGCTGGAACTCGCGCGGATCGCCGTGGAGCGCGGCTACTCGCGCGTCGAGTGGTCGGTGCTGGACTGGAACGAGCCGTCCATCAACTTCTACAAGTCGCTGGGCGCCGTGCCGATGGACGGGTGGACGGTCTACCGGCTCACCGACGAGGCGCTGACGGCGGCCGGCACCCGCTGACCCCGGCAACCCGCGCGCCGGCGCCCGGAATCCGCTCCAAGCAAGTCGCGCCCGCCCCCTGACACCCTGCGTCGCGAGGGCTTACCATGAGTGACCCCCGGTACCGGAGTCGCTCGTTCCCGTGACGACGGTCGGGGATCGCGACATCCGTCCGCCGATCGCGGTAACGTCTCGGGCGGATGCGCGGCGTCCGGCCACCCCTACCGGGGTATGGACCGGTACGTACCGCACCACCCCTCTGGACAGTTGGGGCGAAGCAGTTGAGCCAAGCAACAGACAGTGCCGCGGCCTCGAGGCCGGAAGCACAGCGCGTCACCCAGGAGGTGAGGGTGTCCCAGATCGACGGCGAGCCCGGAGTGAAGGACTTCGTCGAAGTCCGGCTGCCCGCGGCGGGGGCCTACCTCTCGGTGCTGCGAACAGCCACGGCCGGCCTCGCGGCCCGGCTGGACTTCACCCTGGACGAGATCGAGGATCTCCGGATCGCGGTGGACGAGGCCTGCGCCATCCTGCTCCAGCAGGCGGTGCCGGGTTCCGTCCTCACCTGCGAGTTCCGGCTGGTCGGCGACTCGCTCAGGGTCACGGTGTCGGCACCGACCACCGACGGCCGGGCCCCCGAGCGCGACACCTTCGCCTGGACGGTGCTCTCCGCACTGGCCGGCGAGGTCGAGTCCTCGGTCGCCGCGGACAACACGGTGTCGATCAGCCTGCACAAGAAGCGCGGCGGTTCCCCGGCCCATCCGTAGGGCCGCCGCAGGACAGCGCAGGGCAGCGACAACAAGGTGGCGGCGGACACCGCCGCCACCGAGCAAGAGCCGTACGCCCGGCACCACCCGGGCCGCGCGTACGGCTCCCGGTACCGCCCGACGCGGTACGACACATGTGATGACTCCGGGGCCGCGACCGTGGCCCCGGTGCTCCCGGAACGGAACGGGGGAATGGCCGTGAGTGATCTGGACCGTACGGGTGCCGACCGGCGACCGGCCGGCTCTGCCGACGCGCCTGCCATCGCCGGCGTGGGGGCAGCCGCCCTCGCGACGGCCGGCCCGGCCGTACCGCCCCAGGCGAGCGTTCCCGGCCTCGCCGCCATCGACGACGCGCACCCGAAGGACGCCCACCGGATGAGCCAGCCGACCGAGCCGACGTCCGATCCGTCGCCCCCGCAGGCGCCGGCCGACGCGTCGGCCCAGCAGACGACGGAGCCGGTCACCGCACCCGCCAGCGGGGTCACGGCGCCGCCGGCGGACGGGGACGGCCCCGAGGCCGACCCCACCGGCACCGAGGCCGGGACGGCGGAGGCCGATGCCTCGGCCCGCCCGGCGGTGCCCGCGCAGCCGACCCCGCACCGCTCCGGCGCACCGGACCGGGAGGCGGCCCGCGCGCTGTTCGTCCGGCTGTCGGCGCTGCCCGACGGTTCACCCGAGCGGGTGGAGCTGCGCAACCAGCTGGTCCGGATGCACATCCCGCTGGTGGAGCACCTGGCCCGGCGCTTCCGCAACCGCGGCGAGCCGCTGGACGACCTGACCCAGGTCGCCACCATCGGCCTGATCAAGTCGGTGGACCGCTTCGACCACGAGCGCGGGGTGGAGTTCTCCACCTACGCGACGCCGACCATCGTCGGCGAGATCAAGCGGCACTTCCGGGACAAGGGCTGGGCGGTGCGCGTCCCGCGCCGTCTGCAGGAGCTGCGGCTGTCGCTCACCACGGCGACCAGCGAGCTCTCCCAGCGGCACGGCCGCTCCCCCACGGTGCACGAGCTGGCGGAGCACCTCGGGATCTCCGAGGAGGACGTGCTGGAGGGCCTGGAGTCCGCCAACGCGTACAGCACGCTCTCCCTGGACGTCCCGGACAGCGACGACGAGTCGCCGGCCGTGGCGGACACCCTGGGCACGACCGACGAGGCCCTGGAGGGCGTCGAGTACCGCGAGTCGCTGAAGCCGCTGCTGGCCCAGCTGCCGCCGCGCGAGCAGAAGATCCTGGTGCTGCGGTTCTTCCGGAACATGACGCAGTCGCAGATCGCCACCGAGGTGGGCATCTCCCAGATGCACGTCTCCCGGCTGCTCGCCCGGACGCTGGCCCAGTTGCGGGAGAAGCTCCTCGTCGAGGAGTAGGCCCCCGGCAGCCCGCCCGGAACGCCTGAACGCCTGAGCGCCGGTACCCCCGCGGGGGTACCGGCGCTCAGGCGTTCAGGCGTGCGCGGCCGCTCAGACGTCGCGCGGCGGGTACAGGACGGCCGTCACGGTGGGGTTCAGCAGCGAACCGATGCCGACCAGCCCCAGCAGCCCCACGGCCACTCCCAGGGCCGTCATCGCGCCGCCCGTCTGCCACATGTAGTACGCCACCGGCAGGCAGATCGAGTTGGTGAGCACCGCCGGGCTACGGCCCCAGCTGCGGGCCTTCAGCAGGCCCCGGGCGGCCAGCAGCGGCAGCACCCCGAGCAGCACGATCACCAGGCCGCCGAACTCGGTCAGCCCGCGGTTGATCGGCTCGCCGGTCAGGCCGGCGATCATGTCGTAGACCCCCCAGGCGACCAGGGCCGCGCCCTCCAGCGCGGTGATCGCCGCGCCGACGAGCAGCGAGGTGGGCCGGGCGGGGGCGGCGGGCGACTGGCCGGCGGTTTCTGCGGTCACTCAAGCAGGGTAGCCGCAGCCCCCGGCGTACCGACCCGTAGGCTGGACTCATGCGCGCTCTCCTGGTCGTGAATCCGAAGGCGACCACCACCAGTGCCCGCACCAGGGACGTCCTCACCCACGCACTGCGCAGTGACCTCAAGCTGGAGGTCGCGCACACCCAGTACCGCGGCCATGCCCGGGATCTGGCCCGGCAGGCGGCCGACGACGGCTCGGTGGACCTCGTGGTGGCCCTCGGCGGCGACGGGACGGTCAACGAGGTCGTGAACGGCCTGCTCGCGCACGGCCCGGGCGAGCGGGTGCCGCGCCTCGCGGTGGTGCCCGGCGGCAGTACGAACGTCTTCGCCCGCGCACTGGGTCTGCCCAACCACCCGGTGGAGGCCACCGGCGCCCTGCTGGACGCGCTGGAGCACCGCCGGGAGCGCCCGGTCGGCCTGGGCAAGGCGATGACCGAGGGCCTGCCGGACCGCTGGTTCACCTTCACCGCCGGCCTCGGCTTCGACGCCGGTGTGGTGGGGCGGGTGGAGGAGCAGCGCAGAGCGGGGCGCAAGTCCACCCACGCGCTGTACGTCGGCCAGGCGCTCCGGCACTATGTCACGGAGCGTGAACACCGCCGGGCCGGCCAGGTGACCCTGGAGATCCCGGGCCGCGCACCGACCCCCGGGCTGGTGCTGACCATAGTCAGCAACACCTCGCCGTGGACGTTCCTCGGGAACCGTCCGGTGTACCCCTCACCCCTCGCCTCCTTCGACACGGACCTGGATGTCTTCGGCATCACCCGGATGACGGCGTTCGGCACGGCTCGAACGGTCCGTCAGATCCTGCGGTCGCACACGCCTTCGAGTGATGACACGACGGCAGTCGGTCCGGGCGGGAAGCACGTCGTCTCCTATCACGACGTCCGACACTTCACCTTGGTTTCACAGGAACCTGCCCCGTTTCAGGTCGACGGGGACCACCTTGGAGACAGGAGTCGCGTCAGTTTCACAGGCGTTCGGCGGGCACTGCGTGTGATTGTGTGACCGGAAGGGGGCTTTGCCCTTCTTCTCGAACGCACAAGCCCCCTTCACTCCATAGAAGTACGGGCTGTGAGCTAGGCGACACCGAAGAATCAAAAATTCCTGACCGAAGGGGGTTGTATCCGGGCCCGAGGTTTGCGAACCTCTACATGGCGATCGGGACGCATCGCAGCGGCAACAACGTCAGAGACTGACGGACGTGGCCGAGGCGCTTCCCCTGAATCACCCGAACCCCACCCCAGCGCAGACCACCCGGGCCCCATGGGCCTTTGGTCCCTTTTGCTGTTGCGGGATTCGTGAAAGCGTTCACATTCACAAGCCATTCGATTGTGTCGGCCCGGGCCACAGCCTGCCGACCGGAGGAGTTGGACGACCATGGACTGGCGCCACCGCGCTGTCTGCCGCGAAGAGGACCCGGAGCTGTTCTTCCCGATCGGGAACACGGGCCCTGCTCTGCTGCAGATCGAGGAAGCCAAGGCCGTGTGCCGCCGCTGTCCCGTCATGGAGCAGTGCCTGCAGTGGGCGCTCGAGACGGGTCAGGACGCCGGCGTCTGGGGCGGTATGAGCGAGGACGAGCGTCGCGCGATGAAGCGCCGTGCTGCCCGCAACCGCGCCCGCACCGCCTGATCATCACCAGCATCAGCCGCCGGACCACCCGGCGGTCGCACCACCCGATCAACCCATGATCAAGGGCTTCCCTGCCACTTCTGGCGAAGCCTTCCGTATGAGGGGCCGCACTCCGGTGAGGTTCCGCGACGCCGAGCGGCCCAGGTACTTGATACTGCTCACTTAGAGCAATATTGTGGGCCTAGGGCGCTCACCGTGCGCAATGCGCAGACGGAGCGTCGCACCACCCAGAGCCCCCGTTCCGGCCGACTCCCCCCGACGGCCGGAACGGGTTGAGAGACCCTGTCGACCCACCCCCCCGGTCGACAGGGTCTCGTTTTTGTCCGGCTCCCCCGCCCGGCTCCCCCGCCCGTCCCGCCGCACACCTCCCGCGCACCCCCGTACGCGTCAACTGCGGTTCACCGCACGGGAATCTCCAGCACCACCTTGGTGCCACCCTCCGGCGCCGCGACCATGTCGAAGGTGCCGCCCAGCTCGCCCGTCGCCAGCGTCCGGACGATCTGCAGGCCGAGGTTGCCTGCCTGCTGGGGGTCGAACCCCTCGGGCATCCCACGGCCGTCGTCCTGCACCGTGATCAGCAGGTACTCGTCCGGCTTCGCCCCGCCGTTCCAGCTGTCCGACCAGCCCATCCCGGTGGCCGGAGCCCGCCCGCGCAGTGCGCTGACCTCCAGGTTCCCGGCGTCCTTACCGCCGAACGCGTGCTCCAGCGCGTTCTGCAGCACCTCGGTCAGCACCATCGCCAGCGGCGTCGCGACCTCAGCCGACAGGACGCCGAAGCTGCCGCTGCGCCGGGTGACCACCCGGCCGTCCTGCGAGAGCTCCATGACCATCGCCAGCACCCGGTCGGCGATCTCGTCGAAGGCGACCTGCTCGTCCAGGGTCTGCGAGAGCGTCTCGTGCACGATCGCGATCGAGCCGACCCGGCGGACCGCCTCGTCCAGGGCTGCACGCCCGGCATCCGAGTCCATCCGGCGGGACTGCAGCCGCAGCAGGGCGGCGACCGTCTGCAGGTTGTTCTTCACCCGGTGGTGGATCTCCCGGATGGTCGCGTCCTTGGTCATCAGCTCGCGGTCGCGCCGACGCAGCTCGGTGACGTCCCGGGCCAGCACCAGCGAGCCGGTGAGCACGCCCTTCGGCTTGAGCGGAATGGCACGCAGGGTCACCACTCCCCCCTGCGCCTCGACCTCGGTCTGCCGGGGCGCCCAGCCGCTCGCCAGTTTCACCAGTGCCTCGTGCACGGCGCCGCGCGAGGGCGGGGCCAGTTCGGCGGTGCTCTGGCCGAGGTGACTGCCCACCAGGTCGGTGGTCAGGCCGAGCCGGTGGTACGCCGAGAGCGCGTTCGGGCTGGCGTACGTGACGATGCCGTCCGCGTCCAGCCGGATCAGGCCGTCGCCGACCCGGGGCGCGGCGTCCATGTCGGTCTGCTCGACGCCCGGGTAGGGGAAGGAGCCGGCCGCGATCATCTGTGCGAGGTCCGAAGCGCTCTGCAGGTACGTGAGTTCGAGCCGGCTGGGCGTACGGACGGTCAGCAGGTTGGTGTTCCGGGCGATCACCCCGAGCACCTTGCCCTCGCGCCGGACGGGGATCGACTCGACCCGCACCGGCACCTCCTCGCGCCACTCCGGGTCACCCTCGCGGACGATCCGCCCCTCGTCGAAGGCGGCGTCCAGCAGCGGGCGCCGCCCGCGCGGGACGAGGTGGCCGACCATGTCGTCCTGGTACGAGGTGGGGCCCGTGTTGGGCCGCATCTGGGCCACCGAGACGTACCGGATGCCGTCCCAGGTGGGGATCCACAGCACCAGGTCGGCGAAGGAGAGGTCGGAGAGCAGCTGCCACTCCGAGACCAGCATGTGGAGCCACTCCACGTCGGCACCGGTCAGGGTGGTGTGGCGGCGGACGAGTTCATTCAGCGAGGGCACAGGGTGAGCGTAGTCGCAGCCGCGCCGCAAGACCCTGCCGGAGGCTCCGCCCATGTTGTCCAGACCAATTCTCCGGAGGCCCTGGACAACCCAGATTGGTCTAGTCCACAATGAAGAAGCACCAAGGAGAGGCCCCCGCGCAAACTGCCCTGACCGCGCGCGGCCGCTCCTCGGTCGGACTCCGCCGAGCGAGGACCCCGCACAGTTCTCGGTCACACCCGGCGTCCGACGACAGCTCCGGGCTGCGGTGCCGCATGGGTTGAGGGTCCCGTGTCGGCGCCGTGGCCCGTAGTGCTGTCCACACCCGGAACGCAGATGTGCCCGCGAATGGCGAAACCCCCGTCCACAGGCTGTGGACGGGGGTTTCGGCGTTCCGGTGCCGGGCTCAGTGGGTCTCGGTGACCTTCGCGAGGGCGCGCGGGGCGTCCGGGTCCTGGCCGCGGGCGATGGTGACCTCGTAGGCCAGCTGCTGCAGGGGCAGGATCTCCAGGATCGTCTGGACCTCCTCGGGCACCCCGGCGGGCAGTGCGAAGCCGGCGGAGGCGGCGTCCACCTGGTTCTGCTGGCCGATCACCACGAGGTCGGCGCCACGGCCGCGCAGGCGGTCCAGCACCGGCTGGAGGGCCTCTCCGCCCTTGCCGTCCGGCACGATCGCGATGACCGGGGAGACGTTGTCCACCATGGCCAGCGGGCCGTGCAACAGGTCCGCGCCGGAGAACGGCGAGGCCGGGATGTAGGTGGTCTCCATGAGCTTCAGGGCCGCCTCGCGGGCGGTCGGGTAGCCGTAGCCGCGCGAGGTGATGACCAGGCGCTGGGCGAAGCGGTAGCGCTCCGCCAGGGCCTTGATCTCGCCCTGGCGGGCCAGGATGCCGGAGGCCAGCTCGGGCAGCACCTTGGCCGCCGCGCCGTCGCCGCCCCGCAGGCCCTCGACCAGCAGGTACAGCGCGAGGAGCTCGGCGGTGTAGGTCTTGGTGGCGGGCAGGGCCTTCTCGGGCCCGGCCAGCACGTCGATGTGGAACTCGGAGACCTCGGCCAGCGGCGAGGCGGGGTTGTTGGTGACCGCCAGAGTGATGGCGCCGGCCTCGCGGGCCGCCTTGGTGGAGGCCACCAGGTCGGGCGAGCCGCCGGACTGGCTGACGGTGATGACCAGCACGTCCGTGAGGTCGGGCTTGGCACCGTAGGCGGTGGTGGTCGACATCGAGGTCAGGCCGGCCGGCTTGCCGAGCAGGATCTCGATCAGGTACTTGGCGTACAGCGCCGCGTTGTCGGACGTGCCGCGGGCGGTGAGCAGGACGAAGCGGGGGTTGCGGGCGGCGATCTCGGCCGCGATCTCCCGGATCTTCGGGGCGCCCTCGTCGAGGATGCGCTGCAGGACGGCCGGCTGCTCGGCCATCTCCGCCGCCATGATCCGGCCGGGGACGGCTGAGACGGTCTGCGTGTCGGACATCTGGTGAGCCTCCGATGAGATGGTTCAACCCCGCCCGGGCGGCTGCCCGGCGGGGACCTCTACGGCGGCGAGTCCGCACACTCGCTGCGATGATTCCAGCTGCAATCCTACGGGGGGCACCCCCCTGCAGCACATTCGAGAGCACCGTCCGGGGCCCGGACGGTGCTCTTCGTCACTCTCCGTACCGGCGGCCGGGCGGCCGGGCGGGAGCGGAGGGCGTTCGGCGGGGGGTCAGGACGGGTTGTTGATCAACGTGTTGATCAGTGCGTCGGTCTCCTTGGTGGCCTGGTCCACCGTCTTGCCCGCGAGGATCGAGTTCAGCATGTTGACGAGGATGTTCTGCTTCTCGATCGCGCCCCAGCCCGGCGCCAGCGGGGTGAACCAGGCGTCCGGCACGGCGTTGGCCGCGGCCGCGGTGGCGGGCTTGGTCTTCAGCGGGTTCAGCTGGGCGAGGTTGTTGGGCAGGATGTCCTTGTCCGCGAGGAACTGCTCGGACTTGGTGCTGGTGAACATCCGGATCCAGTCCGCGGCCAGGTTCTGGACGGGCGACTTCGCGGTGACCGCCAGGTCGGACCCGCCGATGAACGAGGGCAGCGGCTTGCCGTTCGGGCCGGGCATCGTCGCCACCTTGACGACGTCCTTGAGGGTCGGGTCCCCCGTGACGGGCGCGACGGCGCTGCCGGCCTCCCAGCTGTTTCCGTACAGCATGGCGGTGCGCTTACGGGCCAGGAAGGTGGACTGGCCGGACTCGTTGACCGTCAGGTCGGCGTGGTTGTACTTCTTCACCAGGTCGGTGAAGTACTGGATGCCCTGCTGCGACTTGGGGTCGTTCAGCGTGCCGTGCCAGGTGCCGGAGCTGTCGAAACGGGCGACGCTGCCGCCGAAGGCGGCCACGTACGAGAGGGCGGCGTACCAGAACGGGCCGGGCAGGTAGACCGGCGAGAAGGTCTTGTCGGCCTTGTTCTTGTCCGCCACCTTGTCGAGCACGGCCCGCAGCTCGTCCTCGGTCTGCGGGAAGTCCGGGCTGCCGGTCGCCTGCTGGAACATCGCCGAGTTGTACATCGCGACCCGGGCGCCGGCGTAGTACGGCACGCAGAACAGCTTGTCCTGGTAGGTGCAGGTGTTGACGAGACCGCGGATCCAGTCGCCGGAGTTGTCGAAGGTGTTCTTCTCGACCGGCGCCAGCGAGCCGTTGAGGATGTACTTCATGGTCTCGGTGTTGCCCAGCTCGACCACGTCGGGGGCGCTGCCCGCCGCCAGGGCGGTGTCCAGCTTCTCGACCTTCTGGCTCCAGTCCTGGTAGGCCAGCTTCAGCGTGACCTTCGGGTACTTGGCCGCGAACTCGTCGTTGACCTGCTGCACCAGCTCCGGCCAGCTGGCCTGGGCGTCGTTCATGAGCCAGACCGTGACGGTGCCCGTCATCTCCTTGGGGTCCGCCGCGGCGGCCGCCCCGTCGTTGTGGGACTTGGCTCCCGCGCCGCATCCCGCGACGGACGCGGCCAGGGCCGCGATCCCGAACATAGCCATGAGCTGACGCTTCACGTCATCCTCCCGAGGGGTACCTGAGGGTCACCAGCGGGGTGGTGCTGGGGCCAGGATTGGTTCAGACCAGATTTCCGGAGCGTGGCCTAGACCAAAACGAGTGTCAACGCAGACCGGTGTGCAAGTGGCAGTCGTTGCAGAGCTGTTGTGAGACATGAGCACACTGTCGTCACACGATCACCCCACGTGGTTTTAAGGCTCCGTTCAGGCTGCCTTGAGGCTGAGCTAGGGCTCGGCGCCGAGCGGTAGGGGAATTGGTCCGCTATCGCCCAAATTGCCCCCCGCCCGGCTCACTTCGGAGCGCCCCCGACGGCCCTTTGCGGCGAGAAGTGCACGGTCGAGTCAAGCGTTGATAACGGCTTGCGCAGACCGGTCGAGATCCCTTGACGCTCTCCATTGGTCCATGCCAATCTCCAACCGTTGGTCTACACCAATGGTCTACTTCCCCCCTCCGGCCCCGGTATCGAGCGGGAGGGGAACCAAGGCAGGTTGCCGCAGCACCCAGGACAGTTCGCACCCTGCCGTTTCAGGTGACAATCCCCCAGGCACACAACGACGCTTCAGGGCCCTCCAGCCCCAACAGCCGGGTGCCACACCTTGCTCATCCCTTGGAGGATGGTTTGAACCGCAAGATCGCCGCCGTGGCCGCCGTCGCCACCGTGCTCGTCGCCTCGGCCTGCTCCTCGTCCGGCTCGTCCGGCGGTGACAGCAAGCAGCCCACCCTCAGCAAGGACGGCAAGGGCAAGACCGTCACCGTCTGGCTGATGGATGACGCCCAGAAGGGCTGGCCGACCGTCGTCGACGCTGCCAAGAAGCAGTTCGAGGAGGAGACCGGCGCCACCCTGAAGATCGAGTGGCAGACCTGGACCAACTACACCACCAAGCTCGACACCGCGCTGCTCTCCGGCAACGCCCCCGACGCGCTTGAGGTCGGCAACACCCAGGCCGCCAAGTACATCGACGCCGGCTCCTTCGTCGACCTCACCTCGGTCAAGGGCCAGTTCGACAACTCGGACAAGTGGCTGGACTCGCTCGCGGCCTCCGGCCAGAGCGGTGACGGCACCAAGACCTACGCCGTCCCGTACTACGCCGGTGCCCGCGTCCTGATCTACCGCAAGGACCTCTTCGCCGCGGCCGGCGTCACCAACCCGCCGACCACCCTCCCGGAGCTGAAGGACGCGCTGGCCAAGGTCAAGCTCGCCAACGCCGCCAAGGATGGCTTCTCCGCGATCTACCTCCCGGGCCAGAACTGGTACGCCGCCGCCTCCTTCGGCGCCGGCACCTTCGGTGTGAAGAACATCGTCGCCAGCAAGAGCGGCGACAAGTGGACCGGCACGCTGTCGGACCCGAAGTTCGTCGAGGGCGTCAAGACCTGGAACGACCTGCAGAAGGAGTTCTCGGTCGGCGGCACCACCGTCGACGAGGCCACCCAGGACGCCCTGATGGCCAAGGGCAACATCGGCGCCATCATCGGCAACGGCTGGGAGGTCGGCTCGGTCATCGACCCGAAGGCCGGCGACCCGACCCTCGCCGACAAGCTCGCCACCATCGCCCTCCCGGGTGCCGCTGCCGGCAAGACCACCCCGGTCCCGCTCGGCGGCTCCGACCTGGCTGTGCCGGCCAAGGCCGCCAACGCCGGCCTGGGCGCGACCTTCCTGCAGATCTACACCAACACCAAGCAGCAGACCGAGCTCGCGAAGTTCGCGATCCCGAACAACAAGAACCTGGTCGCCGCGTACAAGGCCGCCAAGCCCGAGAACAAGGCCACCGGCGACGCCGCCGAGGGCGAGACCTGGTTCATCCCGAACTCGCCGATGTGGTCCGGTGCCGACGAGACCGCGCTGAAGACCGCCTTCGGCGCCATCGCCGCCGGTGGCGACCCGGCCACCGAGCTCAAGAAGGTCGAGACCACCATCGTCAAGGACCTGAACGGCTGATCCAGCTGAACCGGCGGGCCCGCACCATCCGGGCCTTCCAGCACTGAGCACACGGGGGTGGGCAGTTCGCGGCATCGCGGACTGCCCACCCGCACGCGCCAGGTACCGACCAGTTCCGCGGGCCCGGGAAGGACCCTGATGAGTGTGACAATCAACGACACAGTGGCGAAGGCCGAACCGGCCGCTCCCGCCCCGAAGCCGGACCGACGCCGCGGCTTCGTGGCCGGTGGCCACTACATTCCGTACGTCATGATCCTTCCGGCCGTGGCCGCTCTGGTCGGCGTCATGGGTTACCCGCTGTTCAAGCTCTTCGACCTGTCGTTCCAGAACGTCAACAAGTACGCCATCCTGGTCAACCCCGACCTCGCCAAGTACATCGGCTTCGAGGGCTACACCAAGGTCCTCGGCGACAGCGAGTTCTGGCAGGTCGTCCTCCGCAGCTTCCTCTTCACCGGCGAACTCGTCGTGCTGTCGATGGCTCTCGGCATGGCCTTCGCCCTGGTCCTCAACCGGGTGTCCAGCTGGGTGAAGATCGTCGTGGTCACCGTGCTGATGTTCGTCTGGGCCGTGCCGGCGCTGGTCTCCGGCATCGTCTTCCGGTGGATCTTCGCCAGCACCGGCGGCGTCGCCGACTACCTGCTCTACCTCGTCGGCTTCGACGGGATGAAGAACTACGACTGGTTCGCGAACCCGACGGTCGGTCTCTACGTGGTGGGCGCGGCCGTCATCGTCTGGGGCGCACTGCCCTTCCTGGTGATCGGCCTGAACGCGGCGCTGACCCAGGTGCCCAAGGAACTGGTCGAGGCCTCCAAGCTGGACGGCGCCAACGCCTTCCAGAGCTTCCGGCACGTCGTGATCCCGGTGATCAAGCCGTTCCTGCTGCTCTCCGCCTCGCTCAGCTTCATCTGGGACTTCCAGGTCTTCGCGCAGATCTTCGCGCTGCGCAACACCGCCCCCGAGCCGGGCTACTGGACGATCGGCACCTACCTGTACCAGAAGGGCATCGTCTCCTCGCACTACAGCGCCAGCGCTGTGATCTCGGTCGCGATGATCCTCCTCATGCTGGTCGTGCTGATCGCCTACATCCGTCAGGTCATCAAGATCGGAGCCCAGGACTGATGACTGTCATCGACACCGCCGACGTCACCCGCCCGGCCCAGGCAGCAAGCAGCGCCAAGGTGAAGAAGAACGCCCGGGTCGCCGGCCGCAGCCCGGTGATGACCGGCGTCTGGAACGCCGTCGCGCTGGCCTTCGCCGTGGTGATGGGCTTCCCGATCTACTGGGCGGTCATCACCACCTTCAAGACCAACAAGGACCTGATCACCCAGCAGCCGACCTTCTGGCCGAGCAGTTTCTCGTTCGAGAGCTACAAGGTCATCTTCGACGACACGGAATTCCTGCCGTCCCTGCTGAACACGCTGGGCATCACCGTCGGCGCCGTCATCCTCGGCCTGGTCGTCGGCTTCCTGGCCGCCGTCGCCGTCGCGCGGTTCAACTTCCGCGGCCGGAACTTCTTCATCGTCACGATGCTGATCATCCAGATGGTGCCGCTGCTGGCGATCATCATCCCGCTCTACATCGTGATGAAGAACGCCAACATGACGGGCACGCTCCTCGGCGTGATCCTGGCCTACCTGGTCTTCACCATCCCGTACGTCATCTGGACGCTGCGCTCCTTCATCGTGAACATCCCGAAGGAGCTCGACGAGGCCGCGATGGTCGACGGCTGCACCAAGTGGGGCGCGTTCTTCCGGATCATCCTGCCGCTCACCCTGCCCGGTCTGATCACCACCGGCGTCTACACCTGGATCCAGGCGTGGAACGAGTTCATCGTCGCCAACGTGCTGCTCAGCACCGGCGGCCAGAAGACCTCGATGATCTGGCTGACGTTCTACTCCACCACCCCGACCCGCGGCGCCGACTACGGCGCCCAGATGGCCGGCGCGCTGATGGTCTCGCTGCCCGTGATCATCCTGTTCGTGATCTTCCAGAAGAAGGTCTCGGCCGGTCTCACCGCCGGTGCGGTCAAGGGCTGAACCGCCCCCCGTACCCCCTCTGCACCTCCAGCGCATCACCCAGGGAAGGAACCATGGCGACTCCCGGCATGGAAAGCGTCGAACTACTGACAGACGCCGGAGCGGTGCTCCAGCCCGGCTTCAGCGGCCTGACGCCTCCGGACTGGCTGCGCCGCAGACTGGGCTCCGGNGANCTNGGCGGGGTCGCCCTGTTCGGCCGCAACATCCGCACGCCCCAGCAGGTCGCCGAGCTGACCNGGCAGATGTACGCGCTCAACCCCGAGGTGCTGATCGCCACCGACGAGGAGGGCGGCGACGTCACCCGCCTGGAGGTCGTCAGCGGTTCCTCCTACCCCGGCAACCTCGCCCTCGGTGAGGTCGACGACCTCGACCTCACCGAGCGGGTGGCCCGTTCCATCGGCCTGGACCTCTCCTCGGTCGGGATCAACCTGAACTACGCGCCCGACGCGGACGTCAACTCCAACCCCGACAACCCGGTCATCGGGGTGCGCTCCTTCGGCAGCGACGGCGACATGGTCGCCCGGCACACCGCCGCGTACGTCCGGGGTCTGCAGTCGGCCGGCGTCGCGGCCTGCGCCAAGCACTTCCCCGGCCACGGCGACACGGCCGGCGACTCCCACCTCGGGCTGCCCCGGATCGACTTCGGGCCCGAGCAGTTCACCGAGCACCTCAAGCCGTTCCGGGCGGCCGTCGCGGCCGGGGTGAAGGCCGTCATGACGGCCCACATCCTGTTCTCCGCNTACGACCCCAAGCTGCCCGCCACNATGTCCCAGGCGATCCTGACCGGCCTGCTGCGCGAGGAGCTCGGCTTCGACGGCCTGATCGTCACCGACGGCATCGAGATGGGTGCCATCTCCGGCACCCACGGTGTGGCGGAGGGCTCGGTCAAGGCCATCGCGGCCGGCGCCGACACCATCTGCGTCGGCGGCGGGCTGGACGACGAGGCCTCCTTCCTCTACCTGCGCGACGCCCTGGTCTGGGCCGTCCGCGAGGGCCGGCTCCCCGCCGAGCGGCTGCACGAGGCCGCCGCGCGCAACCGCGCCGTGGCCCGCTGGTCGGCCGCCGTACGCCGGTCCCAGGCCGGTACGCTCGCCGAGCCCGGCATCGGCCTGACCGCCGCCCGGCGCGCCCTGCGCGTGCACGGCGAGCTGCGCCCGGTGACCGGCGCGCCGTACGTGGTCGAGTTCTCCCCCGGCGCGAACATCGCGGTCGGCGACGAGACCCCGTGGGGCGTGGCCGGCCCGCTCGCCGAGCTCGTCCCCGGCACCACGGTGCACCGGGTCACCGCCCCGGCGACCAAGCTGGAGGGCTCCGGCCTCCTGCACGTCGAGGTGGCCGACGAGGGCGGCGACGTCGACACCGCGCCGGTGCTCGGCGCCGCGACCGGCCGTCCGCTGGTCGTCGTGGTCCGCGACCTGCACCGCCACCAGTGGATGCGGCGGGCGGCGCTGGCCCTCGTCGCGGCCCGCCCGGACGCGGTGGTGGTCGAGATCGGCACCGAGTACGGCGTGGTCGAGACCTTCCAGGCGCGCGGCGTGACGGTACTGGCGACCCACGGCGGTGCCCGGGTCTGCGGCGTCGCCGCGGCCGAGGCACTGGCCGGAGTCGCCCTGAGCACCGCGCAGGTCGGCTGACCCCGGCCCGTCGGTTCTCCGGTCGGGGCGGTTGCTCGGCAAACCGCCCCGGCCATTCACGTTCCACCAGATTTCGCACATCACGCCGCCTCCCGTCGGCACCCGATCCATCGCGGCGGGCGCTCACACCTGCGGGCCCGCGCGTGCAACCATGTGCTGATACACGACGGAGGAGCCGGTGACGGCTGCAGGGCGAGGAGTGAGCGCGGCCATGAGCGGCGACAGGGGAACGGCGGCCCTCCCAGGGGGCACCACGGTGCCGGCACAGAGCGGCACGGTCGCTTCGGGCGGCGCCAACGCCCCGGCGGGCGCCCGGGTGCCGAAGTACTACGGCCTCAAGCGCCACCTGCTCCAGCTCACCGAGACCCAGCCGGCCGGCACCCCCGTACCGCCCGAGCGCGCCCTCGCGGCCCAGTTCGACACCTCCCGCACGACCGTCCGGCAGGCCCTGCAGGAGCTGGTCGTCGAGGGGCGGCTGGAGCGCATCCAGGGCAAGGGCACNTTCGTCGCCAAGCCCAAGGTCGCCCAGGCGCTGCAACTCACCTCCTACACGGAGGACATGCGCGCGCAGGGCCTGGAGCCCACCTCGCGGCTGATCGAGGTCGGCTACATCACGGCCGACGACCGGCTCGCCCCCCTGCTGGACATCAAGGCCGGCGGCCGGGTGCTGCGGATCGAGCGTCTGCGTCTCGCCAACGGCGACCCGATGGCGATCGAGGTGGCCCACCTCTCCGCCAAGCGCTTCCCCGCCCTGCGCCGCAACCTGGTGAAGCACAACTCGCTCTACACCGCGCTGCGCGAGGTGTACGGGGTCACCGTGGCCGAGGCCGAGGAGACCATCGAGACCACGCTGGCNAACCCGCGNGAGGCCGGNCTGCTCGGCTCCGACCTCGGCCTGCCGATGCTCCAGCTCTCCCGGCACTCCTTCGACGCCGAGGGCGCCCCGGTCGAGTGGGTGCGGTCGATCTACCGCGGCGACCGCTACAAGTTCATCACCCGTCTCCAGCGGCCGGCGTAACTCCCGGAGCGGCCCCAGAACGTACCTGAGATGCCCGGCGCACACGGCGTGCGCCGGGCATTTCCGTGCGCCGGGTGCGCCTTGAGGAGCGCACAGTATGCGCCAGTTCCGTGAATTCCGGTGACATGCGTCACCTCGTGCTCTACATTCCGCACCTGTAAGTGACTGTCGATCACCACTGGTGCTGCTCGGCGGGTTCAGGGGGCGCCGCCCCCGGGGCTGCGGCGCCGTTGAGGTGACACCTCTTCAGCCGGAGCCGCGCATGTCGTCAGATGTCGAAGTGCAAGAGTCCACACCCGAGCCGCCGCCCGTCCCGGTGCCCGCGGTCACGCCCGAGCGGGTACTGGCCGGGATCAGCCTGCTGGTGCCGATCGTCGCGCTGCTCTGGGTCTCCTCGTACGCGAAGACCGGCCCCGAGGCCGGCGGCGTGCCCTTCTTCTACTGGTACCAGCTGCTCTGGGTACCGGTCTCGGCCGTCTTCACGGTCGCCGCCTATCTGCTGATCACCCGCGACGAGAAGGCCCGCAAGGCCAGCAGGGCGGGTGGGGCACGATGAAGCACGGCGTCAACGTCACAGCCCTGACGGTCTTCATCCTCTTCTTCGTCCTGGTCACCGCGATGGGCTTCCTCGCCTCCCGCTGGCGCCGGGCCGACAACGCCCTGCACCTGGACGAGTGGGGCCTCGGCGGCCGCAGCTTCGGCACCTGGGTGACCTGGTTCCTGCTCGGCGGGGACCTCTACACCGCGTACACCTTCGTCGCCGTTCCCGCCGCGGTGTACGCCACCGGTGCGGCCGGGTTCTTCGCCGTGCCGTACACGATCATCGCGTACCCGCTGGTCTTCCTCTTCCTGCCGCGGCTCTGGTCGGTCTCCCGGGTGCACGGGTACGTCACCCCGGCGGACTTCGTGCGCGGGCGGTACGGCTCCAAGGCGCTCTCGCTGGTGGTCGCGCTGACCGGCATCCTCGCCACCATGCCGTACATCGCGCTCCAGCTGGTCGGCATCCAGGCCGTGCTGGACGTGCTGGGGGTCGGCGGCGGGCCGGGGAGCAACTGGTTCGTCAAGGACCTGCCGCTGTTCCTCGCCTTCGGCGTGCTGGCCGCGTACACCTACTCGTCCGGGCTGCGGGCGCCGGCCCTGATCGCCTTCGTGAAGGACACCCTGGTCTACATCGTGATCATCGTCGCGGTGATCTACATCCCGATGCGGCTCGGCGGGTACGGCCACATCTTCGACGCGGCCGCGCAGAAGTTCAGCGCGCCCAAGTCGCCCGGCTCGCTGGTCATCCCCGAGAACAAGCAGTGGACGTACGCCACGCTGGCACTCGGCTCGGCGATGGCCCTGTTCATGTACCCGCACTCGGTGACGGGCGTGCTGGCCTCCAAGTCGCGCAAGACGGTGCGGCGCAACATGGCCATCATGCCGGCGTACTCGCTGATGCTCGGGCTGCTGGCGCTGCTCGGCTTCATGGCCATCGCGGCCGGTGTCGGCAAGGGGGTCAAGGGCTTCAACGCGCAGCTGTCGGTGCCGCAGCTGTTCGAGGACATGTTCCCGGACTGGTTCACCGGCGTCGCGTTCGCGGCGATCGGGATCGGGGCGCTGGTCCCGGCCGCGATCATGTCGATCGCGGCCGCCAACCTGTTCACCCGCAACGTNTACAAGGAGTTCATCAAGCCGGCCGCCACGCCGGCCGACGAGACCAGGGTCGCCAAGATCGCGTCCCTGCTGGTGAAGGTCGGCGCGCTGGCCTTCGTCCTCACCATGGACAAGCAGTCCGCGATCAACCTGCAGCTGCTCGGCGGCCTGTGGATCCTGCAGACCTTCGTCTCGATCGTCGGCGGGCTGTTCACCCGCTGGTTCCACCGCTGGGCGCTGTTCGCCGGCTGGGCGGCCGGCATGGTCTACGGCACCTGGAAGGCCTGGGGCATCGCGAGCCCCGCCACCAAGCACTTCGGCGGCAACGCGGCCGAGATCCCCGTGATCGGCCAGATCGGCTACATCGGCCTGACCGCCTTCGTGCTGAACCTCGTGGTGGCCGTGGTGCTGACGCTCGTGCTCCGGGCCGCCAAGGCTCCCGAGGGCGTCGACCAGACCAGCCCGGCCGACTACGGCGCCGAGGCGGGCGACCAGGAGCCGCTGAGCGCGCCGGTGCCGGTGGCGGCGCACTGATACACCCTGCGCGCGCCCTGTGATCGCGCCGTCACCTCCGTGAACACTGGAGGAGGCGGCGCGATCATATGTATGAGCGGGCCGTCCGAGGTACTCGACCACAACGGGGAGACGCGGCCATGGCAGAGCTCGGCACCACCCTCAACGGCCAGCACGCCGGCGGCCAGCACACCGGTGCGCAGCAGGCCGGCGGACAGCACCACGCCACCCCGGACGTCCGGCAGCCCTCCCTGCTGATCGCCACCCGGCACGGCGAGTCCACCGCCAACGTGGAGTTCCAGCTGGCCGAGGCGGCCGGCGCGCTCAGCGTCCCGATCAGCTGCCGGGACGCCGACATCCCGCTGTCCATGCACGGCCAGCAGCAGGCCCACGCGCTCGGCCGCTGGTGGGCCGCCCTGCCCACCGCCGACCGCCCGCGCAGCGTCTGGTGCTCGCCGTACGTCCGCACCGCCGAGACGGCCCGGATCGCACTCGCCCAGGCCGCCGGGCTGGGCGCCGTACCCATCTCACTGGCCGTCCGCTACGACGAGCGGCTGCGGGACCGCGAACTCGGCGTCCTGGAGATGCTGACGAGAGCGGCGATCGAGGCCAAGCACCCGGAGGAGGCCGCCCGGCGGCGCAAGATGGGCGAGCTGTACTACCGGCCGCCGGGCGGAGAGTCCTGGTCGGACGTGGCGCTGCGGGTCCGCAGCTGCCTGCGCGACCTGGCCGAGCAGGAGGACGGACGCCCGGTGCTGCTGGTGGCGCACGACTGCACCGTCCTGATGCTGCGCTACGCGCTGGACCGGCTCACCGAGCAGCAACTGCTGGAGCTGGAGCAGGTCCGCAACTGCTCGACCAGCGTGTGGCGGGCGGCGGACGGGCGGCTGCACCGGGAGCAGTGGAACAGCACGGAGCACCTGAACGCCTGAACGCCTGAACCCGGCAGGGCAACCGGCCGGCCAGGCGGTCAGACCCGCAGCTCCGCCTCCCCCGCCCAGGCGCCGCCGGCGAAGGTCCGCCGGTAGGCCAGCGGCGTGGTGCCCAGCCACCGGCCGAAGTGGTGCCGCAGCGCCGCGCCGTTGCCGAAGCCGCAGCGCGCCGCGATGGCGTCCACCGGCTCGGCGGTGCCCTCCAGCAGGCGCTGGGCGAGCAGC
>FJVZ01000903.1_pt1 | contig 30876 bp, 25 predicted proteins | sample 1011841 | NCBI WGS metagenome assembly FJVZ01 (sample SAMEA3912450, study PRJEB9761) | metagenome | biome: forest; material: soil | place: USA | collected 2011-06-22 | depth 0.1 m
GCCGGACGCCGCCGGACAGGTGCTCGGGACGGTCCGCTCCGAGATGGGCGGCACCGCCCGGGGCGTCGGCGCCTTCCGCCCGCCCGCCGTGCCCGTCGTCTCGCCGGCCGGGGCCGCCGACGGCTCCACGGCACCCGGACCGGCGGTCGGCAGCCCGCTCAACGCGCTGAGCATCTCCTCGTTGCGGGGACGTAGGACACCAAGCCAGGCGGCCACTTGGCCTGCCGTCGCTATCAGGAGTCGGAGTAGCTGAGGTCGCCGATGGTCCAGCTGCTGATGTCTTCGATGGCGATGCGGTACATGCCGCCGGTGTGGGGCAGCGCGAAGTCGCCCTGAAGGATCTTCGCCCGGTGGAGATGCAGATGGGTCGGCCGTGCGGGCGGGCCGTCGAGGGGCGGGGCGAAGAGGGCGGCGAACGGCTTCAGGTGCTCCGAGGTCTGGAGGACCTCCGCCACCCGCTCCCACCACAGGGTCACCGGGGCAAGTCTGCCGGTGATCACCGCTCCGGGGACCACCACGGTCAGGGACATCTGGTTGCTGTGCTCGGACTCGACCATCGCCGCGATGTCGACGAGCAGCCCGTCAGGGTTCGACATGCCCACCAGAATAGGACATTGCCTCCGTGACCCACGGGCCTGGGCAGCGGTCATGGCGGCCACGGACCTCGCGCCGGCCGCGCGGCCGGGGGCTACGCGGCGGCGACCTGACGTGCCGGTCGGCTGCGCCGCGGTGCAGGGCAGGTGGGAGCAGCCGTGAGGGCCGGGGCGGTGCCCGGATCGTGCGGGCCGGCGGTGACGAGCAGGTCGACTCCGAGAGGGGTGACGGTGAAGCCCGCAGTGCCGAGGATCTCCGACAGGGCCAGTATCAGCGCGCTGCGGATGCCGCGGAACTCGGTGCGCCCGGCGGCGTCGGCGGGATGCGGGCAGGCGTGGAGGGTGGGTCCGATCAGATCCTGGCCCGGACTCCATGTCAGCATCAGGGCGGTCCCCGGACGCTGCCGGGCGGAGAGCCCGGCGGCATGGGGCGGTGCCGGCTCGAACCCTCGGAGGGAGAGCACGGCACAGACGGACTCAAACAGACGTGTCATTCNCGCGCGGAGTTTATCGCCTGCCCAGCCCGCTGCCGGCCGTCAGCGGCGGATCGTCACATGTCTATCCGGCCATGCAGGTGAGGCTCCGGAGTCGGACCGGCGGATGTCCGTTCGACCTGGCCGGGGTGTGCGTCCCCTGGACGGCGCACTGGCGCGTCGATCCAGGGGCGCACCGTGTGCGCAGCGGTGTTCCCGGCTGGGAACCGCGTGCGTCCTGGGTCAGAGTCTGAACATCGCGGCATAGGGCTGGGTGATGCGTTCCCGTCGCGATCCGAAGTCGACGAGTACCGCGATGTCGCCGTCACCTTCGACCCCGACGGCCCGGCCGAGACCGTACTTGTCGTGGGTGACGCGGTCGCCAACGGCGAAGTGCTTGCGCGGCGCTTCGAGCCGGGCCTTGAAGGGGCTGGTGGGCAGGACGCGGTGAACTGCTGCAGATTTCGTCATTCCCTGCAGTATGCGCCGAAAATCGCGAGAGCTGGCCTTTTCTGGCGCACTCGATTTCGGCGCTACGGCAGGAATTTCGCGCAAGCCGTCCGCAATGGTCTCGGATGGCGCCGGTGGGCGTGGTGCGTCGCTTTCGCGGGTCTGCCGCGGGGAGGGCGGGCGCTTGGCTCCCGCGCGACTCTCTGCTCGCGCGGAGGACCGGCAGCCGGCAACGAAGGGGCAGGCGCGCCGCCCAACCAGGCTCCTCGCCAGCCGTGTTGGCGGTCTGGTCGCCTCGCGGCCTGGGCCCCGCGGAAGGGGGTTCCGCAGAGCCGAGGTGAAATATCTGCCCGTGGCGGGTCTGGGCCTGCTAGAGTCTCCTTAGTTGCAGTAGTGGTTCCCATGAACTTTGTGTGCGCCTGCTGATGTATCGCAGGCGCCTTTTTGTTTCCCGGCTCTTCCCCGGGTGGGTGCTCATCGCGGCGACTCGGAGCCCGCACTGTGTGTGCTTCGGACAGCCCCTTGAAGGAGATTTCTTTATGGCTAATGGCACTGTGAAGTGGTTCAACGCGGAAAAGGGCTTCGGCTTTATCGAGCAGGAGGGTGGCGGCCCCGACGTCTTCGCCCACTACTCGAACATCAACGCCAACGGCTTCCGTGAGCTGCTCGAGGGCCAGAAGGTCGAGTTCGACGTCACGCAGGGCCAGAAGGGCCCGCAGGCCGAGAACATTCGTCCGCTGTAGTTTCTGCCACGGCACCCGCCTGGTAGCGAGGGGCCCGCACCGCGTACATGCCCGGTGCGGGCCCCTCGGCATTGCTCCACCAAGCAGTCCCCGGCCGTTCAGGCCCCCTGGCTCCGCCACCGGCGGCCATCCCCACGCGAGACGCACAGCGCCGCGTCCGGATCGGCGCCCTGCCGTGACACCCACGGTTCGAGGATCTTCGCTCCCGCCCTGTCGGTGAGCGCCGACCTCAAGGTGACGTGCCGCACGGTTTCACCGTCCACGCCCCGCTTCACACTTTCGGCCCGTTCCCTCGCGGCCTCCTGCCGGCGCCCCGCGCTGCGGAGCCGCCTCGCGACGTGCCGCCCAAGGAAGGTTTCCCATGAACCGCTCCAGCCGCTCCCCGTACCAGAACGCCAACTCCCGCTCCGGCGCCGCCTACGGATCCCGCTCCGGCGGCAGCTCCTTCTACGGCGACCGGCCCGCCCGCGGCCGTAGCTCCCGTCAGGGTTCCTCCGCACAGGGCGAGTTCGCGATGCCGGTGAGCACCACCCCGCCGCTGCCGGCCGTCGAAGCGTTCGACGAATTGGACATGCCCAAGGCCCTGCTGTCGGTGCTGACCCGCCAGGGCGTCACCACGCCGTTCCCGATCCAGGCCGCGACGCTGCCGAACTCGCTTGCCGGCCGGGACGTCCTCGGACGTGGCCGCACCGGCTCCGGCAAGACCATCGCGTTCGGCCTCGCGGTGCTCGCCCGCACTGCCGGCCAGATGGCCGAGCCGCGCCGCCCGCTGGCGCTGGTCCTGGTCCCCACCCGTGAGCTCGCGCAGCAGGTCACCGACGCCCTCACCCCATACGCCCACGCGGTGCGGCTGCGCATGGCGACGGTGGTGGGCGGGATGTCGATCGGGCGCCAGGCACAGATGCTGAACCGCGGGGCCGAGGTCGTGGTGGCCACCCCCGGCCGCCTCAAGGACCTGATCCAGCGCGGCGACTGCCAGCTGGACGGGGTCGGCATCACGGTGCTCGACGAGGCCGACCAGATGGCCGACATGGGCTTCCTGCCGCAGGTCACCGAACTCCTCGACCAGGTCGCCGAGGGCGGGCAGACGATGCTGTTCTCCGCCACCCTGGACCGCAACGTCGACCGCTTGGTCCGCCGCTTCCTCAAGGACCCGGTCACCCACTCGGTCGACCCGTCCGCGGGTGCGGTCAGCACCATGGAGCACCACGTCCTGCACGTGCAGAACTACGACAAGACCGCCACGATCGCCCACATCGCCTCCCGCGAGGGCGGGGTGATCATGTTCACCGACACCAAGCACGGCGCCGACCGCCTGGTCGAGGACCTGCTCGCGAACGGCGTGAAGGCCGCGGCCCTGCACGGCGGCAAGTCCCAGCCCCAGCGCACCCGCACGCTGGAGCAGTTCCGCACCGGCCAGGTCACCGCGCTGATCGCGACCAACGTCGCGGCCCGTGGGATCCACGTCGACGGGCTCGACCTGGTCGTCAACCTGGATCCCCCGGCCGATCACAAGGACTACCTGCACCGCGGTGGCCGCACCGCCCGGGCGGGTGAGTCCGGCACCGTCGTCACGCTGGTGCTGCCCAACCAGCGCCGCGAGATGGCCCGCATGATGGCCACCGCCGCCATCACCCCCGTCACCACCAGGGTCAGCGCCGGCGACGAGGACCTGGCCCGCATCACCGGTGCCCGGGTGCCCACTGGCATCCCCACCGTGATCGCCGACCCCGTCGTCGAACGCCCGCGCCGCAGCACCTCCACGAGCCGCGGCCGCCGCAGCCGCCCCGCCTACGCAGGCACCGACACCCGCGCAGCCGTCGCGGGCCGCGACACCCAGGGTTCCTCCGGCCGCCGCCGGGCACCCCGACGCGTCGCCCTGGCCGCCTAGCACGTATGTGGGGCCCGGACCGCCGCCGCGGTCCGGGCCCTCACCGCCCACCGGGCGGAGAGCAAATGTCCCGGCCCGCTCCGGCGCACCCGCCGGCCGTCCCACCGGCAGTGCCCCGATCGCCGCCGGTCCCGGCGGTGGACACGCGAAGGAGTCCGTCCATGACCCTCACCCTCGAACCCCCCATGACCGCGGTCACGGTCGGCGACCGGATGACCGGCCCCGAGCTGCAGATCAGCGACGACATCATGGTCGACAGCGCGATGGACATCCTGCAGAGCTCCGGCGCCGACCACCTCCTGGTCCGCGACGACGACGGCCGCTGCGCCGGGCTGCTGACCCGCCTGCACCTCGCGCCGTTCCAGGCCCGGTCCTGGTACACCGAGCGCACCCCGGTCCGCGACATCGTCCTCGACCGCGCCCCGTTCGCCACCACCGACATGCCCGCCACCACCGCGGCAACCACCATGCGCGCCCGCGGCCTGGCCGTGTGGCCGGTCGTCGACCCTGACGGCCACGCCATCGGCCTGCTCAGCCTCTAGACCGGCCTGTCGGCGCCGACACGCCGGCCGTCGATGACTCGCCCACGACGCGCTTCGCCGCCGCCTTCGGCCCCTGCCCTCAGCGCCGACTGCCTCCTACCGGCAGTGGCTGCGCCCGGGCTGCGGGGCGTCACACGATCCTGGAATCCTCCTGCACGGAAGCGGTCTCCGCAGGNCCGGGGGCTCACCTGCAGCACCCGGTCCGCGCCGGTACGGCGCAGCAGGGCCGATACAGGACCGGTCGGGTTCAGCAGGTGGAGTCCCGTGCCCGTTTCGCGGGCTTTCAGGTGGGCGCGGATGAGCGCGTTGAGGCCGCCGGAGTCGCAGAACGCTACCTGGGACATGGCGACCACCAGCTCCCGCGGGAGGGGAGACCTGTCCAGCGCGCGGTCAACGGCGGCGTTCAGGAGCGGGCCGGTGTCCTGGTCGAGTTCGCCCACCGCGTCGAGCACGTGGCCGTCCGTTCCCGGTCGCAGGCGGATGTCGAAGGCAGGCGGATTGTCGAACTCCGGGGGGACGGCCGCCGGGTACTCCTTGCGGCCCCGGTCGGCGGGAAGTGGGCCGGGCCCGAGCCCACCCTGCGGGGCGCGCGTCGCGACCCGGGCGGAACGGGAGTGGATGAACGCCCCGCGCGTGTACTTCGACAGGGCGGCGAGCCGCCGTAGCGGGCGACCCCGAGGCCGGTCCACGCTGGTGAGGCAGGGCGTCGGCCAGCCGTGCCGGTGGACAACGGTCGGCTGGCTATCTGGGACGCGGGGGCACTCGGGTCCGGGCGGCCTGCGGTGTGCGGCTGATTGCTCACCGCGGGCCGGTCTCGTCGCCCTGGTGGCCTGTCAGGTGTCAGCGGGGGGTTCCTGGCCGTGCTGGGTGCGGCGGAGTTGCTCGTTGATGCGCAGGGCTTCTTCGATTTGGTCTTCGAGGATGATGATGCGGCAGGCGGCGTCGATGGGGGTGCCCTGGTCGACGAGGTCGCGGGCGCGCATGGCGATCCGTAGTTGGTAGCGGGAGTAGCGGCGGTGTCCGCCCTCCGAGCGCAGGGGTGTGATGAGGCNNTGNTCGCCGAGGGAGCGTAGGAAGCCGGGGGTGGTGCCGGTCATCTCGGCGGCGCGNCCCATGGTGTAGGCGGGGTAGTCGTCGTCGTCGAGGGAGTCGGGGGTATGCGGTCGGATGGTTGCCGTGGTCACTGCACCTCTTCTTGTTGTCCGGGGACGCGCTGAGGGGCCCCGGGGCCGTTACGGCTCCCGGGGCCCCGAAGGGTTTTACACCATCTACCGGCTCTCGGCCGGGTTCCTTATGTCCGCGTCGCCCCGGGGGAGGGGGCGTGCGGGGATCGCGTATGCGTGACCGGAAACCACCGTCCTTGCCTTGGGGTCTTCGGAATCCGCCCGGGCTATGTCCTCACGGGCCGGGCGATCCTGATGGCGCGCTGTCCCTCCATTCATCCTCTGTACTGGCCGGTTACTGCGAACTGCGGTACTTCCAACTGCGCGGTGATACGACCTGCTCGGTACTGCTCACACGGGTACTGCGGTAGTGCGAACTGCGTGGTAGTGCCAACTACCCGGTACTGCTGCGGCGGTCCCTGGCGGTCCCGCCGACTCCGGCAGCCAGCCCCGTTGCCCGTCCTGCTCAACCGCTCGGCTTGGAACCCCACTGCCGGACTCCCAGCGCGCGCGCCCGCAGTCTGGGCGCCTTCACTGGGGTACCGCGTACTGCGACTGCCGGTACTGCCGAACTCAACTTCACTTACGAGTAGTGCACTTGCTGAACTGCGGTACCGCTCGGTGGCGGCCCCTGATGCCTGCGGGCCACCTGGCCCGGTCGCCAGTCCCGTCACCGTGCTGCTGTGGCTCCGGGACTCCGCTACCGCGCCGCCTTCTTCACGCCCACCTGCCCGGCGTGTCCTGCGTCCTGCTCAACTGCTGGGTACTGCGTACTGCCTTGCTGAACTGCGGTACCGCTGGGTAGCGGCCCCTGATACCTGCGGGCCGCCCGGCCCGGCCACCGGTCCCGTCGCCTTACTGCACCATCCCTGGCTTCAGGACCCTGCAACCGTGCCGACCTGCGAACTTCTGCCCGCCAGTTCGTGTCTGGCGGGTACCTCTCGACTGCTTGCTACGAGAGAAACACTAACCACGGTGCGCGGCAATGTCTACTCCAGCTGGCACAGATTTTTCGGCGCCTGTCGGGGAGGTAGTCTTCACCCCGCACGGGGCTGGGCGGCCGGTCGCCGCAGCCGCGCCGTGACGGAGGACGCCGCGTCCGGCGGCCAGGGATCACGAGTGAACGGGAGGCGAGCGGTGGAAGGGCCGCAGGCCGCGCGGCAGGAGCGCACCCCAGACCCCCATGCCCAGGCGGCGCTGGCGACGGCCATCGCCGAAGCCGTGCGCGACCGGGACGAGCGGGTCCTGCGCCGGCTGCTGGCCCGCTTCGCCGAACAGGCCGCCATCACGGACCTGCCCGCCCTGCGCGACGCCCTCGACACCACTCGGCAGCACAGTGACCGCCCTTCGGGGGCCCGATAGGACCGCGCCGGCCCGCCCCACCGCCGGATCAGAAGGCACGGGTGGCGGCATAACAGGTCAGGCACAAGTACCCGGNCCAGCGCGGTGGATACCGCCCCTGCCCCGGCCGCTGCGGACTCCACCGGTCGACCACCATGGCCGCGGTGCCCATACCGCACACGGTGAGCGCCCCCAGCCCGCCGGATGCATCCGGATCCGAGGGTGCGGCATGGACCCGCCGCACCGACAGGGCGTCGACCGGATCGCCCCCAGTCCCCAGGATGAGAGCGTCCAGCGGCTCGACCAGTTCCAGCAGAACCACGATGCCCATAGGTCAACCGTGCGCGCCCACCGCCGCGAACGCGACCGCGCCCGGGGCCGGGCGGCCCGCGGAAGACCGTACCGACCGGCCCGCTCGCGGCCCGCCGCGAGCCCGGACCGAAGGAAATAGTCGATCCACACCCCGGCAACCACAGCGACGATAGACCCGCCCACGCTCGAACTCAGCCCCACGACCCGCCGATCCACGGGCACCTGGCGATCCCGGCGGCCGAGAAGCTCGACGGCCACGGCGTCGGCGCCTGGATGGGCCGCCGGCGCAAGACCCCCGAGTTACCGCTGCACAGGACGTCAAGCTCACCGCCCTGGACGCGATGTGGCGAACCGAGCCGGACTACGCCGACGGCCACGGCGGCGGTGGCACCCGCGAGGGCGGTGGCGGGGCGCACGAAGCTGCCGTGGCTGAGTCGCAGGGCGAGGCCGAGGACGGTCTGCCGCTTCGAGGGCAGCGGGGAAACGGAGGGCACCGCGACGGCGGCCCACACCGTGACGGCNGCGGCAAGGGCGGCCATCACGGCGAAGAGCGACGGCACCCCGCCGAGATGGACGACGCCCCCCCGCCGATGAGGGGGCCGGGCGGTGTAGCCGAGGCTCTTGTAGAAGCCGTACGAGCCGAAGGCGCGCCCGTGCTTGGCTGCAGGGTTGAGGCGGGTGACGAGGGTGGAGGCGGTTGGGGAGAACGCTGAGGCCGCAGCGCCCTGGCTCGGTGGGCGCGGGCATACCCGCGCCCGGCTCGCCGGCCGCGCGTGGACCCTGGCCCGCCCGAACGGGTCAGGTGGACCGGCGGACGATCAACTCGTGGGAGACCGCGGTACGGGGTCGCGGCAGCGGGGTGCTCGCGTCGGCCTGCGACATCTGCAGGACCGCGTCGAACGCTGTACGGGCGATCCTCGCGAAATCCAGCCTCAGTGTGGTGAGTTCGGGCTCCACGAAGACGCCGAACTGCAGACCGTCGATGCCGACGACGGCGCACGCCTCAGGGACGGCGACCCGGCGGACGCGGAGCTCTTTCAGGACCCCGAACGCCGACAGGTCGTTGAACGCGATGATCGCGTCGGGCGGAAGGGGGGACTCGAGCGCGACTTCGACGGCGCGGCGGCCCAGCAGCAGATCGTCGTTGCCGGATTCGACAGTGATCACCAAGGGCTCCAGCCCGCGTGCGCGCATCAGGCGTGCGTACACCTCGCGGCGGCCGGACCCTCCTGCCGGGTAGCGGATCTCCACCAGGGAGATCCGGGAGCGGCCGGTCGCGACGAGGTGGTCGATGACGCTCGCCAGGCCGGGCTCCAGGTCGATGCTGACGGCGCTACGGGGGCGGGACGGTGAAAGCTCGTCAAGCGTCCGCTCCGCCGTGTCGAGCAGGACCAGGGGCATGCTCCCGAACACGGCGTCGATGTCCTCGGCGGCGAGGTCGGTGTAAGCGATGGCGGCATCGACCCGGCCGGTGAACGCCTTGAGGTCCGCCCGGTCCGACCCGGGGCCCGGGTGCCGCTCCATGACGATCAGCGCCCAGCCGTGTTCGGTGGCGACCTTGGCAACCTCCGAGGCGAGCTCGGAGAAGTAGGGGTTCGCGAGGTCCGAGACGAGCAGGCCCAGCGATCGGGTGGACTGCTGTACAAGCTCGCGACCAAATCGGCTCGGCCGATAGCGCAGCTGCTCGGCGGCGGCCAGCACTCTTTTCTTGGTCGTGGCGCTGATTCCCGGCATGTCGTTCATAGCGCGGGTGACGGTCTGTCGCGAGACCCCTGCGAGCCGCGCGACCTCCAGAATTCCCACGCGTTTCACATCTCCCGACTTCGGCATCCGGTCAGGATACACAGGCGCACATGCCGGTCCGGGGCTAGGTCGGACGCCGGCCGGGCAGTGGGAGGGGGATCGAGGGGGGACTGGGCCGGTCGGCCGAAGGCTGGGGCCCGCCGGACGTTGTGACCGCGCCGGAACGGGGTCGAAACCCGGCCCGTGCGTGGTGGTCCGCACGGGCCGTCCGCCCCTTGCCCGGCCCCCCTCGCCACTGCCCGCGCCCAGGTCGTCCGCGCCGCCCTGACCTGCACCGTCGGCCGCTTGGCCCGCCGGGCGCGGGCACGCCCCCCGGTCGCTTCAGGTGCCTGCGCCGACGGCTGGCGCGCTCGTGTCCGGCAAGTGAACACCGGGCATCCCTTGACACTCCCGAGACGCGCTGAATACAGTGCCGCAACACCGGCCGTGAACGTTCACGGTCCTGGATTCAAGTCCACTTGGCAATGACGTCCCGGAGGTTGGCGATGGACACATCGTTTAGCCGTACCCCCACTCCCAGGCGTACTGTCCTTCGATCCGCTGGCGCTCTGGTTTTCGCCTCGGTTCTCGGGATCAGAACCGGCTCGAGAGCGGAGGCAGACCCGATTCCGAATGGCCTGCAGAGCCCTTCCCCCACCTCTGCGGTGCCCTACTACTCGTATTCTCCGAACAACCCGGTCGACTCCTCGCCCTTTCCCGATCTGGCTGTCGGCGGGCCCTCATCGTCAAACAGCTTCACCGTCGGAGCGGACAGTCCGTCGAACGCGAACGACGGGTCGCTCTCCACGGCCTGGTCAGCCGCGGACCAGCAGGGCTCCGCCTGGTGGAAGGTCGATCTGCAGGGCTACTTCGACCTCTCGGGCACCAGGATCGTGTGGCCGGCCCCGCCCGCCACGTACGCGTACCGGATCGAGGCGTCGGTCGACGACGCGACCTGGGCGACGGTGGCCACCAAGACGGCCGACTCGACCTCCGCCAGGGTGAGTGAGGACGTGTTCCAGACGAAGGGCGTCAGGTTCCTGCGCGTCACCTTCACCTCGGTCACCGGCGCGAAGGCCGCGGGCTTCTGCGACTTCCGGGCCTTCGGAAGTGTGCACCCGGGCAGCGACGTGGCCCTGGCGAAGAGCGCCTGGGCCTCCACCGGGTACCCGCCCGCCCACGCGGTGGACGGGTCGGCCACCACGAGCTGGGACGCCGACGGACTGTACTGGCGCGTCGACCTGCAGGCGAAGTACGACGTCAGCGGCATCGAGGTCACCTGGGCGCAGGACAACGTCGCCTACCAGTACACGGTCGAGGTCTCCTCGGACAAGGCCACCTGGACCACCGCCGTCGACAGGTCCCGGAACGCCTCGCGCTCGCAGGTCCAGGCCGACTCCCTCACCGCGGCCGGTGTCATGTTCGTGCGCCTGCGCATGATCGGGGTGCAGGCCGGCCGGCAGGCGGCCTTCCAGGAGCTGAAGGTGTTCGGCACGTTCTCGCCCGGCACCGACGTCGCGCTGAACAAGACGGCCACCGCCTCCTCCGGCGGGTCGCCGGGCAACGCCAACGACGGTAGCGAGCGGACCCTCTGGCTGGCCGCCGACGGTCAGCCGGCCTGGTGGATGGTGGACCTGGGCGCGGCGTACGACCTCAACACCGTCCGGACGACCTGGGAGAGCCCGAGCGCGGCCTACCAGTACACCGTCGAGGCCTCCGCGGACTCCACGACCTGGACCCGGATCGTCGACCGCTCCTCGAACACCACGACCACCCAGCCCTTCACGGACCCCGTGACGGCCACCGGTGTGCGCTACGTGCGGGTGAACTTCCTCGGCGCCGGTGGCTGGTGGGCCGCACTGCGCGAGTGCCAGGTGCTCGGCACGCCCAGCGGAGGCGCCCCGGGCGGCGGCAACGTCGCGCAGGGCAAGCCGTCCTTCACCAACGACGCGGCGGCCTACGGCAACCGGGGCCTGGGTAACGACGGATCGGCCTCCACGGCGTTCGCGTTCACCAGCTACGGCACGCCCTACGTCTACCGGCTCGACCTGCGCCGAAGCTACGACATCAGCGCGTTCGAGATCACCTGGAGCGGCTTCGGCCGCAGCGCGCCGTACGAGATCCAGGTGTCGGCGGACTCGGTGACCTGGGCGTCCGTGGTCAAGCGGACCGCGACCGCGGTGAACACGAACCCGGTCACCGCCAAGCGCATCAGGTTCGTGAAGGTCCTCGTACCCTCCACCGGAGACTGCTACGCCTCCGGCATCCGGCACCTCAAGGTCCTCGCGACGCCCTCCCCGGCCGCCGACCTGGCCGCGGGGCGCAGGATCCTCGGCAAGCACGACGGCACGCACCGGTGGTGGGTGGTCGAGCTGGCCGGGCTCGCCGACATCGAGAGCGTGCGGATCGGCTGGACGAACTCCCGGCCCGGCGACCACACGGTGGAGGTGTCNTCGGACAACCACACCTGGGTGAAGGGCGCGAGCCTCTCCGGCCCGGGCAACGGCCCCACCCGCCTGCACGTCCGAAACGTGCGCAGCGTGCGGATCGGCGTGCCGGCCTCCGCGGGCGGGCCGACGGTCTCCGACCTGCAGGTCATGGGCACGCTCGCGCTGGACGAGACCGTGCTGGACCTCGAAGCGAAAGGCAGTTTCGAGTACTTCTGGCAGTTCGCCAACACCGACACCAAGCACGGCACTTACGGCCTGATCTCCGACACCTCCGATCTGGCCGGGCCGGCGAGCAGCTCCGCCACCGGGTTCGGCCTCGGCGCGCTCGTGATCGGTGCCGAACGCGGCTGGGTGCCGTTGGAGCAGGCGCGCCAGCGGGCGCTGGGAACCCTGACCACACTGACGAGCCTGCAGAGCGTGCACGGTGTGCTCTACCACTACTACGACCGCACGACCGGCGAGCCGTGGGTGTGGCCGCCCTCGGAGGGCGGCGCCAAGAGCGAGGTGGGTCTGATCGACACCCAGCTCATGCTCAACGGGGTGATCGCCGCGGGCGAGTACTTCGGCGGCCAGGTCAAGACGCTCGCAGACCAGCTCTACCACCAGGTGGACTGGGAGGCCTTCCGGGACCCGAACACGAACCAGTTCCACATGAGCTACCTGACCGACACTCAGGAGTTCGTGTACCTGTGGCAGTGGTCGGCCGAGCAGAAGATCATGTACGTGCTGGGCGCCGGTTCGCCCACGCACCCGGTCGACCCGAGCATGTTCTACGCCTTCACCAGACACGCCGGTACCTACGGCGACTACCCGAGCCTGATCAACACCTGGTTCGGTTCGCTCTTCACCTACCAGTTCGCCGAGAACGTCGTGGACTTCCGCAACTCCGTGGACGGGCAGGGCGTCGACTGGTGGCGCAACGCCGTCCTGGCCACCGAGACGAACCGGCAGTACGCCACTGACCAGGACCAGAACTTCCGCACCTTCGGGCCGAACATGTGGGGCATGACGGCCTCGGACTCCCCGACCGGCTACAACTCGGCCTTCGGCGCCGCGCCGTCGGGGACCGACAACGGCCAGCAGCAGAACGACGGAACGCTCTCGCCCGACGGCGCCGCCGGCTCGGTGGCGATGGACCCGGCCAACGCCACCGCCGTCCTGGACAACATCTACTACAACCACCCGCGGGCTTGGGGCACCTACGGCTTCAAGAACGCGCTGAACCTNGACGTCGAACCGGCCTGGTACTCCGACCGGTGGTTCGCCCTCGACAAGGGCATCGCGCTGTACGCCATCGAGAACCACCGCAGCGGCCTCATCTGGCGGCTGTTCATGCAGAACACCGACGTGATCAACGGCCTGAAGAGGCTGCAGATCCAGTACGCGCCCAGCACCACGGCCCTGGAGACGGCGATCACCGAGGCCCGGATCGCCCTCGACCGGGCGGGCGCGGCCCGGCCGGCCCCCCGGAGCGCGGCCGTCAACCAGCTGACCGCGTCGATCAGCGCCGCCCAGGCCATTCTGATCGCGGGCCCGACTCAACAGGGGATCGCCGGCGCCGTGCAGCAGTTGGCAGCCGATGTCATGGCGCTCGGCTGAGCGCGATGACCTCCGACACGGCTTCCGGCCTGGTGCGGCCGCGCTCTCCGCCCAGCTCCCCCGCCTGACTGATCGCCCGTCAAATCCCCGAGTCAGTGTGTCCGTCGCTCTCCTGCGAGGACACATGCAGACGGTGAGGACCACCGAATGTCGAAGTTGAAAACTCGAACGCCATCTCCCCGGGCCGCGGCTCAACCGCCGACGGGGGAGCCGTCCTCGGCGAACCGGCCGGCCGGCAGAAGTCTGCTGTCCTACTGGCGCGACTACGCGTCGGTTGCCCCGTTCTTCGCGCTGTTCGCGGCATTCGGTGCCATCCCGCTTGGCTACGCCCTGTACCTGAGCACGCAGAGCTGGGACGGGCTCTCCGACCCGAAGTACGTCGGGCTGGGCCAGTGGACGAAACTCCTGCACACCCCCGACCTGCTCACCGCGGCCGGCAACACCGTCCTCATCTTCGTCTTCGGCCAGGTCCCCGTCGTCATCGGCGCACTCGTCGCGGCCGCGATCCTCTCCCAGAAGCGGCTCAGGTTCCGGGCGTTCTACCAGACGGCCTTCTTCCTGCCCCAGGTGACCTCGGTGGTGGCGGTCACGATCGTCTTCCAGTCCCTCTTCGCCGACAAGTACGGGTTCGTCAACAACATCCTCTCCACTCTGGGTCTTCCGAGCCAGCAATGGCTCACCGACCCGTGGATGATGAAGGCCGTCATCGCGCTGATGGTGATCTGGCGCGGATTCGGGTACTTCCTGCTGCTCTTCATGGCCGGCATCAGCGGCATCGACCCGTCGGTCCTGGAGGCCGCGCAGATCGACGGAGCGGGCCCGGTGCGGGTCTTCCGCTCGATCACCCTGCCGCTGCTGGCACCGACGATGGCGTTCGTGACGCTCACCGGGGCGATCTCGGGGCTCCAGATCTTCACCGAGCCCCAGGTGCTCTTCGGCGGCACGGGCGGGCCCAACAACGGCGGCCTCACGATGATGCTCCTGCAGTACGAGTACCTGGGCGGCATCGGCAGTTCGGGAACGAATCAGCTCGTCAGGCCCGACCTCGGCTTCGCCGCTGTCATCGGCTGGGTCATCTTCCTCGCGCTCGTCCTGCTCGCCCTCCTCAACAACCGCCTGCTGCGCAAGTCCTTCGGAGGTCGGTGATCCAGATGGCGAACCCCAACCGCAACAACGTCAACCGGGCCCGTCTCGCCAGCCACCTCGTGCTGGCCATCGGGGTCGTCGTCTTCGCCTTCCCGTTCTACTGGCTCCTGGTGATGGCGACGAACTCGACCTCGGACATCCTGGCCAGCCCGCCGCGGCTGGTCCCCGGCGGTCAGTTCCTGGCCAACTTCGGGAAGGTCACCGCCGGCTCGGATTTCGTCCAGGCGTTCGTCAACTCGCTCGTCCTGACCGTGATCAGTTCCGCCGTCCAGCTCTTCCTCGCCTCGCTCGCCGGCTACGTCTTCGCCAAGCGCCGCTTCCCCGGCCGCAACGCGCTCTTCTCCCTCCTGCTGGCCACGCTCATCATCCCCACCGGGGTGTCGATCGTGCCCAGCTACCAGATCTACACCAACCTGGGCTGGATCGACTCGTTCCTCCCGCTCGTCGTCCCCAGCGCGGTGACCGCGTTCGGCGTCTTCTGGATGCGCCAGGCCGCGCAGTCCAACGTGCCCGACGAACTCGTGGACGCCGCACGCATGGACGGCGCCGGGTTCATGCGCACGTTCTGGAGCGTCGCGCTGCCGTGCATGCGGCCCTCCCTCGTCGCCTTCGGCATCTTCCAGGTGATGTGGACCTGGAACGACTACCTCTGGCCGCTGCTCGTGCTCAACAGCCCGGACAAGTTCACCCTGCCCGTGGCCCTCCAGCAGCTCACCGGCAACTACGGCGCGACCGACTACTCCGTCGTCATGGCCGGCACCCTGGTCGCCATCGTGCCGTTGCTCATCCTCTTCCTCATCCTCCGGCGCACCGTCCTTGAGAACGCCGCCAGCGGCGCTCTCAAGGGCTGACGGCCAAAGCGGCCCGCCCACCCCTCCCGTGCCCGCACCGCAATGAACAGGAACAACCCATGCCCAGAATGAAGACCGCGCTCGCGTCCGCGCTCGCCGTTGCCCTCGCCGGCGCCACCCTGAGCGCCTGCGGCGGCGGCAGTGGCAGTGGCAGTGGCAGTGGCTCCAAGGACATCACCGTCCTGTACCGCCCCGGCTCGCTCCCGGACAGCGCGATCAGCGGCGCCCAGCAGGCATTCCCGGACGCGAAGATCACCTTCGTCAAGACCGCCGACGTGGACACCAAGCTCACCGCCGCGCTGCGGACCNGGCAGAACCTGCCCTCCATCGTCACCGCCGACCCGATCCGCTACGCCCCTGCCGAGAGCAAGCTGACCGATGTCAGCAAGACCGGGTTCACCGACCAGGTCGCCGCCGGCTACCAGGGTTGGAAGGTCGAGCTCGGCAAGACCGCCTCCGGTGCGCAGCTCGGCATACCGATCGACATCGGCCCGCTCGCCTACTACTACAACGCCGACGCCTTCCAGGCCGCCGGCCTGCCCACCGACCCGGACGCCGTCGGCAAGCTCGTCTCCACCTGGGACGGCTACAAGACCCTCGCCCAGACGGCCAAGGACCACGGCAAGTTCGCCTGCGACGACCCCGGCGAGCTGTTCTACTACGAGACCTGGTCGAAGGGCTTCGGCTTCTACAAGCAGTCCGGCGGCACCATCGTGCCCGACATCGACGACCCCATCGGCAAGGCCGCCTTCACCCGGGCCATGGACTTCCAGTCCAGCGGCCTGTGCTCCGACACCCAGTCCTACTCCAACGACTGGAACTCGGGCCTGAGCCGCAACAGCATCATCGGGTTCCTCCAGCCGCCCTGGGTCGGCGGGCTCGGCCTGCAGACCGCTGCCAAGGACCAGAGCGGCAAGTGGCGCGTCGCCACCGCCACCCCCGACGGCTACGCCGCCGCCGACGGGTCCATGCTGATGGTCCCCAAGACCTCCGCCGATCCCAAGCTCGCCACCCGGATCGCGGTCTGGCTGACGAACGCCGCCAACCAGGCGTCCGGCTACGCCCACGACGGGCTCTTCCCGTCCTCGCTCGACGCATACAAGGCCACCGAACTCACCGCGCCGCAGGCCTACTACGGCAACCAGGCCGCCGCCTCAGTGCTCGCCGCGGTCGCCACCCAGGCACCCCGCATCCTCAAGGGCGCGAACACCGACTCGATCAACGCGATCTTCCAGCAGGCGGTCCGCGACGCGGCCAGCAACGGCACCAGCGCCTCCGCCGCCTACTCGAGCGCCGTCGGCAAGGCCACCGAACAGTTCGGCAAGTAACACCCGCGAACGAGACCGGGCGGCGGCCCCGCGGCACAGCGGTCGCCGCCGTCCGACTCCCCGAATGGACAGGGTTTCCGTGAAGGACCACTACATCGACGCCGCCACCGGACAGCTCGTCGTCCACGGCGAGCCGTACCTGATCCGAGGCGTCGAACTCCACAACTCGACCGCCTCCAGCGCCTCCTACCTGGAGCCGCTGTGGCGGCGCCTCAAGGACGCCAGCGTGAACACCGTACTCGCCCCGGTCAGTTGGGAACTGGTCGAACCGGCGGAAGGCACCTTCGACTTCAGCCTCGTGGACGCCATGCTCGCCGGTGCGCGCGAGCACGGCCTGCGGCTCGTCCTGCTGTGGTTCGGCAGNTGGAAGAACGCCTCGTCCAGCTACACCCCGGCGTGGGTCAAGCTGGACCCCGACCGCTTCCCGCTGCAGAGCAACGCGGCGGGCCGCCCGCTGGACAACCTCAGCCCGTTCAGCGAGACCAACCGCAGGGCGGACGCCGCCGCGTTCGCCGCCTTCATGGACCATCTGGCGACCGCTGACGACCGCGAGCGGACCGTCATCATGGTCCAGGTCGAGAACGAGGTCGGCCTCCTCGGTGCGGCCCGTTCCTACGGCCCGGACGCCGAAGCCGCATGGGCGGCCCCCGTGCCGAGCCCGCTCGTGCGAGCCCTGCGCAAAGNGGCGACTGCGCACGTGTCGGCTCCCGCCGGCCAGGAGGAGCCGACCTGGGAGGAACTGCTGGGAGACCCGGACCGCAAGGCCGAGCTGTTCATGGCCTGGCACTACGCCGAGTACGTCCAGCACGTGGCCGAGGCCGGCGCCGCCCGCCACGACGTGCCGCTCTTCGTCAACGCCTGGCTCGACTCCATCGTCCCGCAGGACTCCCACCCGGCGACGATGGCCGTCGGCGGCGGCAGCGCACCGGGCGTCTTCCCCAGCGGAGGGCCTCTCCCGCACGTCAGCGCCGCCTGGAAGCTCGCCGCCCCCGCGATCTCCTTCCTCGCGCCCGACGTCTACTTCGGTGACTTCGAGATCCCTTTCGACGGCTACGCCCGGACCAACACCACCCTGTTCGTCCCGGAGATGCGCGCCGACAGCCACGGCATCTCGCACGCGTTCCTGCCGATCGGCAAGTACCGCGGCATCGGTGTCGCCCTGTTCGGCTTCGACTCCGTCCCGGTGAGCGAGACCAAGGACGCGCTGCGCACCTTCACCCAACTCGCCGTGCTGGAGAAGGAGATCCTGAGGGCGCAGGTCCAGGACCGGATCCGAGCCTTCCGGATCGTCGGCGCGGATGAGCAGCGGATCTCACTCGGCCGGTACGAGTTCGTGGTCCGCGGTCACAGCCGGCGCGAGGGTGCCGCGGGATACGGCCTGCTGATCCAGCGCGACGAGGACACCTTCGTCACCGCCGGTCACGGTTTCACGCTGGAGTTCTCCCCCGTCGACGGGAACGCCACCGCCATCCTCGAAGCCGACGAACTCGTCGGCCACGAAGGGGAACTGATCGCACAACGACGCCTCAACGGCGACGAGACCTACGCCGGCAGCCAGATCAGGATCGCCGACGACCCCGACCGGATGCACGGCTTCATGCTCACCAGCGGGACGCTCTCGGGTGTGGTCCGCTTCTCGCTGTACACCCGGGGCTAGGAAGAGCCCCGCCTCGTCCGGTCGGCCCGGACGAGGCGGGGCCGACCGGGAGCGGTCGCTTCGCCGACGGCCGGGTGTGCCGGCCGAGCGGGTCGCGGTGCATCGTCGTGGGCCCCTGCATGCCCCGGGAAGATCGGGCGGATCAGCCCTTGAAGGCGCCGTCGGTGGCGTTGTTCAGGACCGTGCGGCGCACGACGAGGAAGAGGACCAGCAAGGGAACGGTGGCGACCAGGGTGCCGGCCATCACGACCGAGTAGTCGGTGGTTCCGTAACTGCCCGTCAACTGCTGCAGGGCCACCGGCAGCGTGAACTTGTCCGGGCTGTTCAGCACCAGGAGGGGCCAGAGGTAGTCGTTCCAGGTCCACATGACCTGGAAGATCCCGAAGGCGGCCAGCGCCGGCCGCATGCAGGGCAGCGCGACGCTCCAGAAGGTGCGGAGGAACCCGGCGCCGTCCACCCGGGCTGCGTCGACGAGTTCGTCCGACACGCTGCTCTCGGCTGCCTGCCTCATCCAGAAGATACCGAACGCGGTGACCGCGCCGGGAACCACCAGCGGGAGGTACGTGTCGATCCATCCGAGCTCGGNGAAGATCTGGAAGCTCGGGACGATCGACACGCCGGTCGGGATGATCAGCGTGGCCAGCAGGAGGGAGAACAGCGCGCCGCGGCCCGGGAAGCGCCGCTTCGCGAACACGTACCCCGCCAGAGCCGCGAGCAGGAGCTGGATCGCGGAGCTGACGACGGTGAGTGCGACCGAGTTGATGAAGGCCCGGACGAACTCGGATCCACCGGTGACCTTCTCGAAGTTCTCGGAGAACCGGCCACCGGGGAAGAGCCGCGGCGGGCTCGCGAGGATGTCGGAGGTCGAGTTGGTCGCCATCACCAGGAGCCAGTAGAACGGGAAGGCGAAGACCACGACGCCGAGGGCGAGGAGGGTGTGGCTCGTGGCGCGCACGGGGCTGATCCCGCGACGGGGACGACGGGGCATGGGTCACCGGTCTCCGAAGGACTTGCGCAGGTAGCGGTGGTTGCCGAGGGCGAGCAGCACCAGCGCGAGGAAGATGACCCAGCCGATCACCGCCGCGAAGCCGAGGTCGGTCTGGACCGGCTGGACCGTTCCGGGGCTGCCGATGTCGCCCAGGTACTCGTACTGCAGCAGCATCATGGTCAGGCCGCCGTCGTTGGGGCCGCCGGTGCCGCCGAACAGCACCTGGGGCTCGGTGAAGACCTGGACCCCCGCGATCGCCCCGGTCAGTGTCACGAAGACCATCGTCGGTGCCAGCAGCGGCAGGGTGATCGAGCGGAAGAGACGAACCGCACCGGCGCCGTCCAGCTGCGCGGCTTCGCCGATGGAGCGGTCGATGGCGCTGATCCCGGCCATGAGCAGGACGAGGAAGTAGCCGAAGCTCCGCCAGATCACCATCAGCGCGATGACTGCCTTGATCCGCCAGGGATCGGTGAGCCATGCCTGGGCGGGCAGACCGAGTGTGCCGAGGAGGTTGTTGACGAATCCGTACTTGTTCGCGAAGAGGGACTGGAAGACGATGCTGACCGCCACGATCGAGGTCATCTGAGGGAGGAAGAACGCCGTCTGGTAGAACGCCCGGAAGCGCAGGCGGGGCTGTGACAGGGCCGCGGCTGCTGCGAGGGCGGCGACGACGGCCGGGATCTGGCCCAGGAGGAAGATCGCCACGGTGTTGCCGACCGCCCTGCCGACCTCGGGCGTGCTGAACAGCCGTGTCCACTGGGCGGCTCCCACGTACTGCGGCGCGGAGAGGCCGTCCCAGCTCAGCGTACTGAGGTAGAGGGCGTATCCGAGCGGGATGACGCCGAAGCCGGCGAACAGCAGGAAGAACGGCGCGACCGACGCGTAGTCCCGCCAGTAGGTGCGGATGAACCCCTTCCGTCTTCCGGGCCCACGAGACGGCATCGCGATTTTTGTCAGCACGGAGTGGCCTCGTAGGAGATGGTGAGGGTCGGCAGCTGCCTTCGGTGTCCCCACGAGCGACGGAGCCTATCGAACGAGCGGCCGCTGGTGGTGGGCGTGCTGGGCGCCACGCCGTGCCGTCACACGGCGGGGCTACGCCGACTGCCGGACGACCAGTTCATGGCAGACGCGTATGCGCGTCTGTGTCAGGGGCGCGTCTGCGGCGTGCATCTTGAGGACCTCGTCGAACGCCAACCGTGCGACCGCCGTGAAGTCCAGCTGGAGTGTCGTGAGCTCGGGCTCGACGAACACGCCGATCTTCAGGCCGTCGACCCCGACCACGGCACAGGACTCCGGCACGGTGACCCCGCGGACTCTCAGCTCCTTCAGCACGCCGAACGCCGTCATGTCGTTGAACGCGATGACGGCGTCGGGCGGAGCGGGTCGACCCAGCGCGATCCGCACGGCCTGACGGCCGGTCAGCAGGTCGTCGCCGCGGTACTCGACGTCGATCACGTCCGGAGTCAGCCCCCGGTCCCGCATCACCCGCCGGTAGATGTCGGACCGGACCGAATCCTCGGTGGGGAACTTGATGTCGACGAGTGCGATCCGTGAGCGNCCGCTCGTCACCAGATAGTCCACCGCTGCCGCCAGGCCCGGACCCAGGTCGATGTTGAGCGCGCTGCGCGGGCGCGAGGGCGACAGGGCGTCCAGGGTCTGTTCGGCGGTGTCGAGCAGGACCAGCGGAAGGCTGCCGAAGACCAGGTCGATGTCCTGCGGGCCGAGGTCGGTGTAGCCGATGACCGCGTCCACCTGGCCGGCCAGGGCTCGCAGCTCGTCCTTCCCCACCTCGATGCCCGGCTGGTTCTCCATGATGACCAGCGCCCAGTGGTTCGCCGTCGCGATCTTCGCCACCTCGGAGGCCAGCTCCGAGAAGTACGGGTTCGACAGGTCGGACACGATGAGGCCGACGGACCGGGTGGACTGCTGCACCAGTCCGCGACCGAACCGGCTGGGGGTATAGCGGAGCCGCTCGGCGGCGGCAAGGACCCGCTGCTTCGTCTCGGCGCTGATCCCCGGCATGTCGTTCATGGCGCGAGTGACGGTCTGCCGCGAGACACCCGCGAGCTCGGCCACCTCGAGGATGCCCGCGCGCTTCGCTTCTCCCCGCTTCGACACCGGGTCAGAGTACATGAGCTTCCCAACGTTCGGTCGTAGGCGATCCCGTCGCTGTCGTCCGGCCGGAGGTCAGCCCGAACCCTTGCCGGCCCGCCCCAGGGAGTACAGCGAGAAGCGGACGATGCCCGAGTGCGCGCCGGTCATCACCATGGATCCGTGCAGGAGCGTCGGGTTGTCCGCGATCAGGATCCGCGTGCCGGCGAAGGTCTCGTCGCCGTTGAGTCGCCGGTGCGGCGTCAACCGCCCTTTGCCGACCACGAGCTCGTCAGCCCTCAGAACGGCGACGGGACCACCTTCCAGAGGCGTGAAGTCGACGATGAAGTTACGGCCGGCCGCGACGTACGTCTGCTCGTCGCGCTGGAGCAGGAGGCCGTAGCCCACGGCCCGGCCGTCGCTCCGTGCCCGGTGGCTGCGAATCAGGAAGCCGTACCGCCCGAGGGTGAAGCCCTGTTCCTCGCCGCCCTCCACCCGGAAGCCGCGGACCCGCCCCCGGGTCTGGGAGTCCAGGATTTCGGCTTCGAGCGCAGCGAGTTGGGTGTAGTCGCGGCAGAGGTCGAGGACGTCGTTCTCGGGCAGGGAATCGAAACCGAACGGCGAGACACCGATGGCTCCGTATGCGCCGATCGCGAGGAAGGCGTGGGAGAGGCCGTCGCCGTCCGCGCGGATCTCGGGCACGAAGAAGGCGGCGTTGGTGTCCCGGTACGCCTTGAACGGAGTCTCGAAGTCACCGAAGTACACGTCCGGCGCGAGGAACGCGATCGACGGGGCCGCGAGCTTCCAGGCAGCACTGACGTGTGGCAGGGGACCTCCGCTGGGGAAGGTGCCCGGCACCTGGGCGCCGTCGGCGGCTGCACCGGTCGAGCTGGTCCCGTCGGGCACGGGCGAGTCGAGCCAGGCGTTCACGAAGAGCGGCAGGTCGTGCCGTGCCAGGCCGGCCGAGGCCACGTGCTGGACGTATGCCGCGTAGTGCCACGCCATGAACAGCTCGGCCGTCCGGTCGGCGTCCCCCAGCAGGTCCGACCAGGTCGGCGCGCTCCCTGCGGCCGGCACGGCGTCGGGTACCGCGACGTGTGGGAATGCCCCGTCGCGCACGGCCTCCAGAAGGCTGGGAGGGACAGGAGCCGCCCACGCGGCCGAGGCGTCCGCACCGAAGGACCGGGCGGGGCCGAGGAGGCCCACCTCGTTCTCCAGCTGGACCATGATCACCGTTCCCTCACTGCCGTCCGCGCCCGCCAGGTGCCCCATGAACGCGGCGAACGCGTCGGCATCGGCGTCCCGGTTGGCGTCGCTGAACGGGCTGAGGTTGTCCAGTGGGCTGCCGGAGCCGTCGACCTGGACCGGGAAGCGCTCCGGATCGAGCTTGACCCAGGCGGGTGCGTAGCTCGACGAGCCGTTCTTCCAACTGCCGAACCAGAGCAGGACGAGCTTGAGGCCGTGGCGGCGCGCGCCCGCGAGCACCTGGTCCACCGGGCCGAAGTCGAACTCGGCTTCCGACGGCTCCACGACTTCCCAACTCACCGGCAGAAGCACGGTGTTCACCTTGGCCTCAACGAGCCGCGGCCACAGTTGGCGCAGGTGGTCGGGGCTGGACGCCGTGGAGTTGTGCAGCTCGACGCCGCGGATCAGGTACGGCTCGCCGTGTACGTGCAGCCGGCCCGTGGCGGCGTCGACGAAATGGCCGTTCAACGGTGACCTCCCAGGGGTGGGTCAGCTGCCGAATTGTCGGGTGGCTGTGTCAAGTGCGTTGTTGTAGGCGGTGGTGGCGTTCTCGCCGTTGCCGGCCGTGTCCCGGATCGCTTTCTGGAAGAGGGCGTTGATGGAGTCGGTGTTGACACCCTTGAGGATGCGGGGGGCTTGCTGGGAGATGTCGGCGAGTGTGGTGGCGGTGGGTTGGTTGCCGAAGAAGGGCTGGGGCGCGGTGAAATCGGGTGACCGGTAGGTGGCGAGAGCCGAGGGGAAGAGGCCGTTCTTCAGGTAGCCGTTGGCCTGGTTCGTGGCATTGGTGAGCCAGATCGCCACTTGGGTCGCGAGCTTGGGGTCGGTGGCGGTTCGGGGGACCATCAGCATGGATCCGTCCGCGGCCGCGTATCCGTCCGGAGTCGCGGTGGCCACGCGCCAGTGGCCGGACTGGTCTTTCGCCGCGTTCTGCAGACCGGCGCCGCCCACCCAGGGCGGCTGGAGAAACCCGATCACGCTGCCCTGACTGACGGCGGAGTTCCAGTCGTTGGAGAAGGCCGGGACGTTCGCGCACTGGCCGTTGGACTGGAAGTCCATGGCCCGATCGAACGCGGTCTTGCCGATGGGATCGGCGATATCGGGCACCAGGGTGTTGCCGGACTTCTCGTAGAACCCGAAGCCTTTGGACCAGGTCTCGTAGTAGAACAGCTCTCCCGGGTCATCGCAGGCGAACTTGCCGTGAGCCTTGGCCGTTTCGGTGACCGAGCGGTAGCCGGCCCAGCTGGAGACGAGCTGTCCGACGGCGTTGGGATCGGTGGGGAGGCCGGCCGCCGCGAAGGCGTCGGTGTTGTAGTAGTAGGCGATCGGGCCCACGTCGATCGGGACACCGAGTTGTCCGCCCGAGGGGGACGCGCCCAGCGCGACCTTCCACGGCAGGTACCCGGCGGCGACCTGCGGGGTGAAGCCGTTCTGGCTCACGTCCGTGAATTTAGCGGCCACGGGCGCGTAGCGGATCGGGTCGGCGGTCACGATCGACGGCAGGTCCTTGCCGGTGCGCAGGTCGGCGGTCAGCTTGGTGTCGACGTCGGCGGTCTTGATGAACGTGATCCTCGCGTGGGGGAACGCCTTCTGTGCCCCGGCCACCGCGCTGTCGGCCAGCGATCCGGGCCGGTACAGGACGGTGACGTCCTGTGCTCCGCCGCCTGCTCCGCCGCACGCGGCGAGCACAACGGAGAGCAGGGCAGCGAGCAGGCCCGCGCTGGACAGTGGCAACGGAGACTTCACGCGGTACACGGCACTTCTCCTCACGAGGCGGCTGGACCGGACGGGACCGAGGACGAGGCACTTTGAGGCGCGGGGGAGCGGGGACTGCTCGGCCCCTCGCCCGCGCGGCGCCGGGTGGAATCCCGTTGCCGTGTCATCGGCACGTCCGCTGCGGAGCGGGCAGCGGCGTCGAGAGGCGCAGTGAGACCTTGGCGGTGGTCCCGGCCGGTCCGGTGACGATCGAGAACCGGTCGGCGAGTGCGCGCACCAGGTCCAGGCCGCGGCCGCAACTGACCCCGTCGTCGGCTGAGCTCCGGCGGGCGCCGGTCCTGGGACACCAGCAGCCGCAGTCACGCACCGAGACGGTCAGATGATGTCGCTCCACGCCGACCAGGATCGCCACCGAGTGGCTGCCGCTGTGCAGGACGGCATTGGTCACGAGTTCGCTGGCCACCAGGCACGCCGAGTCGCGGAGGTCCTCCGGCAGGCCGAGGCGCTGAACGCACTGCGCCACGAAGTGCCGCATCGTCGGTACGCACCCGGTGCCGGCCACGCAGACACAGGCCGCGAGCCGAATGGCGACGGGTCGGTCCGTCGTCGCCGGGCTCGTCGGGGAAACGGTGGAAGCAATCATGTCGTGGCTCCGCAGCTGTGCTGGTGCGGGCGCGCAGCGGTTGGGCGGGAGTGAACATCCGTCTCGCCGAGCGCGGTACGAGGCATTCCGCTGGAGGGAAATTATCAAATTCCCCGCAGAAGGGGGTGGGGGCCGGGCCGAAAGGCGCAGCCGACTTTTCCTGCTGAGGCGTCCGCCCATGCCGGCGACCCTCGGCCTGCTTCGAGCGGCGGGGGCGGCGAGGGGGTGGGTGCCGCCGTGACGGACGCTGCGCTTTTACGAAGAGAGAAGAATGACGCTTTCTGGTCGTCTTCCTTGCATCTACCGTGGGCGATGGCTTTCTTCAATAGCGCCGTGAACGTTCACGCTCGATCTACTCGGACCATAGGCCTGTCGGTGCGGGGCTGTCAAGTCCGCGCGGGAAATGCGGGCGAAATTGGCTGTGCGGCCCTCGGGTGGCGTGCGGGTCTCTGATCGGAAGGCCTGACGCAGTGTCATTCGGATGGGTGCTGAGCTGGTGTGATGGCCGACCTTCCACCCCCCTGGGACGGCCCGCGTTGGCGGACGGGAGCACCCGGAGGTGCGCGGGGTAGGCCATGCCCTGGTGGGTCGTTTGCGGCCGCAGGTACGCCGGCCCGGCCGCGGGATGCAGTGCGGTTCTGCGGTTCCTCGGGGTGCTGGTCGAGCGGCTATGTTCGAATCCCTTGTTTCTTGTTTGTTTCGGGTCTACGCTGCGGCGCACATCGCGGTCGGCGCACCACGTCGTCGCGACCCCGGCCTGCAGATCAACCACCCGCAACGCGCTGCCGATCTGCCGCGCCCGCTGCACTGCATTCCCGGTACCGCTCGTAATTCCAGGTACGGCCGACTCGTCGCAGGTGTGTGCCTGACGGCCCGGCCGGCCCCGGGCGACCGCTGTGGGCGCACGCATTCCGGCAGCCCGTCTTGACGTCGCCTTTCGGTGAGGCCGCTGATCCTCCATGGTCGACGGAAAAACGCTCTGCCGACGCCGGCCGGAAACTCCAGGAAACCGAATCGAGAAGAGGTACGTCATGACCGGAAGACTCCGGCGAGCGAGACAGGTGTCCCAAGGCCTGGTCGCGCTGGCCCTGGGGGCCTGCTCCCTGCTCGCCACTCCGTCCGAAGCGCTCGCCGCGATCCCCGACACGTCGATCGTGGTGGACGGGCATGGTGCTGGTCGGGTGTTCGACGGGATCGGTGCGGTGAGTGGTGGTGGTGGGAACTCGCGTCTGCTGGTGGACTATCCGGAGCCGCAGCGGTCGCAGATCCTGGACTACATGTTCAAGCCGGGCTACGGCGCGTCGTTGCAGGTCCTGAAGGTGGAGATCGGTGGTGACACGAACTCCACCGATGGTGCGGAGGATTCGCACGAGCACGTGCAGGGGCAGGTGGACTGCGGCAGTGGCTACGAGTGGTGGCTGATGGAGCAGGCCAAGCAGCGCAACCCGGGGATCAGGCTTGCTGCGCTTGCGTGGGGTGCGCCGGGCTGGGTCAGCACCAACGGCAGTGACATGTGGAGCGGCAACGCCATCGGTTACCTGAAGGACTGGCTGGACTGCGCGAAGAGCCACGGTCTGGGGATCGACTACCTGGGCGGTCGCAACGAGGTCGGTCCGCCGCCCGCCGGCTGGTTCGAGAACCTCCGTTCGACCCTCAATGCCGCCGGCTACGGTGGGGTGAAGTTGGTCGCGGATGACGACTGGTCGGGCTTCCCGAACCCGGGTGACACGAGCCGGACGTGGCCGCTGCTCACGAAGCTGCAGGCCGATCCGGCGTTTGCGGCGGCGGTGGACGTGATCGGGCATCACTATCCGTGCGAGGGGGTCAACGGCGGGACCAACGGCACCGGCACTGCGTACAGTTGTCCGGTTCCGCAGGCGGCGGAGCAGCTCGGCAAGCCGATCTGGGCGAGTGAGAACGGCTCGCAGGACCTGAACACGGGGGCGGCTCCGCAGATCCGCACCATCACCCGCGGCTATGTGGACGGGCGGATCACGGCGACGTTCAACTGGCCGCTGATCGGGGCGCTCTATCCGAATCTGCCGTTCCGGAGTGATGGTCTGCTGCAGGCGAACCAGCCCTGGTCGGGCAACTACAGTGTCGGTACGTCGGTGTGGACCACCGCGCAGGTCACCCAGGTCACCCAGCCCGGCTGGCAGTTCATCGACTCCGCTTCCGGTTACCTCGGTGGTGGCAGCGGGACCGCGACCTCGCCCGGCAGTTACATCTCCCTCAAGTCGCCCAACGGCACCGACTGGTCGACCATCGTGGAGACCACCACCGCCACCGAGGCGCAGACCCTTCACCTGCATGCGCTCGGAGGCCTGATGGTCGGTCCGATTCACGTGTGGGCGACGAACCTGAACTCCAAGGACCCCGCGCAGTACTTCCAGCGGCAGGCGGACCTCAGTCCGGCCAACGGCAGCTACACGCTCATGGCGCAGCCTGGTTGGGTGTACTCACTGACGACCCTGACCACGCCGGGCCGGGGCACCGCCACCGCACCCCCGCGCGCGGCGATGTCTTTGCCTTACGGTGACGACTTCGAGGCGGCCCCGGCGGTCGGGCACATGCCCGCGTTGCTGTCCGACATGAACGGCGCGTTCGAGGTCCGCCCGTGCGACGGCGGGCGCGCCGGCAGCTGCCTGCGCCAGATGGCGCCCGTCAACCCGCTCCCGTGGGGCAACGTGTCCAACCCGTACACGCTGATGGGTGACGGGAGTTGGAAGGACTACACGATCGGCGTCGACACGCTCATCCAGCAGCCTGGAGCGGTGCGCGTGATGGCCCGTGTCGGCACCCAGAACGGGCCGGCATCCATCGACTCCTACTACCTGCAGCTGTCCGACACCGGTGCCTGGTCGATCGTCAAGTCCGCCTACCAGGGCAGTCCCACCGTTCTGGCGTCCGGCACCACCACCGCGCCCGGCACCGGTAGTTGGCACCATGTGGACCTGACGGTCCAGGGCAGCACCATCACCGCCGCTCTCGACCACACCGTGATCGCCTCGGCCGCCGACGCGAGTTACCCGGTCGGACAGATCGGTCTGGGGCTGGACTCCTACCACACGCAGGGGTTCGACAACCTGACCGTCACGCCGATCGGTGCCCAGCCCGATCCCTACAGCTACACGGTGACCAGCGCCCTGACCAGCCAGGCGCTGGACCTCACTGGTGATCCGACCGCCAACGGTGCCAAGACCGTCCAGCAGCCCGTCAGTGGCGCCGCCGGCCAGCTCTGGCAGCTGACCGCGAGCCACGGTGTCGACACCCTCACCAATGCGGGCAGCGGCAAGGTCCTCGACGTCCCCGGCGGCAGCCGCAGCGACGGCACCCAGCTGCAGCAGTGGAGCGCGAACGGCGCGGACAACCAGCGCTGGCTCCTCACGCCCACGGCCAACGGCTCCTACACCGTCAGCAGCATGCTCAGCGGGGACGTCCTCGACGTCTACCAGGCGCTGAACACGCCCGGCACCCCGCTCATCCAGTACCACTCCACCGGCCAGCCCAACCAGCGGTGGAACCTCCACCAGGTTCCCGCCGACGGCGTCGGCTACCGTCTCGTCAACTCCGCGAGCGGCCTGTACGCGGACATGAGCGGCGGCTCCACCTCGCCCGGCAGCGCCGCCATCCAGTGGACGGGCAACGGTGCCCCCAACCAGACCTGGGACCTGCACACCGCCACCACTCCCGGCACCTTCACCATCACCGACCGGAAGTCCGGCCTCTGCCTCGACGTCGCAGGAGCGTCGACCAACGACCAGGCCCAGGTCCAGCAGTGGACCTGCAACGCCGGCCGCAACCAGCAGTGGTCCTTCCAGCAGAACGCCAACGGCAGCTGGACCCTCACCAACCTCAACAGCGGCAAGGCCCTGGACACCGCCGGCGCCAGCACCGCCAAGGGTGCCCAGCTCGTCCAGGCCGCCGCCACCACAACCGCGACCACTCAGCAGTGGACCCTCCTCACCCCCTGACGCCCTGCTGATCCCAGCTCGGCGCACCACCGGCGGGCAGGCCGGGGCCATCACCGGCCTGCCCGCCCGCTCTCGCCCGTACGGAACGCCCGCCGGAGCGGGCACGACTCGGTGGCCGGCTCCGAGGCAGTGCACGAGGCCAGCGTCACCATCACGCGGATCCATGAGGGCGGGTCCGTCGGACNACGTCGGATCAGCGGGCGTTGCCCCAGCTCCCCCAGCCGCGAGGCTGGGGGAGCTGGGCCCGCCGGTGACCGCCCGGCGCGAGCCGAAGGACCCGCCTGGAGCCTGCCCGATCCGGCGGGGAGCGGGCGGGCGGCAGCTGGGAGGGCTCGGCGCACACCGGTGGCACCGTGCTCCGCCGCGCTGCCGGTCGCACCGGTGGACCGCCCGTCCCTGGGGCGCCGCTTGAGGGGTACTCGCCGGTGGCCAGTGCCATGGGTGGTGGGTTTGAGGAGGAACTCCATCGACTTCAGCCACTTGGTCAGGTAGGCGCCCACGGTCTCGTGCGGGTCGGCGTCGAAGCCCAGCTGGCGTCCTTCGAGGAAGCGCCGAAGCGCGGCTTCGGCCTCGAAGGCGTCTTCGAAGCCGCTGCGGCGTACCGTGCGCCGGCGTCCGCTGAGTGAGGGGATGTCCACGGCGAAGGTCCACGTGCCGTGGGTTTCTTCGGCCAGTCGCGGGCACGAGGCCCTGAGTTGGCGCCGTTCTGCATCACGGCACCCGCATCGGCGGTAGATGCGCCCCGGCCGCCGCTGTGGGCACGGAGCATTTGAGGTGACGTAGCGCTCCGGTCGGCTCTCGTGGCGCGCCCTGTGTGATACCGCAGCAGCGTGGGCGCGGGTGCCGAAGGCCGGAGAGGGGCCTTTCAGTCGACATCGCCCGGCTGCCAGCCGGGCGGGAGTCGGCAGGCTGATCAGGGCGTCGAGGCCGAGGTGTTCGAGGAGCAGGGCCTTCAGGTTGCGGCCGTCGATCAGGGCTGGGCGCTGGCCGTTGCGGTGCGCGATCTCCCAGCTCATCTTGCCGTACCAGGAGGTGGTGACGAGGACGCTGCGGGCGGTCTGCTTGTCCTGGAGGGTGCCGAGCAGAGCCCGGACGACCTCGGGGCCGACGAATCGTTCCTGACTCCCGGACGGGGAGGTCGTGCGACAGCCTCCGGGGCGACGCGGCGACAGCTTCACATGAGGGGAGCAGCCGAGCCTGGTCAGGTCTGGACGTAGGCGATCAGCTGCTGCTTCCCGTCCGCTCCCTTCCGTACGACCACGGCGGCCGCCCGTACGTCCGGCGAGGCGGACAGCACCGACTCGATCTCGTCGAGTTCGATCCGGACGCCCGAGATCTTGACCTGCCGGTCGAACCGGCCGACGAACTCCAGCGCACCGTCCGGTCGGAGCCGCGCCCGGTCGCCGGTCCGGTACCACCGGCGCGGCACCTCGCCAGCCTCCTCGACGAACCGATCCTCGGTGCGGTCCGGCAGCCGGAAGTAGCCCGCGGCGACGCACGGGCCGCCGACCCACAGCTCGCCGACCTCACCCGGGGCCACCGTACGGCCGTCGTCGTCGACGAGGCGGACGGACGCGTGGTCCAGCGGCCGCCCGATGGGGACAGCGGCGGAGCGCGTGTCCTCCGGTGTCACCTCGTGCGCGGTGGACCAGACCGTCGCCTCCGTCGGGCCGTACATGTTGTGAATCCGCACGCCCGGGAGGGCGGTCACCAGACGCCGGGCGAGCCCCACCGGGAACACCTCGCCGCCGACGTGGAGCATGCGCAGGTGCCGCAGCGACAGTAGGGCCTCCTCGTAGGACGCGATCGCCGAGAGAAGCGACGGAGTGCTCTGGAACAGGGTGGGCCGGAAGCGCTCCACGAGGCGGGGCAGGCTGTCGTCGCCGCGCGGGTCGAGGCGG
>FJVZ01000650.1_pt1 | contig 29957 bp, 24 predicted proteins | sample 1011841 | NCBI WGS metagenome assembly FJVZ01 (sample SAMEA3912450, study PRJEB9761) | metagenome | biome: forest; material: soil | place: USA | collected 2011-06-22 | depth 0.1 m
CGGCGGCCCCGGCCGTCGCCCCGCCGGCGGTCCCGGGTGTGAGCACGGCTCCCGTCCCGGCCGCCGCCGTGCCGCCCGCCGCGCCGGACCCGGCCGCGTTGCAGGCCCAGCTCACCGAGCTGGAGAACGCCGTCAAGGCCCTGCTCGCCAAGCTGCCGGCCGCCCCCGCAGCGCTGCCCGCGCCCGTGCCGGCGCCGCTGCCGCTCGGTCAGCAGCCCCGCGCGGTCGCGCCGGTGCCCGTCCCGGCCGTCGGCCTGGAGGACCAGCTCGCCTCCCTGCAGAAGAAGGCGAAGGCCCTGGTCGACGCCGCCACCGCGGCCAAGCCCGACCCGGCCGCCGTCCGGGCGGCCGTCGCCGAGCTGGCTCCGGACACCCTCGGCGTGACCACCGGCACCGTCACCCGGCTCACCGGCGTGTGACCCCGCCGGGCCCACGCGGATCGCCGCGTATGTAGCCGCCGGAGTCCCGGCCCTGAGGCGCCTCAGGGCCGGGACTCCGGCGGCTACCTACGCGCACTCGCCGGGGTCCGTCCGGCCTCAGGCGGACAGGGCCTGCCCGCCGAAGCCGGCGTCCTCCTCGGCGCAGGCTGCGGCCAGGTCGTCCAGCGACAGGTTCAGCGCGTGGGCCAGGGCCGCCACGGTGAAGAAGGCCGGGGTGGGGGCCCGGCCGGTCTCGATCTTGCGGAGCGTCTCGGCGGACACCCCGGCCGCCGCCGCCACGTCCACCATGCTGCGCTCGCCGCGGGCCTGGCGGAGCAGCGCGCCGAAACGCTCGCCGCGTTGCCGCTCCTGCGGACTCAAAGGAACTCTCACCATGCCCGTGATACTAATACCGGTATAAGTATTGGGTTGNATCGCATCGCGGGGAGTCACGACACATGGTGGAGATCAAGAGCGACACGGCACTGGAGGCGATGCGGGAGGCCGGACGCGTCGTGGCCAACGCACTGGAGGCCGTCCGCGCGGCGGCGGCCGTGGGAGTGCGCCTGCGCGACCTGGACGAGGCCGCCCGCGCCGTTCTGACCAGGGCCGGAGCGCGCTCCCCGTTCCTGGGTTACCGGCCCTCCTTCGCCCCCGTCCCGTTCCCGGCCGTGATCTGCGCCTCCGTCAACGACGCCGTCGTGCACGGCATCCCCGGCGACGACCGGCTGCGCGACGGCGACCTGGTGAGCATCGACTGCGGCGCCGAGCTCGACGGCTGGACCGGCGACGCCGCGATCAGCTTCACCGTCGGCACCCCCCGCCCCGCGGACCTGGAACTCATCGCCGCCACCCAGCGGGCCCTGGACGCCGGCATCGCCGCTGCCACCGTCGGCCACCGCATCGGCGACATCTCCCACGCGATCGGCACGGTTGCCCGCAAGGCCGGCTGCGGCATGCCGACCGGCTTCGGCGGCCACGGCATCGGCCGCCGGATGCATGAGGACCCCCACCTCCCCAACCAGGGACGCCCGGGGCGCGGCTTTCCCCTGCGCCACGGCCTCGCGCTCGCCGTCGAGCCCATGCTCATGGCCGGCGGGCGCGACGACTACCTCACCGACCCCGACGGCTGGACCCTGCGCACGACCGACGGCAGTCGCGCCGCCCACATCGAACACACCATCGCCATCACCGAGGACGGCCCCCGCATCCTCACCCTGCCCTGACCCCGGACCGCCCGGCGGTGGGGGCCGGGCCGGGACGGCACAACGCGGGCGGCGGCCGAAGCGCTCCTCGGCCGCCGCCCGCGTTGTGCCCTCCCGGCCCCGGAATCCGGCCTCCCGGCCGGCCGGGGGCCTGTACTAGCGGTAGTTCACGAACTGGATCGCGAACTCCAGGTCCTTGCCCTTGAGCAGGGCCTGGATGGTCTGCAGGTCGTCGCGGCTCTTCGAGCTGACGCGCAGTTCGTCACCCTGCACCTGGGCCTTCACGCCCTTGGGGCCCTCGTCCCGGATGATCTTCGCGACCTTCTTGGCATCGTCCTGCGTGATGCCTTCCTTGATGTCCGCGAAGATCTTGTACTCCTTGCCGGACAGCTGCGGCTCGGCCGCGTCCAGCACCTTCAGGGACAGGCCGCGCTTGATGAACTTGTCCTTCAGCACGTCCAGGATCGCCTTGACGCGCTCCTCGCCGTTGGCCTTCATCTCGATCTTCTCGCCCGACCGCTTGACCTCGCCGCCGACGTTCTTGAAGTCGAAGCGGGTGGCGATCTCGCGGGAGGTCTGGTTGATCGCGTTGTCGACCTCCTGCCAATCGACCTTCGAGACGATGTCGAAACTGGAGTCGGCCATGGTGTCTTGGTCTCCTTGATGCTCTGGCTTCACTGACACGGGCCCGCCCACCGGGCAGGCCACCGCCCCAGCCTATCCAGCGTGACCCCGTCATCGCCGCCGACAGCCGCGCGCGGCCCTTGATCATCGCGTGACCAACGGAGTGGCGGAGCACCCCCGGTCATCGGGTAAGGTTTACCCAGTCGAACGGGGCGAGCCCCGCGAGACAAATCCCTGGCTGGTTGCCCGAGCGGCCAAAGGGAGCAGACTGTAAATCTGCCGGCATAGCCTACGTAGGTTCGAACCCTACACCAGCCACCGGATAACGAACGGCCCCTGACCTGCGGAAACGCGAGGTCGGGGGCCGCTTTCGTGTGCGCGCTTCCAGGGGCGGGGCGGAGTGCTCGCCCCTCGCCGTACGGGATGGCGAGGGGCGGGGCGGGCAGCTCGGGGTCAGGCCTGGGCGGCGGCGAGGCGGGCGGAGACGTCGTTCCAGTTGACGACGTCCCAGAGCTTGGTGACGTAGTCGGGGCGGACGTTCCTGTACTGCAGGTAGTAGGCGTGCTCCCAGGCGTCGAAGGCGAGCAGCGGGGTGGTGCCCTGGCCGACGTTGCCGTGGTGGTCGTAGACCTGCTCGACGATCAGGCGGCGGCCGAGCGGCTCCCAGGAGAGGATGCCCCAGCCGGAGCCCTGGACGCCGACGGTGGCGGTGGTGAGCTGCTTCTTGAAGGACTCGAAGCCGCCGAGGTGCTCGTCGATGGCGTCGGCGAGGGCGCCGTCGGGGCGGTCGCCGCCGTCCGGGGAGAGGTTCTCCCAGAAGAGCGAGTGCAGGACGTGGCCGGAGAGGTGGAAGGCGAGCGTCTTCTGCAGGCCGACCAGGCCGCCGAACTGCTCCTTCTCGCGGGCCTCGGCGAGCTGCTCCAGGGTGTCGTTGGCGCCCTTGACGTACGCGGCGTGGTGCTTGGAGTGGTGCAGTTCCAGGATCTCGCCGGTCATCGCCCGCTCCAGTGCGGAGTAGTCGTAGGCGAGATCGGGGAGGGTGTACTGACCCATGGGATGGGGCTCCTAGTCCGTGCGGTGGGAGGTGGTCCGGCGTGCCCGGCCAACACTATTGCGCATCACTTGCAATTACATCCCTATGGCAGCAGAGTGTTTCGCCGGGGGTGGGTCGGGCCTGTCAGCCTCCCCGCCGAGACAGTCCCCGGTGCGCCGCAGTGCTCGCCGGAGTCCCTCCGTACGAGCTGATCGTCTTCCCAACCGGCGCCCGCCGGGACGTCCGGCCCGCCCGCCCCCGGCCTCTTGAGCCCGCATCAGGGCCCGCATCAGGGCCCCATCGGGGCCGCATGAGGATCGCGCCAGGACTGCCGCCGGCGGCCTCAGGATCGCGTACGGTCGGCTGCTCCGCCCCGGCCGGCGGGGAGGTGGCGGAGCGGATGCCGGGGTGGGCGAATTGCCGTGATTGGGCTGTATGAGTGATTGGTCCGGCATATCTTGACGATGTCTTAACGGGGGCCCGCAGCGCCGCCGGATGGACCAGTGCCGTTCCGCCCCTATGGCTCTGACCTGCGGAAACCGGCGGCCCGGCAGTTCGGGAGAGCTTCTGCGACACCCCGCGAGGACCCGTTGCCACCGGGGCCGGCCCGCATACGCTCGCCCATGTGTTCAACCTCCCCCAGGCGCTCAAGCGCCTCGTGATCGGCAAGGCCATGCGCAGCGAGGAGCTGGGCGAGACCCTGCTGCCCAAGCGCCTCGCCCTGCCGATCTTCGCGTCCGACCCGCTCTCCTCGGTGGCCTACGCCACCCAGGAGATCCTGCTGGTGCTCACCGTCGGCGGCACCGCGTTCCTCTACCTGACCCCGTGGGTCGCGGCGGGCGTGGTCGCGCTGATGGCGGTCGTGGTGATGTCGTACCGCCAGGTCGTGCACGCCTACCCGAGCGGCGGCGGTTCGTACGAGGTGGTGTCCACCAACCTCGGGCCCAGGTCGGGCCTGGTGGTGGCCGCCTCGCTGCTGGTCGACTACGTGATGACGGTCGCGGTGTCGGTGGCGTCCGGGGTCGACAACATCATCTCGGCGCTGCCGGCCCTGGCCGACTACCGGGTCGGGATGGCGGTGGGCTTCGTGGCGCTGCTCGCCGCGATGAACCTGCGCGGCGTACGGGAGTCCGGGAACGCCTTCGCCGCGCCGACGTACCTGTTCATCAGCGGGATCGTGCTGATGGTGGTCACCGGGCTGGTCCGGGTCGCCTTCGGGCACGCCCCGGTGGCCTCCAGCGCGGCGTACGGCATCGTGCCGGTGGACGGCAAGGACACGCTGGCCGGGCTCGGGCTGCTGATGCTGGCGCTGCGGGCGTTCGCGTCCGGCTGTACGGCGCTGACCGGGGTCGAGGCGATCTCCAACGGCGTGCCGGCCTTCCGGAAGCCGAAGTCGAAGAACGCCGCGACGACGATGGCCGTGATGGGCATCACGGCCGTGGTGATGTTCGTCGGCATCACCGCGCTGGCGCTGATCTCGAAGATCCACATCACCGACGACGCCTGCCGGCTCACCGGCTTCCCGGGGGACTGCCACACCGCGCCGCAGCAGACCGTCATCGCCCAGCTGGCCGCCGCCATCTTCGGCGGGGACCACAGCGTCCTCTTCTACCTGATCCAGGCCGCCACCGCGCTGGTCCTGATCCTGGCCGCGAACACCGCCTTCAACGGCTTCCCGCTGCTCGCCTCGATCCTCGCCGAGCACCGCTACCTGCCCCGGCAGATGCACACCCGGGGCGACCGCCTGGCCTTCTCCAACGGCATCATCGCCCTCGCCGTGGTCGCGGGCGGCCTGCTCTGGCTCTACGGCGCGAACGTCACCAGCCTGATCCACCTGTACATCCTGGGCGTCTTCACGTCCTTCACGCTGTCCCAGATCGGCATGGTCAAGCACTGGAACGCCGTGCTGGCCGGCGAGGGCGACAGCGCCACCCGCCGCGGCGCCCACCGCGCGCGGATCATCAACGGCTTCGGCGCCGTCACCACGGCGCTGGTGCTGGTGATCGTGCTGCTCACCAAGTTCACCCAGGGCGCGTGGCTGGCCGTGGTCGCCGCGATCGTGCTGTTCGTGATGATGCGCGGCATCCGCCGGCACTACGACGGCGTGGCGGCCGAGCTGGCCGTGGACGACCCGCACGCCGAGTCGGTGCGGCCGTCCAAGGTGCACGGCATCGTGCTGGTCTCCAAGCTGCACAAGCCGACCCTGCGGGCGCTCGGCTACGCCCAGGCGTTCCGGCCCGACACCCTGGAGGCGCTGACCGTCGAGGTCGAGAAGGACGCCACCGAGGAGCTGAAGCAGCAGTGGGACGAGCTCGACGTCCAGGTGCCGCTGAAGGTGCTCGACTCGCCCTACCGCGAGATCACCAAGCCGGTCGTCGGGTACGTCCGCGAGTACCGGCGCACCAGCCCGCGTGACGCCGTCGCCGTGTTCATCCCGGAGTACGTGGTCGGGCACTGGTGGGAGCACCTGCTGCACAACCAGTCGGCGCTCTGGCTGAAGAGCCGACTGCTGTTCACCCCGGGCGTGATGGTGATCAGCGTGCCCTGGCAGCTGACCTCCTCCAGCCGGGCGGACCACCCCTCCCGCCGGGCGCCGGGCGCGGTGCGCCGCGGCGAGCCCGCGGGGCGCTCGGAGCACGAGAAGCTGCCGGCCCCCGAGAACGTCTGACGGTGCTCCGCAGGTGGGCCCGGGACGGCGCGTGGCGCCGCTCCGGGCCCCTCGTCGACGTGCCCGCCGCGCCGCTACCCGGCGGTGCCCTGCCGGGGCAGGGCGAGGGTGACGGTGTCGGCGAACTCCCGGACCGCACTGGTACGGCTGACGATCCGTCCGCTGTGCACGACCAGGCGGCTGTGCCCGCCCGCCAGCGCGCCCGCGAGGCTGTCGCCGCGTACCGCGAGCAGCTCGGCGGGGTAGCCCGCCTCCACCCGGACGGGCGGCAGGCCGAGCACGGACCTGGCCTGGTTGGAGACGGCGTCGTACGCGGCCTCCACGCTCATGCCGCCGCCGGCCGCCAGCAGGTACGCGGCCTCCAGCGGGTCGGCCCGGCCGGCCGGGTTCGCGGCGTCGCGCAGGGAGCCGCTGCCGGCCGCCGGCGGAGTCCTGGTGTTCGCCAACTCCGCCACCAGCGAAGGGCGCAGGCCGGTCGGACGGCCTCCGATGCCGGTACAGCAGCCGTTCTGCGGCAGGCAGACCACCCGGATCCCCGCACCCGCCAGCAGGCCGGGCCCGGCCGGCCCCATCGCGCTGCACGGGCCCAGGGTGACGCGCGGCCGCAACGGGGTCAGTGCCGCCGCCAGCCGGGCCAGCGCGGCCGGGTCGGCGCCGTCCGTGTGCAGGTCGACGGGGCAGTCCGCCTCGCGGGCCGCCTCCAGCAGCACCTGGACGTAGCCGGCCGGGTCGGGGTCGAGATCGGGGCAGCCGCCGACGGCGTTGGCGCCGAGCTTGAGCGCCTCGCGCAACTGCGCCCGGCCGTCCGCCCCGGCGAGGCCGGTGAGCAGCCGGGGCACCGCGACGGCCTGGAGCTCGGCGAGGCCGCGCAGGGCCTGGCGGGCCGTGAGGACGGCCTCCAGCCGGCCCAGCCCGTACGCGTCGCCGATCCGGACGTGGGTGCGCTGGGCGGTGGCGCCGTAGCCGAGCGAGGTGAGGGCGGCCTCGGTCACCCGGGCGGTCAGCTCGGCGGCGGTCTCCGGGGCCGCCGTGGCGGGGGAGGCGCCGGGCAGTGCGGCGGTGAAGGCGACGTCGTAGTGGGCGTGCGGCTCGGCGGGGGCGGGCAGCAGCAGGTAGCCCGCCAGGTCGATCCGGGCGCCCGTGGTGGCCTTGGGGCCGCCCGGCGGGGCGGTCAGCGGACCGAGGCTGCCGGCCACGGCGACGGCCTGGATCCGGTCGCCGCTGATCCGTACGTCGGCGACCCGGCCGTCGGCGAGCCGGGCACCGGTGAGCAGCAGGACGGGGCCGTGCCCGAGCGGGTTGGCGGCCGGGCCGTGGCCCTGGTCCGGCGGCCCGTCGGCGGGTGTGCTGTCCGCGGCCATCGGCAGACTCCTTCCCGCTTCCCCTCGGCCCGCCGAGGGGCGGCAGGGGCTGGTGACAGGCAAGAACACAGGCAAGAACACGAACTCAGGCGCGAACGCAGGCACGAACATCAGCTAGGAACGCGGGCAAGATCGCTGATGGTCGAGCCTAAGGCGCGGCGGGGCGCGGCGCGGGGAGGCGGGCGCGGGCCGTGTCGGGCCGGGCTGCGGGCTTCGCAGGCCGGTCGAACGACGGGGCGTCGATCGGGAGCGCGTGCGAGCCGCCGACCTGCGATCTTCCGGTCCGCATATGGATTTCACCTCTGGCCGCGAAGCGTGTAATCTCTTCCTCGTTCGCCCCTATAGCTCAGTCGGTAGAGCGTCTCCATGGTAAGGAGAAGGTCTGCGGTTCGATTCCGCATGGGGGCTCTGGTGAACGATTGTCAGCTTCGGCCGACATGAGATCACCGTGGCGGTGTAGCTCAGCTGGTAGAGCAAGCGGCTCATAATCGCTGTGTCACCGGTTCAAGTCCGGTCACCGCTACCCCGCGTAGTCGGTCGGGAGCTCGATCTCCCGGTCGGCTACTCTTGTTGTGTTCTTACTCATTGTCCAAGGAAGGCACTCCCGTGGCTGCCACCGATGTCCGCCCGAAGATCACGCTGGCCTGCGTGGAGTGCAAGGAGCGGAACTACATCACCAAGAAGAACCGGCGTAACGACCCGGACCGTCTTGAGATGAAGAAGCACTGCCCCCGCTGCAACTCGCACACCGCGCACCGCGAGACCCGCTGACCCCGTAAAGGTGTCATCGGGCCTGCGTGAACAGGTCTATAGACTCCGGGCCGTACCCCTTCTGGGGGTGCGGCCCGGAGTTTTTTTCTATCCGGATCCACCATCCACCGGACATCGGAGGAGTTGGCCCATGCCGCTCGACCCCGCCTTCATCGGGCGGACGTACCCGCCCACCGAGCCCTACGAGGTCGGCCGCGAGAAGATCCGCGAGTTCGCGGCCGCCGTCGGCGACGACAACGCCGTGTACCGGGACCCGGAGGCCGCCAAGGCCTTCGGCCACCCGGACGTGATCGCACCGCCGACCTTCCCGTTCCTGATCACCTACCGGGCGGCCGCCCAGGTGGTCGAGGACCCGGAGCTCGGGCTGGACTTCACCCGGGTGGTGCACGGCGACCAGAAGTTCGTCTACACCCGCCCCGTCCGGGCCGGTGACCGGCTCTCCGTCCTGATCAGCATCGACGCCATCAAGTCGCTCGCCGGGAACGACGTGCTGACGGTGCGTGGCGAGGTGTCGGACGGCAGCGGTGAACACGTGGTCACCTCATTGATGACCCTGGTGGCCCGGGCCGCCGACGAGGCGGGGGAGTAGCGCGATGGCGATCAGCTTTGACGAGGTCCAGGTCGGCACCGAGCTGCCGGCCCGCTCCTTCCCTGTGACCCGTGCCACGCTGGTGCAGTACGCGGGCGCCTCGGGCGACTTCAACCCGATCCACTGGAACGAGAAGTTCGCGGTCGAGGTCGGCCTGCCGGACGTGATCGCGCACGGCATGTTCACCATGGCCGAGGCGATCCGCGTGGTCACCGACTGGCTGGGCGACCCGGGCGCGGTCGTCGAGTACGGCGTGCGCTTCACCCGGCCCGTGCCCGTCCCCAACGACGGCGTCGGCGCTGTGATCGAGGTCACCGGCAAGGTCGCCGCCCTGCTGGAGGACCGCAGGGTCCGGATCGACCTGGTGGCGAGCACCGGCGGCCAGAAGGTGCTGGGAATGTCCCGCGCGGTCGTCCAGCTGGCCTGAGCGGTCCGCGAACGCGGTGGGGCCGGGGCGGACCGCCCCGGCCCCACCGCGTTCCGGTGAACGTCCGTCAGCCGGCCGGGGGCGCGGTGCTGCCGATCACCTGGACGCCCGGCTCGAACGTGAAGCCGGGTGCGGCCGGGGTGCCGGCGCGGTGCCCGGCACGGACCTGGACCTCACCACCGGGCGTCACACCCCACAGTGCGGGGCTGCCGTTGCCGGTGAGGTCGCCCTCGGAGCCGATCACCGGCCACTGGGAGACCGGGACGTTTCCGATCACGGTGTCGCTGGCGATGGCGGTGAAGGCCGGCACGGTGACCGGGTTCCCGTACTCGTCCAGGACCACGCCGTCGAAGCCGTCGCTCAGCGGGAACCAGCCGAGGCTGAAGGTCAGGGCGTGCAGGTCGCCCGTCGCGCGGTCGCGTGCCCACAGGCCGGGGNGGCCCTGGCCGGCCCAGTCGCCGGGGGTGATCAGGTCCACGTCCTTCCAACCGGCCGCCGCCAGGCGCACCGGGGTCCCGAGCCCGCTGTATTCGGACGGGTAGAACCACAGGGCGGCGTCCGTACCGGCGGCGTTCGCCTCCACGGTCAGCAGGCCGGGCCGGTTCAGGGCGCCTGCCTGCGGGGTGTAGCCGGGCAGGCTGATTCCCCCGGTGGCCGCGATGCTCGTGGTGGTGGAGAAGTCCGCCGCGTAGCCGGTGCAGTAGCCGGGGGCGCCGTCGGGCTCGACGCAGGCCGGTTTGTCCTGGTAGGTGCTGGAGTCCACCTTCCCGTACGCGCCGGTGTTGCCCGGGTTCCCGTAGACGTACAGCGCGGCGGCGCCCGTCCGGTGCGCGAACACGGCGTCGACGGGGAAGCCGACGACGCTGGCGCGGTGCGTCACCTGGACGTCGGTCCAGGTGCGCTCGGGGCCCTGGACGGCGGCTGCGGCGAGGGTGCTCGGGCCGGCGGCGGTGAACGTGCGCAGGTTGCCCGCCGTGTCCGCGGTGAGCACGTCGGGCACGCCGTCACCGGTGAGGTCGCCGTACGCCGGAGTCGGGGCCGGACGGTCGGGGACGTAGTAGCTGTACGCCGCGGCCGGCGAGTGGTTGCCGGCGTTGTCGGTCACCTGGATGTACGTGGTGACGGTGCCCCAGTGCGTCGGGGTGACGGTCAGCGCCCCGGCGGGCAGCTCGCTGCCGCACTTCCACACGGCGTCGGCGAACTGGGGGTCGAAGCCCCAGCGCACGCAGGCCACTCCCGAGGCGCCGAGGCCGCTCGGGTCCGCGTCGGNGACGGTGACGGGGATGGTGCCGCTCTGGCCAACGTGCAGTCCGGTGCTCTGCCCGTTGCCGGACGGCGGGAACTGGTGGGCGGGGTCGTCGACCTGGGCGGGCAGGNCCAGCGTGGGCGGGGTCAGGTCGACCAGGAAGTGGCAGACCGGGCCGGCGGCGGACTGGTGGGCCGGACCGGTGAGGCCGGTGGCGCGGACGCTGAAGCCGTACGCGTGCCCGTCCTTGATCACCTGGGCGGGCACGGTGAACGAGGCCACCGCGCCGCTGGCCGTGGCACCCGAGTATCCCGAGGCCACCACCGGGCTGTCCGGGAGGCTGTAATCCGTGAGTCGGACGAAGGAGCGCAGTTCGGTTCCGGCCGGGTTGCTCACCGTGGCGTTGACGGTGACTGCGCCGGGCGCGTCGGACCCGGCGCCGATCCAGCCCCAGGCGGTCCGGTCCGGTTGACCGCAGGACTCGACGTCCTCGACCGCGGGGCTCAGGGTGTGCGGGTGGACCGGGCCCAGGTGCGGGTCGGNGATCGCGGCGCGATGCGGATCGCCCTTGGCGGCGGGGGAGTCCTGCGGGCCGGAGGAGTCGGCGGCGCGGACGGCGGCCGCCGCGTCGGCGCGGGGAGTCGCGGACGCCGCCGGACCGCCGAGTGCGGCGGCGACGACCAGTGCGCCGGCTGTGGCGGCGGCCCGGGCCGCCCCTCGGCCCTGCGAGGATTTCGACAAGGTGGTCCCCTTGGTGGAGTGCCCCCGGGCGTCGGCCGCCGCGGAGCGCACGAGCAAGTTGGCAGACGCACGGTGGCCTGACAAAGGGGTTTACCGCCCACCGGCCCGCTTTCGGCCGTCCTGGCACATTTGACCTCGGTGTGATCTGCGGCACAGCGCCGTGCGCGGGGTGTTCACGTCGTCGCGGCCGCCGCCCGTCGGCCCCGTACGCTGGGGGCGTGCTGGTACAACACGACGCTCCCCTCGCCCCGCTGACCACGCTCCGGCTCGGCGGCCCCGCCCGGCGGCTGGTGACCGCGACCACCGATGCCGAGGTCGTCGCGGCCGTCCGTGCGGCCGATGCCGCGGGTGAGCCGCTGCTGGTGATCGGCGGGGGCAGCAATCTGGTGATCGGTGATGGCGGGTTCGCCGGCACCGTGCTGCGGATCGCCACGGCCGGGTTCGGGCTGGACGCCGGGACGCTGGAGCTGGCGGCCGGCGAGGTCTGGGCCGACGCGGTGTCCCGGACGGTGGACAAGGGGCTGGCCGGCATCGAGTTCCTGGCCGGCATCCCCGGCTCGGCCGGGGCCACGCCGGTGCAGAACGTCGGCGCGTACGGCCAGGAGGTCGCGAGCAGCATCACCGAGGTGGTCGCGTACGACCGCCGGGCCGGTGAGACGGTCACCCTGACCGGCGCCGAGTGCGAGTTCTCGTACCGGCACAGCCGCTTCAAGGCGGACCCGGAACGCCATGTGGTGCTGCGGGTGCGGTTCGCGCTGGAGGACAACGGGGGGCTCTCCACGCCGGTCAGGTACGCCGAGACCGCCCGGTACCTGGGGGTCGGGCCCGGCGAGCGGGTGGACCTCGCGGCCGCCCGGGACGCCGTCCTGCGGCTGCGCTCCGGCAAGGGCATGGTGCTGGACGCGGCCGACCACGACACCTGGTCGGCGGGTTCCTTCTTCACCAACCCGGTGCTGACGGCCGCTCAGTACGAGGACTTCCTGGCCAGGCTGGACGGCCTCCCCGCCCCCGCCTACCCCGCGCCGGACGGCTGCACCAAGACCTCCGCCGCCTGGCTGATCGACCAGGCCGGTTTCGGCAAGGGCTACGGCAGCGGCCCGGCGACCCTCTCCACCAAGCACACCCTCGCGCTCACCAACCGGGGCGCCGCCACCGCCGGAGACCTGCTGGCCCTGGCCCGGGAGATCCGGGACGGCGTGCGGGCGGCCTTCGGGGTGGAGCTGGTCAACGAGCCGGTGATGGTCGGCGTCGCCCTCTGAGACCGGCCGGTCAGCCGGTCAGCCAGGTGTCGATGTCGGCGAGCAGCTCCTTCTGGACGCTCTCCGGCGCGCGCGAGCCCCGGACGGACTGCCGTGCCAGCTCGGCGAGTTCGGCGTCGTTGAAGCCGAGCACGTCCCGGGCCAGGCCGTACTGCGCGGCCAGCCGGGAGCCGAACAGCAGCGGGTCGTCCGCGCCCAGCGCGAGCGGCACGCCCGCGTCGAAGAGCCTGCGCAGCGGTACGTCCTCGGCCCGCTCGTAGACGCCGAGCGAGACGTTGGAGGACGGGCAGACCTCGCAGGTGATCTGGCGGTCGGCGAGGCGCTGCATCAGCCGCGGGTCCTCCGCCGCGCGGACGCCGTGCCCGATCCGGCCCGCGCCGAGGTCGTCCAGGCAGTCCCGGACGGACCCGGGGCCGGCCAGCTCGCCGCCGTGCGGAGCGGCCAGCAGCCCGCCGTTCCTGGCGATGGCGAAGGCCCGGTCGAAGTCCCGGGCGAGGCCGCGCCGCTCGTCGTTGGAGAGGCCGAACCCGACCACCCCCTGGTCGGCGTAGCGGACGGCGAGGCGGGCCAGCGTCCGGGCGTCCATCGGCGACTTCATCCGGTTGGCCGCGACCAGTACCCGGATGCCGACCCCGGTGGTCTCGGAGGCGTGCCGGACGGCGTCCAGGATCAGCTCAAGGGCCGGGATCAGCCCGCCGAGCAGCGGGGCGTACGAGGTCGGGTCGACCTGGATCTCCAGCCAGCGGGAGCCGTCGCGGCGCTCGTCCTCGGCCGTCTCCAGGACGAGCCGGCGGATGTCCTCCTCGTCCCGCAGGACGGAGCGGGCGGTGTCGTACAGCCGCTGGAAGCGGAACCAGCCGCGTTCGTCGGTGGCGCGCAGCTGCGGAGGCTCTCCGGAGCTGAGTGCTTCGGGCAGCCGCATCCGGTGCTTGTCGGCGAGCTCCAGCAGGGTGGCCGGGCGCATCGAGCCGGTGAAGTGCAGGTGGAGATGGGCCTTGGGCAGGTCCCTCACGTCGCGGGGTACAGGCAGGCGTTCCATTCGCCGATACTGCCGTATCCGGGGCCCGGACGGGAACCGCCCCCGTCACGTCCCTCGAAGGGGTGACGGGGGCGGCGGTTTCGGCGGGGAGGTCAGGCGACGGCCTCGCCGAGCAGCTTCTGCAGCCGGCCGACGCCCTCCGCCAGGTCCGCGTCGCCCAGCGCGTACGACAGTCGCAGGTAGCCGGGGGTGCCGAAGGCCTCGCCGGGGACGACCGCGACCTCGGCCTCGTCCAGGATCAGGCTCGCCAGCTCGGCGGAGGTCGCCGGGCGGGTGCCGCGGATCTCCTTGCCGAGCAGGCCCTTCACCGACGGGTACACGTAGAACGCGCCCTCGGGCTCGGGGCAGACGACGCCGTCGATCTCGTTGAGCATCCGCACGATCGTGCGGCGCCGGCGGTCGAACGAGGTGCGCATCTCGTGCACGGCGGAGAGGTCGCCGGCCACCGCCGCGATCGCGGCGCGCTGCGCGACGTTCGAAACGTTGGAGGTGGCGTGCGACTGGAGGTTCGTCGCGGCCTTGATGACGTCCGTGGGGCCGATCACCCAGCCCACCCGCCAGCCGGTCATGGCGTACGTCTTCGCGACACCGTTGACCACGATGGTCTTGTCGGCGAGCTCGGGCAGCAGGGCCGGCAGCGAGACGAACTCCGCGTCGCCGTACACCAGGTGCTCGTAGATCTCGTCGGTGAGCACCCAGAGGCCGTGCTCCAGCGCCCAGCGGCCGACCGCCTCGACCTCGGCGCGGGTGTAGACCGCGCCGGTCGGGTTGGACGGCGAGACGAACAGCAGGACCTTGGTGTTCTCCGTGCGGGCCGCCTCCAGCTGCTCGACCGAGACCTTGTAGCCGGTGGTCTCGTCGGCCACCACCTCGACCGGGACGCCGCCGGCCAGCTGGATCGACTCCGGGTAGGTGGTCCAGTACGGCGCCGGGACGATGACCTCGTCGCCCGGGTCGAGGATCGCGGCGAAGGCCTCGTAGATGGCCTGCTTGCCGCCGTTGGTCACGAGCACCTGTGAGGCGTCCACCGGGTAGCCGGAGTCGCGCAGCGTCTTGGCGGCGATCGCGGCCTTGAGCTCGGGCAGGCCCCCGGCCGGGGTGTACCGGTGGTTCTTCGGGTCGCGGCAGGCCTCGACGGCCGCGTCGACGATGTAACCGGGGGTGGGGAAGTCCGGCTCGCCTGCGCCGAAGCCGATGACCGGCCGGCCGGCCGCCTTGAGGGCCTTGGCCTTGGCGTCCACCGCGAGGGTGGCGGACTCGGCGATCGCGCCGATCCGGGCGGACACCCGGCGGTCGGCGGGGCGGACGGAACTGTCGGGCTGCGGGGTGGAAGCGCTCATGGCTGAATGTTCGCAGAACCGGGACGGACCGGGCATCGAGGTTTCACCATGCGTACGCGCACGGGGCGGGTGCGCGNGGGCCCGGCGGCGCACGGTCCGGCGCCCCGGGCGGGAGAGGTTCGACCAAACGCCCTGGAACACGTACACTCACTGCTCGATGGCTCCCGAAGTACGGTGTCCGAAGTCACTGTCTGTACAGCGGCTCAGGATGCGGTAGGTTGGGGGACACTGCAGGCGCCGCAAGGTGCCGTAGGGCAATAGCTCAATTGGTAGAGCACCGGTCTCCAAAACCGGCGGTTGGGGGTTCAAGTCCCTCTTGCCCTGCTGCTTGATCCGTGGCAAGCCCGTTCGCTCTCGTCGAGCGAGCGGGCTTGATGCGGAGAGGGCCTCAATTCAGCACTGCTTTCGCCGGATCGCTCGTGCTCAAGGCGCGCGCGACGCTCGGCTGGACCGGATTCAGGTGAGGACGAGTGACGGAGACCACGGGCTCCACCGCAACGCCTGAGAGCGGCAACCCTGAGGGTGCCGAAGGCGCTGACGGGGCCACGCCTGTTGACGGCGAGGAGAAGGCGCTCTCGCGCCGCGACCGCAAGCGTGCCAACCGCTCCGGCGGCGATGGCGAGAAGAAGTCCGGTAAGCGTGCCAAGAAGGGCGTCTTCGCCCGGCTGGCGCTCTTCTACCGTCAGATCATCGCGGAGCTGCGCAAGGTCGTCTGGCCGAGCCGCAACGAGCTGGTCAACTACACCACCGTCGTGGTCGTCTTCGTCGTCGTGATCATGGGCCTGGTGGCCAGTCTCGACTTCGGTTTCGCCAAGCTCAGCCTGTGGATCTTCGGCTGACCGACCTCGGCCGGACAGGCTTCAGCACCACGGAACAAGCACACCGACCCGGGCCGATTCATTGGTCCGGGTCGAGCTGTCGGCGGCGATCGTACGAGCCCGCTACCGTGGACTCGGTACTGTTGAAGTCTCTGAGTCGTTTTTCCTGGCGCGCCCGCGAGAGCAGCGCGGTGCCGGAGCGGCCCGGAGCGCGCCATCTTCACCATCTCCAGGAAAGAAGCAGCCACCGTGTCTGAGTCCCCCCTGTACGACGCCGACGAGACCGTCCGCGAGGCGGATGTCGCCGCCGAGCTGGACGCGGCCGCACTGGCTGACAGTGCCGCCGACTCCGAGTCCGCCGAGCAGATCGTGGACGCCGTGGACAGCGACGAGGACGAGGTCGAGGCGTTCGACGAGGCCGACGTGCCCGCCGAGGCCGCCGCGCTGCACGTGGAGTCCGACGAGGACGAGGACGAGGCCGAGACCGGCGCTGCCGACGAGGACGAGACCGACGAGGAAGCCGCCGAGTCCGCCGACGCCGAGGCGGAGGAGGAGCCCGAGGTCGAGGTCGACCCGGTCGCCGAGTTCCGCGAGAAGCTGCGCACCGCGCCGGGCGAGTGGTACGTCATCCACACCTACGCCGGTTACGAGAACCGCGTGAAGCAGAACCTGGAGCAGCGCTCCGTCTCCCTGAACGTCGAGGACTACATCTTCCAGTCCGAGGTGCCGCAGGAGGAGGTCGTCCAGATCAAGAACGGCGACCGCAAGACCATCCGCCAGAACAAGCTCCCCGGCTACGTCCTGGTGCGCATGGACCTCACCCCGGAGTCCTGGGGCGTCGTGCGCAACACGCCCGGTGTCACCGGCTTCGTCGGCAACGCCTACGACCCGTACCCGCTGACGCTGGACGAGGTCGTCAAGATGCTCGCCCCCGACGTGGAGCGCCAGGCGGCCAAGGAGGCCGGCCGGCCCGTGCCCGGCAAGCCGATCGAGGTCCAGGTGCTGGACTTCGAGGTCGGCGACTCGGTCACCGTCACCGACGGCCCGTTCGCGACGCTGCAGGCGACGATCAACGAGATCAACCCGGACTCCAAGAAGGTCAAGGGCCTGGTCGAGATCTTCGGCCGCGAGACCCCGGTCGAGCTGTCGTTCGACCAGATCCAGAAGAACTAGTACCGCCGGCACACGACTGGCACAGGTCTTCGGTTCGGGGGCGGGGCTTCGGCTCCGCCCCCGAACCGTTTTGGTCCAGCGGCGCATCCGCGTTAGCCTGGTCCGATGTGTGCGCTGCCTTCCGGGTGTCGCCCCGCCTGGCCGCACACTTCGACAATCCCCTCTCAGAAGGACCCGGAGAGACATGCCTCCCAAGAAGAAGAAGGTCACGGGGCTTATCAAGCTCCAGATCAAGGCCGGCGCGGCCAACCCGGCTCCGCCGGTCGGCCCCGCGCTGGGCCAGCACGGCGTGAACATCATGGAGTTCTGCAAGGCCTACAACGCCGCGACCGAGTCGCAGCGCGGCATGATCGTGCCGGTGGAGATCACGGTCTACGACGACCGTTCCTTCACCTTCGTCACGAAGACGCCGCCGGCCGCGCGCCTCATCCTGAAGGCCGCCGGCGTGGAGAAGGGCTCGGCCGAGCCGCACAAGACCAAGGTCGCCAAGATCACCGGCGCCCAGGTCCGCGAGATCGCCACCGTGAAGCTCCCCGACCTGAACGCCAACGACCTGGACGCCGCCGCGAAGATCATCGCCGGCACCGCCCGGTCGATGGGCATCACGGTCGAGGGCTGATCAGCCCCCTTCGTCCCTGTGGTAGGGCCTGCGCGGCCCGAGACACCACAACTCCGCTATCTACTCAGGAGCAGCAGTGAAGCGCAGCAAGGCTCTGACGGCCGCGGCCGCCAAGGTTGACCGCGACCGTCTCTACGCACCCCTCGAGGCCATCCGCCTCGCCAAGGAGACGTCGACCACCAAGTTCGACGGCACCGTCGAGGTCGCCATGCGTCTGGGCGTCGACCCGCGCAAGGCGGACCAGATGGTCCGCAGCACCGTGATCCTCCCGCACGGCACCGGTAAGACCGCTCGGGTCCTGGTCTTCGCGACCGGCGAGCGTGCCGAGGCCGCGCGTGCTGCGGGTGCCGACATCGTCGGCTCCGACGAGCTCATCGACGAGGTCGCCAAGGGCCGCCTCGACTTCGACGCCGTCGTCGCCACCCCGGACCTCATGGGCAAGGTCGGCCGCCTCGGCCGCGTGCTCGGCCCGCGTGGTCTGATGCCGAACCCGAAGACCGGAACCGTGACCCCGGACGTGGCCAAGGCCGTGAACGAGATCAAGGGCGGCAAGATCGAGTTCCGCGTCGACAAGCACTCGAACCTGCACTTCATCATCGGTAAGGCCTCCTTCACCGACGAGCAGCTGGTCGAGAACTACGCCGCCGCCCTGGACGAGGTGCTCCGCGCCAAGCCGTCCGCGGCCAAGGGCCGGTACATCAAGAAGACCGCGATCGCGACCACCATGGGCCCCGGCATCCAGGTGGACCCGAACCGCACCCGTAACCTCCTGGTCGAGGAGGACCCGGCCTCCGTCTGAGCCCTCGTGCTCTGACCGGTTGCCGCGTCCTGGGCGCAGCTCAGTCCGTACGGCGGGCCCGTACCCCTTTCCGGGGTACGGGCCCGCCGTCGTTCCCTCCCCGCACTCCCCGGCCGGCCGTCGTTCCCGGATCGAGACGCCCCCGGCCGCCGGCCGCGCCGGCCGCCCGATTACGCTCGGCTGGCCCCCTGCCCGCGTCCTCCGGAGAGTGCCGTGCCGTCCGACCGAATAGTCGCCCTGGGGGTGGTGGCGACCCTGGCGGTGTTCGGCGCCGCCATCGCCACCCTGGACGTACGGGCCGACNCGGCACCCGGGGCCAAGCCCGGCGCCGCGGCGCCGGCCACACCGGCCGCCCGCCCGCCCCGGCAGGTGCTGATGGCGGCGGCCCAGGGACTGGACGACATGGGCAGTGCCCGGATCCGCACCGACCGGCAGGGGCCGGCCGGGCGGAGCAGCGCGGACGGCACGCTCTCCTGGGGCGCCCGGGACATCGGCGACCTGCGGTTCACCGACCGGCAGGGCAGCGGCCGGCTGCTGGTGGTGGACGGGGTCTGTTACAGCGAGCACGACGCGCCGGCCGGCCCGCTCCCGGCCGGGCGGTGGCAGCGGGCCGAGCGGCCCGGGGCGGAGTCCCTCGACCCGGACGGGCCCCCGGCCGACGGCTACGCGGGCGGCTGGATGACCGCCCTGGTGTCGAACCCGAGCGGCCGGGTGCGCGCGGTCGCGCTGGTCGGCAGGCTCAGTGAGGTCGGCACCGAGGACGTGGCGGGTACGGCGGCCACGCGCTANCGGGGCACGGTCTCCGTAGAGGCCCTGTTCGGCGCCGACCAGAACCTGTCCGGGCCGAGGCTGGCGGCCGTCCTCGCGTACTACCGGGCCCAGGGCACGGAGTCGCTCGACTACGACTTCTGGGTCGCGGACGGGGACCGGCTGCTGCGGATGCGGCAGAGCGTCCCGGGCCGCGACGGAACCGAGGTGACCACCACGGTTGTCTCCGATCCGGGGGTGGCGTTCGAGGTCCAGGCCCCCGCTCCGGCCGAAGTGGCCGCGGGGTAGGCCCGCGCGGCCCGGGCGACGGCCGCGTGACATGGTGGATTCCCACCAGGTCGCGGGCCGGAGCCGGCAGGNGCCGGTGGCGGTTCGGTGGCGGTTCGGTGGCAACTCGATGGCAACTCGGCGGGTCGATGGCAGGAGGCGGCATGGCGGTGCGGCGGCGGATGACGGCCGGGGTGGCCGTCGTGCTGCTGGCGTGCGCGCTGGCCGGCTGCACCGGGGGGGCGGGCAGGCCCGCGACCGCGTCGGCGTCGGCGTCCGGCGCGCCGAGCTCCGCGAGCAGCTCGCCGACCGACGCCGCCAAGCCGACCGACCGCTCGCCGCACGGGGTGCTGCTGTCGGCCCAGATCGCCATGCAGAGTGCCCGCCGGGCCAAGATCACCTACCGGCTCGGCCAGGACAGCGCGGCCGGCGTGCTGTTCTGGCAGCCGAAGACGGCCCTGCAGATCAAGCGCAGCACGCCGGGCACCGGTGAGCAGCTGATCGTCATGGACACCACGGCCTACCAGGGCGGGGACGAGGCCACCGCCGTCCGCCTGGACGGCCGGCACTGGGAGAAGTTCGGCGGCGAGACCGGCGCGGACGGCCACCGCGAGGTCCCGTACGCGGGCCTGGTCGACCAGCTCAACCCGATGGTCGCGCTCGCCGCGGCGACGGCGGTGAGCGACCCGCGCCTGATCGGCGAGGAGAAGCTCGACGACAGCACGGTCGAGCACTACCGGGTGACCACCACGGCGGCGCAGTACGCGGCCGCCCAGACCCAGCTGAGCGCCGCCCGCCGCCAGGGCCTGGAGACGGCGCTCGCCCCCGGCGGGGCCACCACGCTGACCGTCGACCTGTGGCTGAACGACAAGGACCAGCTCGTCCAGCTGCGGCGGACGGGCGCCGGGCCCCAGGGCAGCGCCGACGACACGGTGCTGTACTCCGACTTCGGCGGGGCCCTGTCGGTGCAGGCGCCGGCCGAGGCGGACACCGCCGACACCGGGACGCGCAGCATCGCGCCGTCCGCCCGCTAGGCCGCCCGCTACGCCGCCCGCCGGCACGGCGGACCGGGGCGATTTGCTTCAAACCTTGTGCTCGGGCTACTTTGGGTGAAGCCAAAGACCGCTGGTTGTCGTCGTGTGCTCGCGAGAGTGCGGGGCGGCCGAAGGATCTGCGAATTTCCGCAGACAGCCCGCGCAGGAGTGTTTGGAGCTTGGACTTCCGGTTCGTACGGTCCGCCGTTCAGCCGTAGAGGTCTTCTTGAGCCCCGTGCGCCTGCGCACCGGGGCTCTCACTGTTTTGCAGGGTGTCTCCTTCCGACCAGACCGGCGTGTCCGAGGTACAGATGGTCGACTTTCGCAGGTCGGCCCGACTTCGACATCACGGAAGGAGGCGTAAGCCTATGGCAAGGCCTGACAAGGCTGCTGCCGTCGCCGAGATCACGGACAAGTTCCGTGCCTCGAACGCGGCCGTGCTGACCGAGTACCGCGGTCTGACGGTGAAGCAGGTGAAGAACCTGCGTCGCTCGCTGGGCGAGAACGCCCAGTACGCCGTGGTGAAGAACACGCTGACCAAGATCGCTGCCCATGAGGCCGGGATCACGGAGCTCGACGACCTGTTCGCGGGTCCGACGGCTGTCGCCTTCGTCACCGGTGACCCGGTGGAGTCGGCGAAGGCTCTGCGTGACTTCGCCAAGGACAACCCCGCTCTCATCATCAAGGGCGGTGTCCTTGACGGTAAGGCGCTGTCCGCCGATGAGATCAAGAAGCTCGCGGACCTCGAGTCCCGCGAGGTGCTGCTCGCCAAGCTGGCCGGCGGTCTGAAGGCATCCATGGCGAAGGCCGCGGCTACCTTCCAGGCTCCGCTGGTGGAGTTCGCCCGCACTGCCGAGGCGCTCCGGGCGAAGGTCGAGCAGGGCGGTGCCGGTACGCCGGCTCCCGCCGAGGCCGAGGACACCACCGAGGCTGCCGAGTAATTCACGCTCACGCGTGAGGCACTCAGCGTCCGGTACCTCCGGTCGCAGCGGGCCCGTACGCCCGCCATCCCGTACATCCGGCACCTGCCGAACAAGTGGAAGGACGCCATCATGGCGAAGCTGTCCCAGGACGAGCTGCTCGAGCAGTTCGCGACCCTGACCCTGATCGAGCTCTCCGAGTTCGTCAAGGCGTTCGAGGAGAAGTTCGACGTCAAGGCTGCCGCCCCGGCCGCTGCCGTCATCGCCGGCCCCGCCGCCGTTGAGGCCGTCGAGGAGCAGGACGAGTTCGACGTCATCCTCGAGAGCGCCGGCGACAAGAAGATCCAGGTCATCAAGGAGGTGCGCGCCCTCACCTCCCTCGGCCTGAAGGAGGCGAAGGACCTCGTTGACGGTACCCCGAAGCCGGTCCTGGAGAAGGTTGCCAAGGACGCTGCCGAGAAGGCCAAGGCTCAGCTCGAGGCCGCCGGCGCCAAGGTCACCGTCAAGTGACTTCTCCCCGGCCTTGACGGCCGGGAGGTGCCCCCACGCCCTTTCTGAGGGCCGCGGGGTACCGAGGCCGGGCCGATCACCCTTGCGGGTGGTCGGCCCGGCCTTTTTGGTAGGCCCGTCCGGGTGTGGGGCCGGTGCCGGCGCGCGCTCCCGGCCAGGCTGGCCGATTGTGCTCTCGGCACTGTCCGTTCCGGCGGGTATGGTGATCGCTGTCGACCGGAACGGCTCCCACCACGGGTTCTGTAACGCCGGAGGGGTCTCGGTCGATAGACAGGTCGAGGCCCGCACTCCCGTGGGGGCCTTGACGAACGGAACCCGGCGCGCGATTCTCAAGGCGCGTCGTGTGCATGGAGTGCGCGGACGGTTGGCGAGGCCCTGGATGCATATTCAGCGGCCCCAGCGGGAAGTGACTCCATGTGAGACGCGGTGGCCCGGGAGTGTGCGGGCCGCCGTTGGTTCGAGGGCAGGGACCACCCTGCGGTCCGGCCTCCTCAGGGGGTCCGGGGTCGTGCGGGTGGCTACCGGGAGGAGTCTCCGATTCGGTCTCCGAATCAGAGCTGGACAGCAGTGTGCCTATTGGCTACACTGTCCCTTTGCGCTGCCTGTTAGCTGCTCCGTGACTCGTCGCCCGGAGTGTGCGTTGCCCTGAAGGGGCCTGGCTCCGCCTCCGCAACGCGGCTCTGACCTGGGGTTCCGACCCCGGCTGAGACCCACGGCGCCGGGGGTGGCACCAAGCCCGTCGAGGCCGGCCGGTACGCGCGTAGTGAGCTCCGAGCCCTCGGAAGGACCCCCCTCTTGGCCGCGCCGCGCAACGCCTCGAACAATGCCAATTCCACCGCCCCGCTCCGCGTTTCCTTCGCGAAGATCAAGGAGCCCCTCGAGGTCCCGAACCTCCTGGCCCTGCAGACCGAGAGCTTTGACTGGCTGCTCGGCAATGCGGCCTGGAAGTCCCGGGTCGAGGCGGCCCTGGAGAGTGGTCAGGACGTCCCCACGAAGTCCGGTCTGGAGGAGATCTTCGAAGAGATCTCCCCGATCGAGGACTTCAGCGGGTCGATGTCGCTGACCTTCCGCGACCACCGTTTCGAGCCGCCGAAGAACTCCATCGACGAGTGCAAGGACCGCGACTTCACGTTCGCGGCCCCGCTCTTCGTCACCGCGGAGTTCACCAACAACGAGACCGGTGAGATCAAGTCTCAGACGGTCTTCATGGGCGACTTCCCGCTCATGACCCACAAGGGCACGTTCGTGATCAACGGCACCGAGCGTGTCGTGGTCTCGCAGCTGGTCCGCTCCCCGGGCGTGTACTTCGACTCCACCCTGGACAAGGTGTCCGACAAGGACATCTACTCCTGCAAGGTCATCCCCTCGCGTGGTGCCTGGCTGGAGATGGAGATCGACAAGCGCGACATGGTCGGTGTCCGCATCGACCGCAAGCGCAAGCAGTCGGTCACCGTGCTGCTGAAGGCCCTCGGCTGGACCAACGAGATGATTCTCGAGGAGTTCGGCGAGTACGAGTCGATGCGCGCCACCCTGGAGAAGGACCACACCCAGGGCCAGGACGACGCGCTGCTCGACATCTACCGCAAGCTGCGCCCCGGCGAGCCGCCGACCCGCGAGGCCGCGCAGACGCTTCTGGAGAACCTCTACTTCAACCCGAAGCGCTACGACCTCGCCAAGGTCGGCCGTTACAAGGTCAACCGCAAGCTGGGCAACGCCGAGTCGCTGGACTCCGGCGTGCTCACCGAGCCCGACATCATCGGTGCGATCAAGTACCTGGTGAAGCTGCACGCGGGCGAGACGGAGTGGCGCGACACCGAGGGTCGCGACATCGTCGTCGAGGTCGACGACATCGACCACTTCGGCAACCGCCGCCTGCGCAACGTCGGCGAGCTCATCCAGAACCAGGTCCGTACGGGTCTCGCCCGTATGGAGCGCGTCGTGCGCGAGCGCATGACGACCCAGGACGTCGAGGCGATCACGCCGCAGACCCTGATCAACATCCGGCCGGTCGTCGCCTCCATCAAGGAGTTCTTCGGCACCAGCCAGCTGTCCCAGTTCATGGACCAGACGAACCCGCTGTCGGGCCTGACCCACAAGCGTCGTCTGTCCGCGCTGGGCCCGGGTGGTCTGTCCCGCGAGCGCGCCGGCTTCGAGGTCCGTGACGTTCACCCGTCGCACTACGGCCGCATGTGTCCGATCGAGACCCCCGAAGGCCCGAACATCGGTCTGATCGGCTCGCTCGCGTCCTACGGCCGCGTCAACGCGTTCGGTTTCATCGAGACCCCGTACCGCAAGGTCGTCGAGGGCATCGTCACCGAGCAGGTCGACTACCTGACCGCCGACGAGGAGGACCGCTTCGTCATCGCGCAGGCCAACGCCCCGCTGACGGACGACCTGCACTTCGCCGAGCCGCGTGTCCTGGTCCGCCGCCGTGGCGGCGAGATCGACTACATCCCGGGCTCCGAGATCGACTACATGGACGTCTCGCCGCGCCAGATGGTGTCGGTCGCGACCGCCATGATCCCGTTCCTCGAGCACGACGACGCCAACCGCGCGCTCATGGGCTCCAACATGATGCGCCAGGCGGTGCCGCTGCTGAAGAGCGAGGCACCCGTGGTCGGCACCGGCATGGAGTACCGCTGTGCGGTCGACGCCGCCGACGTGATCGTGGCCGAGAAGGCCGGTGTCGTCCAGGAGGTCTCGGCCGACTACGTCACCGTGGCCAACGACGACGGCACGTACACCACGTACCGCGCCGCCAAGTTCACCCGCTCCAACCAGGGCACCTCCTTCAACCAGAAGGTGCTCGTGGACGAGGGCGCCCGGGTCGAGGTCCACCAGGTGCTGGCCGACGGCCCGTGCACCGACCAGGGCGAGATGGCGCTGGGCAAGAACCTGCTCGTGGCGTTCATGTCCTGGGAGGGNCACAACTACGAGGACGCGATCATCCTGTCGCAGCGCCTCGTCCAGGACGACGTCCTCTCCTCGATCCACATCGAGGAGCACGAGGTCGACGCCCGTGACACCAAGCTGGGCCCCGAGGAGATCACCCGGGACATCCCGAACGTCTCCGAGGAGGTCCTCGCCGACCTCGACGAGCGCGGCATCATCCGCATCGGCGCGGACGTCGTCACCGGCGACATCCTGGTCGGCAAGGTCACGCCCAAGGGCGAGACCGAGCTGACCCCGGAGGAGCGCCTGCTCCGCGCGATCTTCGGCGAGAAGGCCCGTGAGGTCCGCGACACCTCGCTGAAGGTGCCGCACGGTGAGTCCGGCAAGGTCATCGGCGTCCGCGTCTTCGACCGCGAAGAGGGCGACGAGCTGCCCCCGGGCGTCAACCAGCTGGTCCGGGTCTACGTGGCCCAGAAGCGCAAGATCACCAACGGTGACAAGCTGGCCGGCCGTCACGGCAACAAGGGTGTCATCTCCAAGATCCTCCCCGTCGAGGACATGCCGTTCCTCGAGGACGGCACCCCGGTCGACATCATCCTCAACCCGCTGGGTGTCCCGTCCCGAATGAACCCGGGACAGGTCCTGGAGATCCACCTCGGGTGGCTCGCCAAGCAGGGCTGGGACGTCTCCGGTCTCGCCGAGGAGTGGGCCCAGCGCCTGCAGGTGATCGGCGCCGACACGGTCGTGGGTGGCACCAACCTCGCCACCCCGGTCTTCGACGGCGCCCGCGAGGACGAGATCACCGGCCTGCTGGACCACACCACCCTCACCCGTGACGGTGAGCGCCTGGTGAACTCCACCGGCAAGGCCCGGCTCTTCGACGGCCGCTCCGGCGAGCCGTTCCCGATGCCGGTCTCGGTCGGCTACATGTACATCCTCAAGCTGCACCACCTGGTCGACGACAAGCTGCACGCCCGTTCGACCGGTCCGTACTCGATGATCACCCAGCAGCCGCTCGGTGGTAAGGCGCAGTTCGGTGGTCAGCGCTTCGGTGAGATGGAGGTGTGGGCCCTTGAGGCGTACGGCGCGGCCTACGCGCTGCAGGAGCTCCTCACCATCAAGTCCGACGACGTCCTCGGCCGAGTGAAGGTCTACGAGGCCATCGTCAAGGGCGAGAACATCCCCGAGCCCGGCATTCCCGAGTCCTTCAAGGTCCTCATCAAGGAAATGCAGTCGCTCTGCCTCAACGTGGAGGTGCTGTCCTCGGACGGCTCGTCCATCGAGATGCGCGACAGCGACGAGGACGTGTTCCGCGCTGCCGAGGAGCTCGGCATTGACCTGTCCCGGCGCGAGCCGAGCAGCGTCGAAGAGGTCTGACGGAGGTGGGGCCGGCTGCCCGCAAGGACAGCCGGCCCACCCCCAGGCCCCCTCAGACCAGATGAACGACTTTCGACTTACGAAAGAGGGCTTGACGACCAGTGCTTGACGTCAACTTCTTCGACGAGCTCCGCATCGGCCTCGCGACCGCCGACGACATCCGCCAGTGGTCCCACGGCGAGGTCAAGAAGCCGGAGACCATCAACTACCGCACCCTGAAGCCGGAAAAGGACGGGCTCTTCTGCGAGAAGATCTTCGGCCCCACCCGGGACTGGGAGTGCTACTGCGGCAAGTACAAGCGCGTCCGCTTCAAGGGCATCATCTGTGAGCGCTGTGGCGTCGAGGTCACTCGCGCCAAGGTGCGTCGTGAGCGGATGGGCCACATCGAGCTGGCCGCGCCGGTCACCCACATCTGGTACTTCAAGGGTGTCCCCAGCCGCCTCGGCTACCTCCTCGACCTGGCGCCGAAGGACCTTGAGAAGGTCATCTACTTCGCCGCCTACATGATCACCTGGGTGGACGACGAGCGTCGCCAGCGCGACCTCCCGTCCCTGGAGGCGCACGTCTCGGTCGAGCGTCAGCAGATCGAGAACCGCCGCGACTCCGACCTCGAAGGCCGGGCCAAGAAGGCCGAGACCGACCTCGCCGAGCTTGAGGCCGAGGGCGCCAAGGCCGACGTGCGCCGCAAGGTGCGCGAGGGTGCCGAGCGTGAGATGAAGCAGCTGCGCGACCGTGCGCAGCGCGAGCTCGACCGCCTCGACGAGGTGTGGGCCCGCTTCAAGAACCTCAAGGTCCAGGACCTCGAGGGCGACGAGCTGCTCTACCGCGAGCTGCGCGACCGCTTCGGCACGTACTTCTCCGGCTCGATGGGCGCCGCGGCGCTCAAGGACCGCCTGGAGACGTTCGACCTCGCCGAGGAGTCCGAGCGCCTGCGCGAGATCATCCGCACCGGCAAGGGCCAGAAGAAGACCCGTGCGCTCAAGCGCCTCAAGGTCGTCTCGGCGTTCCTGCAGACCACCAACAAGCCCAACGGCATGGTGCTGGACTGCGTCCCGGTCATCCCGCCGGACCTGCGTCCGATGGTGCAGCTGGACGGTGGCCGCTTCGCGACCTCCGACCTGAACGACCTGTACCGCCGCGTGATCAACCGCAACAACCGCCTGAAGCGCCTTCTCGACCTCGGTGCCCCCGAGATCATCGTGAACAACGAGAAGCGCATGCTCCAGGAGGCCGTCGACGCGCTGTTCGACAACGGCCGTCGCGGCCGTCCGGTCACCGGCCCGGGCAACCGCCCGCTGAAGTCCCTGAGCGACATGCTCAAGGGCAAGCAGGGTCGTTTCCGTCAGAACCTCCTCGGCAAGCGAGTCGACTACTCGGCCCGTTCGGTCATCGTCGTCGGCCCGCAGCTCAAGCTGCACCAGTGCGGTCTGCCGAAGGCCATGGCGCTGGAGCTCTTCAAGCCGTTCGTGATGAAGCGCCTGGTCGACCTCAACCACGCGCAGAACATCAAGTCGGCGAAGCGCATGGTCGAGCGCGCCCGCCCGGTCGTCTGGGACGTCCTCGAAGAGGTCATCGCAGAGCACCCGGTGCTGCTCAACCGTGCACCCACCCTGCACCGCCTCGGCATCCAGGCCTTCGAGCCCCAGCTGGTCGAGGGCAAGGCCATCCAGATCCACCCGCTCGTCTGCACCGCGTTCAACGCGGACTTCGACGGTGACCAGATGGCCGTCCACCTGCCGCTCTCCGCGGAGGCGCAGGCCGAGGCCCGCATCCTGATGCTGTCCTCGAACAACATCCTGAAGCCGGCCGACGGTCGCCCCGTCACCATGCCGACCCAGGACATGGTGCTCGGCCTGTTCTTCCTGACGTCCGACCGTGACGTCGTCAAGGGCGGCGGCCGTGCCTTCTCCTCGACCGCCGAGGCCGTCATGGCCTTCGACGCCAAGGAGCTGGACGTCCAGGCCGTCATCGACGTCCGCCTGCCGATCGGCACCGTCCCGCCCCGTGGCTGGACCCCGCCGGTCGACGAGGACGGGCAGCCGACCTGGTTCGAGGGCGAGTCCTTCCGTCTGAAGACCACCCTGGGCCGCGCGCTCTTCAACGAGCTGCTGCCCGAGGACTACCCGTTCGTCGACTACGAGGTGGGCAAGAAGCAGCTCTCCGCGATCGTCAACGACCTGGCCGAGCGGTACCCCAAGGTCGTCGTCGCGGCGACCCTGGACAACCTGAAGGCGTCCGGCTTCCACTGGGCGACCCGCTCGGGCGTCACCGTCTCCATCTCGGACGTCGTCGTCCCGCCGCAGAAGGCCCAGATCCTCGAGGGCTACGAAGCGCAGGCCGAGAAGATCCAGAAGCAGTACGAGCGCGGTCTGATCACGAACGACGAGCGCAAGCAGGAGCTCATCGGCATCTGGACCCGTGCGACCAACGAGGTCGCCGAGGCGATGAACGCCAACTTCGAGAAGACGAACCCCATCTTCATGATGGTGGACTCCGGCGCTCGAGGAAACATGATGCAGATGCGTCAGATCGCCGGTATGCGTGGTCTGGTGTCGAACGCGAAGAACGAGACGATCGCCCGTCCCATCAAGGCGTCGTTCCGTGAGGGCCTCACCGTCCTCGAGTACTTCATCTCCACCCACGGTGCCCGTAAGGGTCTGGCCGACACCGCTCTGCGTACCGCGGACTCCGGCTACCTCACCCGTCGTCTGGTCGACGTCTCCCAGGACGTCATCATTCGCGAGGAGGACTGCGGCACCGAGCGCGGCCTCAAGCTGGCCATCGGCACGGTCGGCGAGGACGGCGTCCTGCGCAAGACGGACGACGTCGAGACCAGCGTCTACGCCCGCATGCTGGCCGAGGACATCACGGTGGACGGCAAGCTCCTTGCCACCGCCAACACCGACCTCGGCGACGTGCTGATCGACGAGCTGATCCGCGTCGGCATCAGCGAGGTCAAGACCCGCTCGATCCTCACCTGCGAGTCCGCGGTCGGCACCTGTGCCTTCTGCTACGGCCGCTCGCTGGCCACCGGCAAGCTGGTCGACATCGGTGAGGCGGTCGGCATCATCGCCGCCCAGTCCATCGGTGAGCCCGGTACCCAGCTGACCATGCGTACCTTCCACACCGGTGGTGTGGCGGGTGACGACATCACGCAGGGTCTGCCCCGTGTCGTCGAGCTCTTCGAGGCCCGTACCCCCAAGGGTGTGGCCCCGATCTCGGAGGCCTCGGGCCGGGTCCGCATCGAGGACACCGAGAAGACCCGCAAGCTCGTCGTCACCCCCGACGACGGCACCGACGAGATCGCCTACCCGGTCTCGAAGCGTGTGAAGCTGCTGGTCAGCGAGGGCGAGGCGGTCGAGGTCGGCCAGAAGCTGACCATGGGTGCCACCAACCCGCACGACGTCCTGCGGATCATGGGCCAGCGTGCGGTCCAGATCCACCTGGTCGCCGAGGTCCAGAAGGTCTACAACTCGCAGGGCGTGTCGATCCACGACAAGCACATCGAGATCATCATCCGGCAGATGCTCCGCCGCGTGACGATCATCGAGTCGGGCGACGCCGAGCTGCTCCCGGGCGAGCTCGTCGAGCGCGGCCGCTTCGAGCAGGAGAACCGTCGCGTGGTCTCGGAGAGCGGCCACCCCGCCTCCGGCCGTCCGCAGCTGATGGGTATCACCAAGGCCTCGCTGGCCACCGAGTCCTGGCTGTCGGCCGCCTCCTTCCAGGAGACGACCCGGGTCCTCACCGACGCGGCGATCCACGCCAAGTCGGACCCGCTGCTGGGCCTCAAGGAGAACGTCATCCTCGGCAAGCTCATCCCGGCCGGTACGGGTCTTCCCCGCTACCGCAACATCCGGGTCGAGCCCACCGAGGAGGCCAAGGCCGCGATGTACTCGGCCGTCGGCTACGACGACTACGACCTGTCGCCCTTCGGCGCCGGCTCCGGCCAGGCCGTCCCGCTGGACGACTACGACTACGGCCCCTACACGGGCTGAGTCCGAAGGTCCTGAACCGCAGGGCGGTCACCCCGTTGGGGTGGCCGCCCTGCGGCGTTTGGG
>FJVZ01000279.1_pt1 | contig 24817 bp, 25 predicted proteins | sample 1011841 | NCBI WGS metagenome assembly FJVZ01 (sample SAMEA3912450, study PRJEB9761) | metagenome | biome: forest; material: soil | place: USA | collected 2011-06-22 | depth 0.1 m
CGGTCGCGGTCGGCGATCGAGCGAAGCGCTCTCCACAGCGCTGCCTTGCCCTCGACGCCGGCGGCCATCGCCTCCAGTTCGACGAGGTCGCTCAGCGGCGAGCGGTGGAGCAGCGTTCCGTTGGGCTTGAGACGGCCGATGCGTTCACCCGCGATGCCCAGCCAGGTGCGGTAGTGGCGCACCGGCACTCCCAGGCGCCCCATGAGCCGCACCAGTTCGTCCCGGTCCTCCTCCACCTCCTGCGCCAGGCGGCGCAGGTCGGCGGACCGGTGGTGGTCGGCGTGGGTGTCGGCCATGCGGCGCGCGAGCGCGGCTCCGCCGAACGCTCCGGTCAGATGATCGTTCAGGTAGATGCCGAGAGGTTCCGCCACGAGTTGGGGAGACATCGCGTGTCCTCCGAGAACGTGAGACGTGTCGTGGTCCGCCGTACGACCGGACGGGGCACGGTCGGTCGCGGATGGTGCGCAGAGACGGCGGACCTCTGCGGATTCATCGTGCCTCCTGCGGCGGGACGGCGCCTGCCGGAGTACGAACCACCGGTCTGTCAGCCTTCGACGCCGGTGGCGGTGTGGGGCGCACCGACCGGCTTGGACTCGGGCGACCCGCGCTGGCGCAGGTAGACGGAGAGGATGGCCATGGAGGCGACCGCCAGGAGTTCGGACTGCCAGTTCTGCAGGGTGCGGTTCCAGAAGTCCGCAGAGAACACGTAGTCGGACCAGGTCAGCGGCGCCTGGAGGTCGCGCAGCCGGCCGGCGTTGAACGCGGAGACACCGGTGATGGACTGGGCGATCCAGGAGCCGAGGAAGAACAGCGCCATGACGACGCCCAGCGAGCGCGAGTACAGCGTGCGGCGCAGTCCGCTCACGCGTGCCCAGACGGGCGAGTCGTCGGTGGCGTGGCGACCGACCTTCTGCTCGCGGTCGCTCTCGGGGCCGGCCTGGTCCAGGCGTTTGGATTCCGGGGAGCCGCGTTGCAGGAGCCAGACGGTGCCGAAGATGTAGAGGAAGAACTGAAGGTACTCGGACTGCCAGTTCTCGGTGACGTCGACGGCGAAGTCGGAACCGGTGAGGTAGCCGGCCACAGAAACAGGCTGGAGGTCGGCCGCGACGAGCTGGTTGTTGACATCGGCCAGTCCCGAGGCCGCCTGACCGACGAGTGTCAGCAGGAACGCGCTACCGAAGACCAGGGTGAGGCTGTTGTCGTGGAGGAACCTCGATGCCCGGCTCACCGGTGCAGGGCTCCGATCGTGGTGAAGTAGCCCAGGCCGCCGACCACGACGACGACGAGCAGCGTAAACAGGCTCCGCATACTGTCACCCTCCCTTCAGTTCGCACTTGTAGGGCTTGCGGGGGCGGGGCTCGCATCCTGCGGCGGTGATCTTCCAGCCGGTCGGGAACGAGGACAGGAAGAGTGTGTCGCCGCCGAGGACGACCCGGGCCTGCTGGCCATAGACGTCGACCCGCTGAACGCCGGACGCGGCGGGTACATCGCTGCCGAAGACGGCCTGATCGCAGCCGCTCCTGGCGTTGTCCTCCAGCTCCTGCCGGGTGCCCGGGGCGAGCTCCGCGCACACGGCGGCGGCGTCCTGCGCGGCGAGGGCNGCCTCGAAGCGCCGGGCAGCGGCCGCGGCGNCGTCCTCCCTGCCNGACAGGGACGCGCATCCGCACAACGTGGCCAGGGCCAGGACAGCGCCCACAGCCGCAATCCAGCGTCTGATCCGCTCGTGTCGCATGGGTCGAAGCGGACCACGGCCCACGTCCCGGGTCAACGACGCGCGGCCGCCGGGCAGCCAAGCGGGTGATGACACGCTCCGGCACGGTGAACTCCTCACCGGCACCGCCCGGCAATACGGCCTCGACCTGGCCGAACCGGATGATCACCCCGCCCGCGACGCAGTACCGATCCCGCACGAGACCAACCCGAGCTGACCGAGCGCACTGAGAGCCAGGTCACCTGCTGCCGCACGACGTCCGGAGCCTCCACCTCGTCGCCTGCGGCAACTCACTGTCATGGGAGATGCTCGCCCAAGCCGGATCCGCTGGACCAACACCATGATCAAAAACCTCTCCCCACAGATCCTGACCACCCTGTGACCCCTACCCCGGCAACGAAACCCGCACGGCCGCAAACACCCCGTGCCAGGCCGGACGGATCACGACAGCCGCCTGCGGCCACCCGGATGTGCAGCGGTGCCACAGTCCGGTGAAGCTGGTCGGATGAGCATCAGCAACGATCACCCGGTGAGTCCCGACCAGGTCTTCGCCGCCCTCGTCGCACTCGGAGCTGCACCGGTCCTCGACCCGGAACTGTGGCCCGACGGACCGCAGGAAGGGATCCGGCGGCAGTTGCTTGGTGCCCTGCTCGCGTCGGTGGAACTGGAACTCACCGTCGCGACCCGCGACGACGACCAGGAGCAGGACCTCGCCGAGGCCGTACTCGGATGGACCGGACAGGTCGGGGACCCCGCGCTGGAGTTCCACGTCCTGGCCAACCGGCTCCAGCGCACCGCCATGCAGCTCATGGGCCTCGACGAGGAGAACCCTCCCCCGGGCCTGGCTGCGTCGTCCATGGCCGTGATCGCCGCGGCGGACACCCTCGAAGCCCACCTCCACTCCCAGGAGGACGACGACCACGAAGTGCGGCGAGCCCTGGGCCGGGCCGAGACGTCCGTCATCGAGATCCTGGAGAGCATGCACGACCTGCGCGTCGCCATCGGCGACGCCGACATTGAGGACGACGACGAGGACGAGAGTGAGGGATGACGGCCGCACCGGAAGAGTCCGGGGCCCTCACGACTCCCTGTCCCGTCCGGGGTGCGGGTGCCATTCGGCAAGCAGGACTGTCGCGTCGTCNCGCAGTCTGTGGTCGTGGTGGGTCAGGATGGCGCGCATCAGCCGGCGCAGGGCCTCGGGGGCGGGCTCGCCAGCGGCGGTGGCGCGCACGACCGTGTCGATGAGGCGTTGCTCGCCGAAGAGGTCGCCGACCGGAGAGCGGGCCTCGGTGACGCCGTCGGTGTGGATGAGGACACGGTCCCCCGGCTCCAGGCTCACCCGGTGCACCGGCGGCACATCGCCGTCGTGGCTGGGGATACCTAGCGGCAGGTGCGCGGGGCGCTCCAGCGCGCCGGGCACCACGCGGCGGTTGCGGATGAGCAGCGGCGAGGGGTGGCCGCAGTTGATCCACGAGAGCTGGCCCGTGGTGCAGTCGAGATCGGCGATGAGTGCGGTCAGCAGCAGGTCGGGGATCCAGCGCAGCAGGGTGCGGTCGATGGTCGTGGCGATGTCCGCGAGCGTGCCGCCGGAGCGGCGGGTGGACCGGCAGGCCGCCAGTGCGATGGCGGCCGCGCCGCCGGAGGCGAGGTCGTGGCCCATCGCGTCCACCACCGTCAGGTGCAGCACGTCACCGATCAGACTGTGGTCGAAGGCGTCACCTCCCACCTCGTAGGCGGGCTCCAGGATCGCGCTGGAGGTGACGTCACGGGTGCCGATCGTGCGCGGCGGCACGAAGGCCCACATCAGTTCTGCCTGCAGGCTCATCGGACGGCTGCGCACCGCTCGGACGAGGACGTCGCTGTAGGTGCTTTTCGAGACGACGATGAGCGCGACGAGCGAGGCCAGCGTCCGGCACCGGTCGAGAAGGTCATCGGTGAGGACCGGGGCGGACACCTGGAGCACGCCGATCCGCTCGATACCGTCGACCAGCGGGACCCANCCCACCGCCGGTGATGCGCCCGCCGTGTACGACCGCTGGATGCGGTAGGCGCGCCCGGCGAGGGAAGCCTCCACCTCCTGCGGTACCCGCACACCGGCCGCACCACCGGAGTCACCGTCGGTACGGCCAGGCAGCGGCACCAGCAGACGCTCCTGGATGTCTGCCAGGAACACCCTGGCGTCGGACAGCCCCATCGCTCGCGCCGCACCCAGCACCAGATCGGCGATCTTCCCCGGACCGGCCTCGTGTGAGGNCTCCAGCAGGGCAGCCAGCACCCGCCCCATCACGGCATCATCGACGCCGCCCGATCCGGAACGGGGTGACATCCGCGGTCCCTTCGCCGAAGGCGTGCCTCACGGTCGAGGAGGAGCCCCGGCCTGACGGCCGCAGTCCCTGCGCGATCGACGTTACGCCGACACCGGCCAACGTCGTAGCCCGCCGCGGTCACGAGTTCGTGAGCCGTAGCGCTCGGCGGGAAGGCCCTTGGCCGCCGCCTCCCAGCTGCACAGTGCCCGGTCCGTCTCCCTATCGACGACAGAGTCCCGACCCTGGCTCGTGGTGGTCGCCGAGGTCCGCGAGAAGCTCGCCCCTTCCCGTCTGCTCACGGGAGTCGAGTGCGACGTCCTGGATGACGGTGCGCTCGACCAGGAGAGCGACTTGCTCGACGCGCTGGATGTCGTGGTGGCGTCCGTGCACTCCAAACTGCGCATGGAAGTGGGGCCGATGACCAAACGTCTGCTCGCGGCCGTTCGCAGCCCCCGGGTGGACGTCCTCGGGCACTGCACCGGCCGGCTCGTCACCGGCCGTACCCGGCCGCAGTCGAGCTTCGATGCCGAGGCCGTCTTCGAGGCCTGCGCCGCGAACGCCACTGCGGTGGAGATCAACTGCCGCCCCGAACGACGTGACCCGCCCAGCGCGTTGTTGGACAAGGCAGTCTCGGCAGGCTGCCTGTTCGCCATCGACACGGACGCCCGTACCCCGGGGCAGCTGGACTGGCAGGCGTACGGCTGCGAACGGGCCGAGCAAGCCGGTATCGCGGCGCACCGGGTAATCACAACTTGGACGGCCGACCAACTGCTGACATGGACCAGCACCGGTGCCTCTCTCGCCGGCCGAGGGTCCGGCGATCCTAGGTGAGAAGACTTGCGACACACGTCCGGACGGATGGGAGCGGGCCTCGGCCGCCCTGAGCCCTGGATTTCCATGACGCGGTGCCGGTCGGCGACGGTTTCCAGCAGGTCAGGATGGCGAAGAAGGGCGGCCGCACTCCATCTCCCGGGCTCCGGGCGGCGCAAGGCGCAGCAGGCTGCCGATTTTTTCGTGGCGGTGGTCGGTTGAGACAAGGACGTCGTAGGCGCGGGCGGCGAGTGTGGGATCGGCCGGCAGGCAGGCGGCCCAGCTGACGACGGTCCCGTCTACCCAGGTCCGCCAGGCGCCGGCGCGGGTGGCCTCCGACGACCACCCCCCGTCGGATGTACCTCCGTGGGCGCTCGGGCGCGTCGAGGGCGACGATCGGGGTAGACGTCGGCACGCAACCACAGGGCAAGGAGGAACCATGCCTGCCGTTCGGCCAGGAAGCGTGAACGCGCTGGACTGTGGCGAGGGCGAGAAGCGGGCCAAGGAGATCGCGGAGCTGTACAACGAGGCCAAGCAACACGACATCCGGGGTCGCTCGACGATGAACAAGAAGCAGCTCGCGAGCGCGCTCGGCCGCTGACTCGGCACGAACGGTCGGCGGGGCATCCCGTGTCCCCCATCGCGACGACCGAGCCTGCGGCCGCACACGCGGCGGCGCGGACACGACGGAAGGGCGGTTCAATGGCCGACGACCAGCGCACTCCCCGAAACCCGAGCGCGCACTACCCGACTCCCGAATTCCNCGAGCAAAGCCAGCCGCACCCCGGTACCGGCTCGGAGATGGACCCCGCGCCCGATCATGGAGAGGACTCCTACCAGGGCAGCGATCGCCTGGCCGGGCGCGTCGCACTGATCACAGGGGCGGACTCCGGGATCGGCCGGGCGGTCGCCCTCGCCTTCGCCCGTGAGAGCGCGGACGTCGCGTTCTGCCACCTCGCCGCCGAACACGACGACGCCCGGGAGACGATCCGGCTCATCGAGGGAGCCGGTCGACGGGCACTGGCCGTGCCGGGCGACCTCCGGGAGGAGGCGTTCTGCGCGGAACTCGTCCAGCGGTGTACCGACGAGTTCGGCCGGCTCGACGTCCTGGTCAACAACGCCGCCTACCAGATGTCCCAGCCTGAGGGACTGGCCGCGATCAGCACCGACCAGCTCGATCGGGTCATGAAGACCAACGTGTACGCCATGTTCTGGCTCTGCCAGGCCGCACTCCCCCACCTACGGCCGGGATCGTCGATCATCAACACCGCGTCGGTACAGGGTTACAAGCCCAGTCCGCATCTGCTCGACTACGCAACCACCAAGGCCGCCATCGTCGCGTTCACCCAAGGCCTGGCTCTACAACTCGCACCCGACGGGGTCCGAGTGAACGCCGTCGCCCCCGGCCCGGTCTGGACACCGCTCATCCCCGCCACCATGCCGCCCGAGAAGGTCGCACACTTCGGCGAGCAATCACCGCTGGGCCGCCCCGCCCAGCCCGCCGAGATGGCCCCACTGTATGTTTTCCTCGCTTCCCAGGAAGCCTCCTACGTCACCGCCGAGATCATCAACGCCACCGGCGGCTACCCGATCCCCTGACCGGCATTCGACTCCCAAGTCGCAGACGGACCGGCTGGTCACATGTAGCTTTCCAGCTCGGCGACGCCAGTCATACCGGACAAGGCGATCAGGTGTCCGCCCGTGAGGCTTTCACCGTTTCGCAGGATCCGCTGGACAGAACCTACGCCGGCGGCAGGAGGGGCCCCAGTGGTCCAAGGTCGAGGTTGAGATCCTCCACGGTCAGCCCGTACCGGTTGCAGAGCTCGGTCATGCGGTCGTGCAGGGCCATGAGCGTGGCGCCCAGGTCCTCCTCCTGTTCCTCGGTGAGATCGCCCACCTCTACGCGGTGGAGCGCCTGGCGTTCCATGAGTTGCCGCAGGAGCTCGACGATCGTGAGGACGAGCTTCATCAGGTCCCGTTCGACTGTCTCGGGGGCGGTGGTGATGCGGCGCGGGATCTGCTGCGCATGACCGCGGCCGGTGGGCCGGCTGTCGTGCGGGGTGGCCGGCAGGAGACGGAACGCGCGGGCGGCAGCGTGGGCGACTTCGTCGAAGCGATCGGAGCGCCCGGGTTGGCCGATGGTCATGACGTCTCCGTTCGGCCGCCGGGACCGGCACCGCCCATGGGGGTGGGGTTCTGTTCACTGATCGAAACGATGAGGGCGCGCAGCGAGATCCGGACGAGGTCGACGTCGGCGATGGACAGGACGAGGTCGCCGGTGAGCACCACACCGCCGCTGAGCAGCCGGTCCAGCAGGTCGATGAGGGCGACCTGCCGCTGTGGCAGGGGCGGCGTCGTGGCGCCGGGCGGGTCGCTGCCGAGGGGGTTCACGGTGCGCTCCTGCCCGGCTCGGAAAGCGCGGTGAAGGAGTAGGGCGCCCAGGGGCCGGTGACGTCGACGCGGACCCCGGTGAGACCGTCGGTCGATCGCATGGCCTCCGTGCGGAACGCGTCGCCGTGTGCGGCNGGCACGAGGTAGGCGTCGTTGGCGACGTTCACCCCCGGGCCGGTTGCCAGCTCGCCCTCCTGGATCCGGTGTCGGGCCCGTTCGACGGCGTGGGCGCGGGCAGTCGCCTCGATCCGCTCGGCCGCGCGCACCGCTGCCCGATCGGCTTCCTCTCGTGAGTGCCGCTCCGCGCGGCGGTGGCTCAGGTAGGCACGCCCGGGGCTGAGTGCCGGCTCGGGCGTGGACGCTGCGGGAGGCGCGGGTTCGGGCGTGGCGTCGACGTACAGCTTGACGCCGAACTCCAGGTGGCCGTCCAGGTGCGCGAGCCTGTCCAGGAACAGATCCCGCCCGTCGTGGAGCATGGTGCTTACCCGGTCGTCGTCGCGATACACGGTTGCCAGGCGCAGGGGGAGGACGGTGGTCCGTGTGGCGAATGCCTCGATGACGCTGTGGTGTGCGCGGGCGAGTGCTTCCAGCCAGCCCAGGTCCTCGAGGTGCTGGCGCAGTGCCACCTCGTGGAAGTCGTCTTCGGGGACGGGACTGACGACCGCGACCAGGGGGGCGTCGGCGGCGTCCCGGGCCGGGGGTACGAGGTGGACGGCTGCGCCGCCGACGCCGGTGATGGCGTCCGTCACGGTTGCCACGGTGGCGGCAGTGTCCCGGGCGATGGCGTAGAGGTAGGTGAGCTGCCCGGCGGTCATGTGTCACCTCGGGTGGGCCGGGGGCGAGTGGCCGGCCGTTCGGCGCGGCCCGGGCGGCGTGGATCGGCATCGTCCTCGGGCTCGTCGGCGGGCGGCAGGGCGGCGTCGGCACGCAGTGCCTCGATCTGTTCGCGCAGACGCCGGTTCTCCTCTTCAAGGGAGGAGGTGCCGTGGGCACGGGAGGACAGGGAAGGGTCGTGTTCCCACCAGTCGATGCCCATTTCCTTGGCCTTGTCCACGGAGGCGATGAGCAGGCGCAGTTTGATAGTGAGCAGTTCGATGTCGAGGAGGTTGATCTGGATGTCGCCGGCGATGACGATGCCTTTGTCCAGAACGCGTTCCAGGATGTCGGCGAGGTTGGCTGAGGACGGCTGGTTGTAGGGCGGGGCGGATCGGGAGGGGAGGGAGCCGAGACGGTTGGCGATGGGGTCGGTCACGGTGTGCTGCCTCCGCTCGCTCGTTGGTGGTCACTGCCGGGTCTGCTCGGTATGGGCTCTGATCTCGTCGAGCCGGTCCAGGAGTTCGTCCTCGTGCCGGTCGAAGGTCTCCTCGTCGATCCGTCCGGCCAGGAGGGCTCTCTCCAGCTCGGCGAGTTCCCGTTCGACGGGCGCCGGGTCGTAGTACTCGTCCTCGGCGGTCTCGACGACGCGTTCCAGCACCCAGATGGTGCCGCGCACGGGTGCCAGTGGGAGGGTGAGGATCTGGGTGAGCAGGCCCATGGTTTCGCGCCCTTCAGACGAAGCTGTAGGCGGGCAGTGGGCCGTTCAGCCGGAAGTCGAACTCCGCGCCCAGTTCGCCGGTGAGGCCCTTCTCCGCAGTGAGGAACAGCTCCTGGTGGTCCTCGTCGACCAGGAAGGAGACGTTGAGGAAGTCGCCGCCGGTCGGCTCGGAGGCCCGCTCCTGGCGGGCGTGGGGGCGAAGCGCCTCGGTGATGCCGGCGGCCAGGGCGTGGTGGCGGGCCAGGACTTCCTGGGCGACGAGTTCGCCGAGGGCGAGCGGCAGGTCGGGGCTGCTGTTTCCGGCCTTGATGTCGTCGTTGAGCTGCCTGGCCTCGGGCGACTCCTGAAGGATCTGTCGCAGCAGGACGTCCTCGTCGATGGCGGCCTTGAGATGGTACTCGGCGCAGCCTTCCAGTTCGGTGAGGCGCTGGATGTAGTCGTCGCGGCGCTGTTCGAGGGCGGCGCGCACGGCGTCGTCGTCGGGGGCGGTGAGGCCGAAGCGCAGGGGCAGGACCGTGCCGTCGGCCATGAGGTGTTCCTGGACGGCCTGGTGGGCCATGAGGTCGCGGCGTTTGGGCCGCAGGTCCGGTGGCGCGTCGCTGACGACGGCGCAGAGCGGGCCCGCACTCACGGTTCGAAGGGCGGTCGGGAGCGGTCCGACGCCGGTGAGGCCGTCCAGTGCGTGGGGGTGGGTGGCGGCGGTGACGGAGTACACGTAGACGGCCATCTCATTCCTCCCGTCGCCTGGTGGGCCGGCGGGCGGGCCTCGTGCGTTGGGGGGCGGGCTCCTTCTCCTCGTGCTCCTCGTCCTCGTCGTTGCCGCGTCCGAAGTGGAGGGAGTCGGTGACGGCTTCGACGGCGCCACTGAGGGCGCCCTTGCTCTTACCCTTCGCTCCGCCTTCGGTGACTTCCCCGACGATGTCGGTGAGCTGGGTCGGGGCCTTGCGTCCGGATTCCAGGTCGAGGCGGTTGCAGGCCTCGGCGAATCGCAGGTAGGTGTCGACGCTGGCGACGACGATACGGATGTCGATCTTGAGGATCTCGATGCCGACCAGCGAGACCCGGATGAAGACGTCGATGACCAGGCCGCGATCGAGGATCAGTTCGAGGATGTCGTAGAGATTTCCAGTGTTGTTCCCGCTGCGGGAAACGCTGGCCGAGCCTTGCGGCACCACGCTCACGGTGCCTCCCTTCGCCGGCCCGCGTCGCGGTGGAGGTGTTCGCTTCGTCGCGGCACGGGGTTTTCTCAGGTGCGGCGGTCGATCTGTCCGCGGGTGTAGCGGCGGATCCGCTCGTAGGACTGCAGTTCGCCCTTCTTGTCCAGGGTCACCCTGTAACTGGCCATGACGCTGGTCGTCTCGGGGATTCGTTCCAGCTCCTCCACCTCCACGTCTGCCTGCCAGCCTTCTTCGGTGGGCTTCAGGGCCGACACCGACTCCGGTACGCGGCCGAGAAGTTCCGCCAGCTGCTCGGCGGCGTTGCGCATTGCGCGCTGGGCGGAGATCCCGCGCCGGGGGCGAAGTGGCGGCTCGTCCTCCGCGGAGCGGGTGGCGCCGGTGCGCCGGGGTGCCGGGCGCGCGGTGGCGGACCTGCGGGGCCTCGCACCGTCATCCTTAGCTTCGGCCATGTCCTTCTCCGGATCGGAAGCACGTCCTGCTGCGCCCTACCAGGTTGTGTCGCGCAGGTACCCGATATGACCCGATACTATTCCCTGATTTACGCACAAAAGGTTCGTATCCATCTGCACGGGGACGGCCACGGCCTATGGGCCGCCCGCGCGCGCCGCCGCTCGGACAGGCATCGAGTTGCGCGGGGACGCGCGGTGCGGAGAATGTCGGCTCCCCAGATGCGCCCGGCCGGTGCATTGAGCAGACTGGAGTTGCGGGAGCGCCATAGTCGGCGCTGTCGGCAAGGAACGCGCGGCCTCGGGATTTCTGTGGAGGCGCGCGGCGTTCCGGCGAGGCCAAATGCGGCAGTGGGCGGCCGCAACTGACGCGCTGGGGGCGGGTGCCGACTCACCGGTAGCGCGCATGCCGCGCGGGAAGTCCGGGCGCCCCCGTGCTTACCCCGCATCACGTNTGGGCCCCTTCGCTGGTGCCGGATTCCTGGGACAGGGGCGCGTGCCGGAAAGAGATGACCCCCATGAAGGACGCTACTAAGGTCGCCCTGGCAGCCGCCGTCGCTGGTGGATACGTTCTCGGCCGCGCGAAGAAGGGACGCCTCGCGTTCGCCGCCGCCACCTACCTGGCGGGGCGCCGGTTCGGCCTCGACCCGCGCCAGCTCGCCACCGAAGGACTGCGCAAGCTCAGCGAGGTCCCGCAGGTCGTCGAGCTCAACGAACAGGTCCGTGGCGAGCTGCTGGCCGCCGGCAAGAAGGCAGTGGGCGCGGCCGCCAACCGCCGTATCGGCGAACTCGCCGACAGCCTGCGGGAGCGCACTCTCAACGTCGGCAAACCGAAGGACGAGGAGGAGCCGTACGACGACGAGTACGAGCCGGAGGAGGACGAGGACGAGCCCGAAGAGGAGGAGTCCGAGACCGAGACCGAAGCGGACGAGGAGCCGGAGGAAGACGAGGGCGAAGAAGCCGACGAAGCGCTGGAGGAAGAGGAATCCGAGGCGGAGGAGGAACCAGCCCCCGCGAAGCCGGCACGTCGGCGGCGCACCGCACCCTCCGCCGGTGAGCAGCCGGATTCCTCCCGTGCGGCGCCCCGTTCCGCTCCCAAGGGCGCAGCTCGCAAGCCCGCCAAGAAGGCCGTGCCTTCCGCGAAGAAGGCGGCCCCTGCTGCCAAGAAGGCTCCGGCCAAGTCCGCTTCCCCGGCGAGACGCTCACCGGGGCGCTCCCCCGCACCCCGGGGCGCCGCCGCGAAGCCCGCAGCCAAGAAGGCGGCCGCAGCGGCCAAGAAGGCTCCGGCCAAGAAAGCGTCCCCGAGCAAGGGCACCGCCGCCAAGCCGTCGGCCCGCTCCACCCGGCGGAGGTAAGACCATGCCCGGCACGGAAGAGAAGTCCCCCGGCGCCTCGGGCCTCGACCGACTGCGGGAAGAGGCGGTCAACTATCTCGGTGCCCAGTTGGAACACCTGGTCGAGAAGGCGGGTGACAAGGTCTCCGACCTCACCGGCAATCTCGACGACGTCGCCGAGAACGGCGGTGTACTGCCCAAGGTGGGTACCCGCGTCCTGCAGGGCGACTCCCCGGCCAGGGCGTTCCTGGGAGAGAAGGCCAAGAGCGTCAAGGACGACCTCGTCGACAAGGTCAAGGGAGTCTTCGGCGGCGAGAAGGGAAGTGGCAAGCCCGGCCGCAAGGGTGGCAAGAAGGCGATGAACATCGTCGAGACCCTCGACGTCGGGGTGCCCCTGCGGACCGCCTACGACCACTGGACCCAGTACCAGGACTTCAGCGGATTCGCCAAGGGGGTGCAGAGCATATCCCAGGGCGACGAGGTCACCACCGACTGGAAGGTCAAGGTCGGGCCGTCGAAGCGCAGCTTCAAGGCGACCGTGCAGGAGCAAATACCGGACGAGCGCATCGTCTGGACCTCCGAAGGCGCCAAGGGCAGCACCCGAGGGGCCGTCAGCTTCCACGAGGTGGCTCCGAACCTGACCCGCATCGTCCTCGTCGTCGAGTACTACCCCACAGGCTTCTTCGAGAAGACAGGCAACATCTGGCGCGCCCAGGGTCGGCGCCTGCGTCTGGACTTCAAGAACTTCCAGCGTCATGTCTCCCTCACCAACGAGGAGGCCGAGGGCTGGCGCGGCGAGATCCGCGACGGCGAAGTCGTACGCACCCATGAAGAAGCCCTGGAGGAGGAAGAAGCCGCCCAGGACGACCAGGGCGGGGAATACCAGGACGAGTACGACGACTCGGAGAGCGCCTCCGACGGCCGCTACGACGAGGGCGACGAACCCCAGAGCGAGTACGACGAGGAGGAACCCGAGGAGGAGGAAGAGTACGACGCAGAGGACGCGGACGATGACGAGGAACCCGAGGAACCCGAGGAGGAGTACGACGAAGAGGAGGGCGAGTACGAGGAGGAGGAGCCCAGCCGCAGCCGCGCGAGGCGGAGGTAGCCGATCGCTTGCGCACGCCGCCGACAGACGTCGCGGCTGCCATGGCCGACTGCACGTAAATGCCAAGCGGGGAGGGGGGTCACTTCGAAAGGACCTCACATGTCCACTGACGCCATCGTCCTTCTCAAGGACGACCACAAAGAAGTACGGCGGCTGTTCCGGGCTTTCGAAGCCGCCGGTGACGACGCGAAGGCCGAGAAGGCCGATCTGGTCAGCAAGATCGTGGAGGCGTTGACTGTACACACGTATATCGAGAACGAGGTCATGTACCCCACAGTCCGCAAACTCGTCCCGGACCTTGAGAGCGACATCCTTGAGTCCTACGAGGAGCACCACGTCGCGGACGTGCTCTGCGCGGAACTCGACGCCCTGGGTCCCGACGATGAACGCTTCGACGCCAAGACCACCGTCCTCATCGAGTCGGTCGGCCACCATATCGAAGAGGAAGAGGGCGACTGGTTCCCCAAAGTCCGGGCCGCCCTCGGACGCAAGGAGCTTCAGGAGATCGGCGCCCGCATGCTCGAAGTCCGCGCCACCGCCCCCAAACGACCCCAGCAGCCCAGCTCACTCAAGAAGGCGGCCGACGCCCTCCTCGGATAGACCCTGGAGCCGCCCGCTCATCACCCCCAGGGTCGCAGTCTTCACCGGCAACATTCGCCGCCCGCTCGCCGCAGCACGTTTCGAGGAGTGCGACGCCGAAGTGGGCGGGCCACAACCCGAGGGCTGGACGGCACCGCGGTTCTAGGGACTTCGAGTCTCGCGTTGCTGTCGTCGGCCCTATGCGTCTCGAAGGAGTGATCCTGTCGCAGCCACGATGGGAAGAGGGACTCCGAGGGCTGATCACTCGCGGGTCTCACACTGTGCCGGAGGCCGCCGCCCGCCCGGGGGTGGCGTCCGGTTGCCTGCCCGCGCGCACGACGTCGAGGTAGTCGGCCACGGCGTCCCGGTTGCGGGTCAGGCACCGGATCCGTTCGGTCATCCGGTCCCGTTCGTGTTCGAGGGTGGCGAGCATCTCCGGTGTGGCGTCGGGGAAGTGGATGATCCGGGGCTTGTCCAGACAGGGCAGGATCTGTTTGATGATGCGGGTCGGCAGTCCGGCGTCGAGCAGTCCTCTGACCTGGAGGACGCGGTCCACCGAGCTCTCGTCGTACTCCCGGTAGCCGTTCGGCGTCCGGTCCGAGACGATCAGCGTCTGTTCCTCGTAGTAGCGCAGCAGCCGGCGGGGTGTGCCGGTGCGTTCCGACAGCTCTCCGATCCGCATTTGACCCGCCTCACAGACGACCGACCCTGTTGACCCTCACATCAATGTGAAGGTTCGAGCATAGCGGGCATGCGAACCGAGACCACCCGATCAGCCGTTTCCCGCACCGGGGTTGAGAAACAGGGGCTTCCGCTGTCGGCACTGCTCGCACTGGTCACCGCCGTCTTCATCACCGGCCTGACCGGGACGCTCCCCGCCGGACAGCTGCCCGCGATGAGCGCCGACCTCGGCGTCGGCGAGTCCGCCGCCGGGCGGACGGTGACGGTGTACCCCGTCGGCCCGGCCCTGACGGCGATCCCGCTGACGGCCGCGACCGCCGGGTGGCGGCGCAAGCGCATGCTGCTCACCGCGATGGCCGGCGGTACCACCGGGGCTGCGGCGGGAGTCGCCTCCCGCCGCAGGGGTGATTCCGCCGGGTGAGGTGTCAGACCAGGGTGCAGGGCGAGCCGTTGAGGCTGAACGCGGTCGGCCTGCCGGTGTTGCCGGTGTGGGTGGCCTGGAAACCGATGCCGGTGGAGGCGCCGGGCGCCAGCGCCGCGTTGTAGGCGAGGTTCCTGGCGCTCACGGCGCCGGAGNCGGGCGAGAAGGNGGCGTTCCACCCCGAGGTGATGGTCTGCCCGGCGGGCAGGGTGAAGGCCAGCGTCCAGCCGTTGACCGGGGCGGCGCCGGTGTTCGTCACGGTGACGGCCGCCGTGAGACCGGTGTTCCAGGCGCTCGTGGTGTACGAGACGCTGCACGCGCCGCCGCCCGGGGGCGTGGTGACCGGCGGGGTGGTCGGCGGGGTGCTGGTCGGCGGGGGCGTGGTGGGCGGGGTGCTGGAGTCCAGGCCGAGGAAGGCGATCGCTGCGGCCGCCATGCCGGTGGCGGGCAGGGTGTGCCCGGCGCCCTGCACGCTGACCGCCTCGAACGGCGCCTGGACCGTGTTGGCNCCGTAGCGGGTGCGGGTCCAGGCGGACTGCGGGTGGTCGGTGAGCACGGGCGTCTGGCTCAGGCCGAGGACGTTGGTCCACTGCTTGATCTCTTCGCCGAAGTTCGGGTAGCGCAGGGTGGTGTCCTCGGTGCCGTGCCAGACCTGCATCCGGGGCCGGGCGCCGGTGTAGCCCGGGTAGGCGCCCCGGACCAGGTCGCCCCACTGCGCCGGGGTCCTGCTGACGGTGCCGTCCGCGCAGGGGCCGTTCCAGCTCGAACCGTCCGTGGTGGCGAAGCAGCCGAACGGCACGCCCATGAAGGCGGCGCCGGCCTTGAAGACGTCCGGGTAGTCGCCGAGCAGGACATTGGTCATCATGGCCCCGGACGACGCGCCGGTGACGTAGACCCGGCCGGCGTCGGCGGAGTGGCGCTGCACGGCACTGCGCACCATCGAGACGATCCCGACCGGGTCGCTGCCGCCGTCGTGCGTGAGCGCCNGCGGCGAGGAGACGTCGAAGCAGCCGCCGCTGCGGGTCGCGGACGGGTACACCACGATGAAGCCGTACCGGTCGGCCAGCGAGGCGAACTCGGTCCCGGAGAAGAACGCCGGCCCGGTACCGGTGCAGTAGTGCACCGCCACCAGGACCGGCGCGCCCGAGGCCGGGGCGCTCGCGGGCACGTACTCGTACATCCGCAGACTGCTCGGGTTGGCGCCGAAGCCGGTCACCTCGGTGAGCTGGGCGGCAGTGGCCGGGGCGGCGAGGGCGAAGAGCGCCGCGATCAGCGGGGCGACGCCGGCGAACAGCACCGTGAGCAGCGTCCGGAGCGGCTTTCGGCGCCTCGTAGGGGGTGTGGCGGGGGTTCGGCGTTCGTACATGTCCGTTTCCTCTCTCGGTTCTCGGTGAAGCCGGGGGCGGCGGGTGGGGCACCTCGCCCGGCGGCGGGCGGCGGTCAGCCCCAGCGGTCAGCTCTCGCAGTCAGCTCCGGCGGTCATCCGCGGTGGGCCGGTGTGTCGAAGTGCCAGCCCCGGGAGCGAAGCTCGGGAATGATCCGGTCCACTGCCGCGACCGTCTGACTGCGGTCGCCGCCGCCGTCGTGCATCAGGACCACGGCGCCCGGCGTGATGCCCTCCGCAAGGCGCCGAACCAGCTCGTCGGTGCCGGGCGGCTCCCAGTCCCCGATCGCCAGCCGCCAGCCCAGCGGCTGCATCCCGAGCTGCGCCGCGACCGCCGCAGTGGAACCCCACCTCCCGTACGGGGCACGGAAGTACCGGATCGGTGCGCCGGGGGCGGCGCGGCGGATCAGGGCGCCGGCCCGCTCCAGGTCCGCGCGGATCCGCTCCGGCTTCCAGGCGCCCATGTCCTCGTGGTGCATGGAGTGGTTGCCCAGGGTGTGGCCGTCGGCCACGATCGCGCGGACCAGCTCCGGGTACTCCCGGACGTGGTCGCCCCAGAGGCAGAACACGGCCTCGACGCGGTGTTCGCGCAGGACTTCGAGCAGGCGGGGGGNGTCCACCGGGTTCGGCCCGTCGTCGAACGTGAGGGCCACCGAGTCGCCGCCGTGCCCGGTGGAGTCGACGATCGCTGCGGCGGTCCGGGCGGTCCGGGCGGGAGCAGCCGCCGTCAGGGCTCCGACGGAGAGCACGGAAGGACGCGGGTCAGTGGACAAGAGGCTTTCCAAGGTGGTGAGTTGTGATGGTCGAGCGATCCGCTCAGGGAGGTCCGGACGGCATCTGTGATGCCGTGCCGATACCGTGCCACGGCGCGCCGGTGTGGGGCATCCGACAGGTGTCGGGACAACGGCGGCCACCGTCCGACCGGCGCGCGACACGCTCCCGGCGCCACGGAAACCGGTCACGGGCGGGGTCCTCCGGTGCGGCGCGTCCCTATACTCCGCCTGTGAAGGGCTTGCTGCTGCGCCTGTCGGCGCTCGACCCGGACGCCGCCGGCGCCGTCCGGGTGATCGCCCATTTCGAGGCGCTGCTGCGCGGCGGCGCCCTGGACCCGGGCATGCTGACGCGCTCCACCGCCGGCCTGGCCGAGTGCCCGGCCGGGGTGGAACTGCCCGACGGGCGCACCGTCCGCCACGGGGCCGACGGAGCGGCACTGGCCGGCGCACCCGAGCGGGTGTCGGGAGAGGCCGTGTCCGGCGGCGCGGGGCGGGTCTGGCTGGAACGGCCGGGCGCGCCGGGCCCGTTCGACGACCTGGTACTGGAGTGGATGGCGATCGCCGCCGGGTTGCTGGGCGGTCCGCCGCGCAGCGCCGAGCCGCCGCACGTGGCCGATCCGGCTCTGGTGGAACTGGTGCTCTCCGAACGTGAGGCGGTCGAGGACCGCGCCCGCGCGCTGCGGCTGCTCGGCCTCTCACCGGAGCGGCCGCTGCGGGTCGTCGCTGTCGCCGTGGCACCGGAGGCGGGCGAGCGGACCGAGTCGGCCGACGCCGGGGTGGAGGCCGTGGCGCTGCTCGGCCGGGGCGCGCCGGCGGCGGCGGTGCGGGTCGCCAGGGTGGGGCGGCTGGGCGTCGCCCTGGTCCAGCCCCGGGACGGCGGCCTGTCACCGGCCGGGGAGCTGCGGGCGGTGCTGGGCGAGCGGGCCGCCCTGCGGGAGTCCGCCCGGGCGGTGCGGGTGGGGGTCGGCGGCGCCGCCGAGCCGATGGCCGCCGGGGTCTCCTGGGCGCAGGCCCGTTCGGCGCTGCGCTTCGCCGGAGCCGGGGGGCCGGACGAGGCGCTGGTGGACCACGACGAGCTGGGGCCGGTCGCGCTGCTGTCGCGGATCCCGGTGGAGGACCTGCGCGCCCAGCCCGACGTACGCGCGCTGGCGGACCTCGCCGGCCGGGAGGGCGGTGCGCCGGCCATNGCCGCGCTGGCGGCGTTCTGCCGCACCGGCTCCCTGCGGCAGGCGGCGGCCGGGCTGCACCTGCACCACAGCTCGGTGGCGGCCCGGCTGACCCACGTGGAGGACGCGCTGGCCTGGCGGCTGCACGAGACGCAGGACCGCTTCCGTGCCCAACTGGCCCTGTACGCACTACGGCTGAGCGCTGACCCGGANGNCTGAGGCGCNCCCGNGCCNGCGCCGGTCCGGCCCTCAGNGGGCCAGGGCGTCGCGCAGCACNGCGAGGGCCTCGGCCGTCATCCGCCGTACGACGGCCGCGTGGCCGACCATGGCGGCGCCGTGGAAGGTGCCGGGGAAGACGTGCAGTTCGGTGGGGACCCCGGCGGCCAGCAGGGCGCGGGCGTAGTCGACGCCCTCGTCGTGCAGCGGGTCGTGCTCCATCACGGCGACGTAGGCGGGTGGCAGCCCGGTCAGGTCGGCGGCGCGGGCCGGGGCGGCGTACGGCGGGACGCCCGTGCCGCCGGACACGCCGGGGCCGAGGTAGGCGTCCCAGCTGATCCGGGCGTTCTCCCGGTTCCAGACGGGTGTGTCGGTGCAGCGCAGGGCGCTGGGGGTGGACTGCCGGTCGTCGACGGCCGGGCTGTGCAGGTGCTGGAAGCAGATCGCCGGGCCGCCCCGGTCGCGGGCGAGCAGGGCGAGCCCGGCGGCGAGGCCGGCCCCGGCGCTGTCGCCCCACAGGGCGATCCGGTCGGGCCGCAGACCGTCGGCGGCGGCGCGGCCGGCGATCCACTCCAGTGCGGCGTAGCAGTCCTCCAGGGCCGCCGGGTAGGGGTGTTCGGGGGCCAGCCGGTAGTCGACGGCCACCACGAGGACTCCCAGTTCGCGGCAGAACCGCAGGTTGTCCCCGTGGTCGACGTCGAGGTCCCCGAGGACGAACCCGCCGCCGTGCAGGCTGCACAGGACGGGCAGCGGACCGCTCACACCCTGCGGGCGGTAGGTGCGCAGCGCGACGTCGGGGGCACCGGGCGGGCCCGGTACGAGCAGGTCGGCGACCGTGACGCCGGTGTGGTCGGCCCGCTGCACGGTGCCGGCCAGTTCGGCGGCCTGGGCCGCGCGGGCGGCGCCGAGGTCGGAGAGGTCGACCTCGACGGACATGGCCAGCGCGGCGGCGAGCTCGGGGTCGAAGCGGTACCGCATGGGGGGCTCCCTCGCCGGCGGGGCCCGGTGGACGGCGCCCCGGNCCGGTNCGTGCCAACCGTACGCGGCCGCACCGGATCCGAGCCGGCCGTCGGCTTGGGACCCGGCGGCCGNCGGCCTGTTCGCGTGCGTGCCTTGACGGGTCAGGGGCTGGAGACGGCCCGGTAGTCCTCCAGCCATCCGGTGGCGACGCCGTCGCCCCGGCGGGTGAACAGTGCGCAGCCCGTCCGGTGCTGGGAGGTGGGGGCCTTCGGGGTTTCGGGGTAGGGCAGTTGGTAGCCGTGGGTCGTGTCGGTGAGGTGGTGGTGGCGGTAGGTTCCGGCGTTCCACACGACGGCGACGGCCGCGACGGGGGCGGTCAGGTCCGCGTGTGTGGTGCTGGTTCGCAGGTCGGCGCCGGTGGTGCGTTCGTGCAGGAGGGCGGTGTACTGGGTGTCGTCGAGTTCGCAGAGGCTGGGGCGGATGCCGGCGGGCCAGTCGGGGGCGGTGATGCCGCGGGCGGTCGCGGCCTGCCAGAGCGTCGGGACGAGGCGTTGGGCTGCTGGTGCGGTGGCCATGGCTTCGAGGATCCACAGGAGCCGGCCGGAGCCACGGCGTGGGGCGAGGTGACGCCAGCGGATGCGGCGGGCGAGGTCGGCCGCCACGATCGCCGCCCACGGGTGCACCGTGCCCAGCGGGCCCTGGGCGCCGAGCCAGTGCAGGTAGCGCTCGGCCTCGGTGAGAACGGGGCGCATGCTGTCGACGGGGATTCCGGCGATGAAGCGCGCGGAGGTGGCGAACGCCCTCGGTGTGTTGGCGAGGGCGAGCAGTACCGCGCGGGCGAAGTCCCCTGGAGCGGGGGCCTGTTGGGGTGCCCTGTTCGGTGCGGTGTCGGCGAGGTGGCCGCGTTCGCGCAGGATGCTGGCGACGGATGAGCGCACCGCGCTGGAGGGCGGGGTGTATTCCAGTTCGGGCAGGATGCCGGCGGCCAGCAGGATGAGCAGTTCCTCGGCCTGGCGGGAGGATGCGGGGACATCGGCTGCGTTGACGGCGCGGCGCAGTTCGTCGGCGGTGGCGGTGGAGACCATGAGCCGGGTGGTGAGCCGCCCGAGCTCGGTCGGGGCGAGCTCCTCGGTACCCGCGGTACCTGCGGTGCGTTCGGTGCGGGTGAGCATGCCGGCGTCGGCGAGGAAGTCGATGGCCTGGTGGAGCGGGTCGAGGTCGTGGTGGCCCTGGTGGAACGCGAGGGTGTGGCTCCACCAGGTGCGGGCCTGCGCGGTGGTGGTGACGCGTTGTTGGACGGTCTCGGCGAGGACGTGGTCGGGCAGGGTGGTGTGGATCTGGGAGGTGACGGTGTACCCGGCGGCGAGGCGGGCCTGCCACAGGGCGTGCTCGCTCTCGTCGGTCAGCAGGAAGGCCCAGCCCTCCCGCTCGCCGGCGCCGATGCGCCCGGCGCGGCCGAACATCTGCTGGACCATGGAGACCTCGATCTCGTCCAGGCCGACCCGGGTGTCCCGGACGATGACGGCGCGGGCGGGGAGGTTGACGCCCGCCGCGACGGTGGAGGTGGCGACGAGGACGTCGAAGTCCTTCCCCCGGAAGGCCTTTTCGGCCTCGTGCTTGTGGGGCCAGTCCCGGTAGTGCAGTCCGACCCGGGCCTGGGCGCAGGCCTCGTGGACGCGGTCGGTGTCGTCCGGGTCGATGCCGCCCACGGGCGCACCCCGGGAGGCGGCGATGGCGAGCGCGGTGGAGCGCAGGTTGCGTTTGCTTCCGCAGAAGACCAGGACGCTGCCGCCGTCGGCGGTGAACTCCTCGGTGAGGTCGACGGCCATGCGGGTGCGGTTGGATTCGTCCGTGGCGCGGTCCTGGGCCATCGGCAACAGGGGCAGCTGCCAGAGCAGCCGGGTGGGTCGCCAGGCGGTGCGCACCAGGCGGGCACCGAGCCAGGTGGCGATGGTCTCGGCGTTGGCGACGGTCGCGGACAGGCCGACGATGCGGACCTGGCCGGCACTCTCCCGTACGCGGGCGAGGACCGCCTCCAGGACCGGTCCACGGGTGGGGTCCCCGAGCAGGTGGATCTCGTCGACGACCAGGCAGCCGACGTCCGCGAGCGCGTCACGCAGGCTGGCCGTCCGGCACAGTGACTCGAACTTCTCCGTGGTCGCCACCCACACGTCGGCCTGCCGGATCAGCTCGGCGTCGGTCGCGGACTCCCCCGACAGCCGCACGACCCGCAGGCCGGCCGCCCGCCACCGGGCGAGGTCGCGGTCCAACTCGTCGGTGAGGGAGCGCTGCGGCACCAGCCAGGCCGCCTTCTTGCCCCGGCTGTGCGCTTCGAGGACGGCGACCATCCCGATCGGGGTCTTGCCCGCGCCGGTCGGCGCGACGACGACCACGTGGCCCGTCTCCTTCAGCAGGACGGGCACGGCCTCCTGCTGCGCCGGGTTGAAGGCGGGGTGCGGCAGCAGCGCCGCCCAGTCGGGCGGGACCAGGTCGGCCGTCGGCAGCGGCTCGGGCCCTTCACTCTCGTCGCCCGCCGACAGGGCGTCCCAGAGCAGCGCGAAGGCGTCCCGGGCCGCCACCGCGCCGCGGCCGCCGACCGGCGTGCACAGCCCCGGGGCGGCAACCGCACCCGGCAGGTGCGACAGGGCGGGCCTCGCCGACAGGGTGAGCAGAGCGCCCCCGTCGGCCACGGTGCCGACCTCCTCCCGCTCCACCCAGTACGGCACCTGCCGGTACGCGATGGCCGCCGACTCCAGTACGGTGCGCAGCTCGGCGAAGGCGTCACCGGCGGGGAGGATCACGCGTACGTCCACGTCNNCCGGCACGGTGCCGGGACGCCAGGCGGGGTCCGTGATCTTGCACCAGCGTGTCCTGGTGCCCTGCTGGTCGAGCGGCTCGGCCGGGGAGTCGGGCCAGTGCCTCTCCTGCCGGGCACGGGGCAGAGCGGGCCAGGCACGGCCGGCTCGGGCACCCGGATCGGCGGGCGCGGGGGTGGGGATGTCCCTGCCGTCGTGGGCTCGCGAGGTCGGCACGGACACGGGGGAAGCGGCAGGGGCACCGGCGAGCCCGGCGGTGCGCCGGAGGTCCGCGTAGGTCTTCAGGCCGAGATCGGCCAGGGTCAGGACAGCAGGGCACGCGGTGCACACCAACGCCACGTAGCGCAGCTGCTTGCCCGCCGACTCGTACGGCCTGCGCAGCAGCTCCAGCTGTGTGGCTTCGCACTTCGGGCAGGGCACGGCGGCGCTGTCCTCCCACTCCCAGCCCGGCTCCTCGAACCGCTCCAGGAGCGGTGGCTCCAGCACCACCGACCACCGCCGGGAGACGATCTGGGCAATCGTCAGCGCGGTCGTCGGAGCCGTCGCACTGTCAGCCTCGGTCATGGTCCGCCTCTCACCCCGGTATGTGTGCGACCGGCACTCTACGCTCACCCTCCAGGAAGCAGGATGGTCACGCCACGGCGCGCAGCAGGGTCGCCGGTCCGCGATTCACCCTCCCGGAGCGATGAACCCGAACGGAGATTCGTCGCAGTCGAACTGACGCTCCGTAGAGCCTGTCACCGGGTACCGGTACCGTCAGCTGCGAACCTCAGGAGCAGGGAGTGTGGGTGTGGGCGTAGCCGTGGCGCGGGAAAGCGTGGAGGGGATCGTCGAGCGGGTCGTGTTCGTCAACCGCACCGGCTTCACCGTGGTCCGCCTGGGCCTGGAGGATGGGGAGAGCATCTCCGCGAAGGGCACGGTGCTGCTGGGTGTCCAGCCCGGCGAGACGTTGCGGTTGGTCGGGCAACGTGGCCACAACCCCACCTACGGGGACGAGTTCGCCGCCGAGGGCTGCGAGTACGTCGAGCCGGCCACCCGTCACGCGATCCGCAGGTACCTCGCGTCGGGCCTGGTGAAGGGCATCGGGCCACGGCTCGCCGAGGCGATCGTCGACGAGTTCAAGGAGGACACCCTCCACGTCATCGACACCACGCCGGAGCGACTGCTGGAGGTGCACCTGATCGGGCCGACGCGGTGCGCGGAGATCNTCGCCTCCTGGCAGCAGCACCAGGAGATCCGCCAGCTGATGGTGCTGCTGCAGAGCGCCGGGGTGTCCCCCACCCACGCACCCCGCATCGCCCACTACTTCCGCGTCGAGCGCGGGGAGGCGAAGGAGGTGACGGACGTCCTGGAGATCGTCCAGGAGAACCCGTACCGCCTCACCGAGGTGTACCGGATGGGGTTCAGGCTCGCCGACAGGGTCGCCCTCTGGCTGGGCCTGCCCGAGCGCAGCCCGCAGCGCCTCCAGGCGGCCCTGCTGCACACCTTGGACAGCGCCGGGCTGGACGGCCACTGCTTCCTGTTCGAGCGCCAGCTCGTCAAACAGACCATGAGCAAGGCGCTCGGCGACCAGGAGCTGGAGGAACTCCTGCCCGAGCAGCTCGACGTACTGCGCGCTTCGCAGCGTGTCGTCGTGCAGCTCATGCCGTACCAGGACACCCACTACCCGGCGGTGTTCAGCCCACGCCTGCACGCGGCCGAGACGTCGGTGGCAGCCCGTCTGGCGCGCCTGAACAAGCCGGACAGCCGCCTGTCCCGGATGAGCCGCTCGGACCGCTGGGACAGCGCACCGCTGCCGCTGACCGACAGCGCCGTCGAACTGGCCCCGGCCCAGGAACAGGCCGTACGGATGGCACTCGGCCGGCCCGTGTCGGTGCTGACCGGCGGGCCCGGCTGCGGGAAGTCCTTCACCGTGAAGGCGATCGTGGACGTCGTGGAGGCCGCCGGCGGACGGGTGAGCCTCGCGGCACCCACCGGCCGGGCCGCGAAACGGCTCAGCGAACTCACCGATCGCACCGCCACGACGATCCACCGTCTCATCCGCAAGCCCCGTGAGGACGACGACTCCCCCGTCACGCTCTTCGACCACCAGGACCCGCTCGACGCCGACCTCATCGTCATCGACGAGGCGTCCATGCTCGACCTGCCGCTCTTCGACCGGCTGCTGGAGAAGATCAGGCCCGGCACCCACCTCCTGCTCGTCGGCGACATCCACCAGCTGCCCAGCGTCGGCCCCGGCAAAGTCCTCCACGACCTGCTCCAGGTCCGGGCGATCCCGAGGGTGGCACTCACCGAGATCTTCCGGCAGGGCCGGGACAGCGCCATCACCATGAACGCCCACCGCATCAACGCCGGCCAAATCCCCGTCAACGGACGTGACTTCTGGTTCATCCCCGTCGCCCGGCCGCAGGCCATCGCCGAGCAGGTCGTCGACATCGTCACCCGCCGCCTCCCNGCCGGCTGCAACGCCCGCCCGGGCGACATCCAGGTCCTCGCCCCCACCCGCACCGGCCCCACCGGCACCCACGAACTCGCCATGGCCCTCCAGGCCGTCATCAACCCGCCCACGGACGGGGGCGACCAGCACTGGGGCGACGGCCGGCCCTTCCGCACCGGCGACCGCGTCATCGCCGTCCGCAACGACCCCCGCAAAGGCCCGCGCGGCGTCCTCAACGGCTCCACCGCCACCGTCACCGCCCTCGACGACAAGGAGCGCGAACTCCGCATCCGCCTCGACGACGGCGACACGGCCGTCTACGGCTACGACGAACTCGACGTCCTCCTCCACGCCTACGCCATCACCGTCCACCGCGCCCAGGGCAGTGAATACCCCTACGTCGTCGTCCCCCTCACCACCACCGGCAGCGCCTACAAACTGCTACGCCGCAACCTCCTCTACACCGCCGTCACCCGCGCCAAGCAGATGCTCGTACTCGTCGGAGAACCCGCAGCACTCGAACTCGCCGTCAAACGCCCCGAACCACCTCGCAACACCGCCCTCGC
>FJVZ01000655.1_pt1 | contig 22566 bp, 16 predicted proteins | sample 1011841 | NCBI WGS metagenome assembly FJVZ01 (sample SAMEA3912450, study PRJEB9761) | metagenome | biome: forest; material: soil | place: USA | collected 2011-06-22 | depth 0.1 m
TGCGCTCTCGGCGGCGGCGCTCTGCGGCGTACCCGCCGGGCGCGAGACCGCGCGGCGGCGCTTGCGCGGCGGGGCGGCGGAAGCGCCCTCGGTGCTGCCGGCCTCGTTGTCGGCCGCGGCAGCGGACTGCTGCGGATCGGTGTTATCGAGCATGCGGGTGGATCTCCCGTCAGGCCCCCGGGCTCCGCATCGGGCACGGCACGGCACCGGTGGCCGGCCGGCATCCTCACGGATACTCGGGCCGGACCTTCCTCGGTGCCACCGTGCGGACGCGAGGCCGCACAGGGGCTCGTAGTCTCGCTCGGCGCCCCGCACAGTTGCGGGGTGTCGAAAGTCTTCTGGTCTGACCAGTCTTCTCAGGTTTTCCCAAGCTGAGCCGTCCCCCAACCCCGGGTGGCTCCCGGAAGGGGTCCTCGGGCCCACCGACCATCGGGGTCGGCGGGCCACAAGGGGCCGGCCTGTGCTTCGACGACGCTCGCTCCCCTGGGGAGCCGCGGGGGCCTGGAGTGCCAGACGGTCCAGTTGTCCTGGACCCGGCCTCCGCCCGCTAGGCGGACGCGGTTGCGCGCGGCCCGGCAGCCTCAACAGGGCCGGCCGGGGCCGCGGCGCGGTCGAGCGCCAGCGGGTCGGTCACCGTGCCGGTCTCCTCGTCGAGCGGCCCCTGCGCCAGCCTGGTCACCTCAGCGGGGACCGGCGGCGCCAGGTCGGCCGTCACACGGAGACCGGACAAAACGTCGTCGGGTCGTACGGCGGGTGTGGCGTGTCGTACTACCAGGCGCAGTATCGCACAGGGACGGGCCGTCCGAACATCGGACTCCCCCTCCGACTGCGCGTCCGGACCATTTCCCACCTGCGGCTCGACGATTTCGAGCGCCGCGACCGGCCCGCGCGCGTCGAAGACCCGCACGCCGTTCTTGGTCAGGCGTTCGACCTCGACGTGCTCCTGGGCCAGGAACAGCGCGGCCGCACGGGCGGCCTCCTCGGGCGCGACCCCGTCCAGGCGGACGAGCCACTCGGAGGCCTCCAGGCGCTCCACGAAGTTCGGGGTCCGGACCTCGACGGCGTCGATGACGTCCAGACCGACCGGCAGCGACTCGTCGAGCAGCGCGCGCAGCGCCTCGGGGTCGCGGACGGCGGCGAGGCCGATCTCCAGGTACTCCGCCTCGCTGGCCACCCCGGTCGGGGCGGCGTTCGCGTACGAGACCTTGGGGTGCGGCGTGAAACCCGCCGAGTAGGCCATGGGTACGGCCGAGCGGCGGAGCGCGCGCTCGAAGGCGCGCTGGAAGTCACGGTGGCTGGTGAATCGCAGCCGGCCGCGCTTGGTGTAGCGGAGACGGATGCGCTGCACCGTCGGCGCGGGCGGCGGACCGTCGGGCGTACGGCGTGCCAGGGCGCTCAGTCCTTAGTCAGTGTCCCTGTCCGGCCGCGGGCGGACGCCCGGCCCGGACTCTGTCATGTCAAAGGGTACGCGCCCGTGCACCCACCTCGCTCCGCCCCAGGTCAGAGCCGTGATCATCGGCAGAATCAGCCCCGGAACGCGCGCCGGACCTCACTCATCACCTGGGCCGTCGTCTCGCGCGCCACCCGGACGGCCCGCCGGACCTCGTCCCTGACCGGCCACCACACCTCCCGGCGCAGCCACCGGTACGGCCGCACCACGAGGAAGCGCCAGAGCCGCCCGCCCAGCCGCCAGGCCCGCACGACCGCCCGGCCCAGCTCGCGCAGCACCGGGAACAGCAGCGTCCGCCAGAGCCACCCCAGCGGAACCACCAGGAACACCCGGACCAGCCAGGCCAGTGCCCGCGCGACCGGCACGACCAGGTACCGCCATGTCAGCCGGGACGGCCACACCACCAGGTAGACGACCAGCACGTCCAGGCCGCGCAGCAGCTGCCGCGACACCCACGTCACCGCCCGAACCAGCGCCCGCCCGAGCACCGAGCCCGAGAGCCGCAACGCCCGCCCGACCGCGATGACAGCGAGCACCAGCGCCCGCCCGACCGGTGCCAGCACCACCCGTCCGAACCAGCCGACCGGAATCACCAGCAGGACGGTGACCAGCCGGGCCAGCGCCCTGCCGAGCGGCGTGAGCAGGTACGTGACGAGGGCCCGCAGGGCGGGCAGGGTCAGCGATCGTCCCAGCCAGACCAGTCCGCGCCCGAAGGGCGTCAACAGGTAGCCGTACAGCGCGCCGGCCGACCGCACCAGCAGTCGCACCGTCAGACGCCCGAGCGGCGCCAGCACGTACCGGTACAGCTGGGCGAAGGGCCACACCAGCAGCGCGTACAACACCCTCCCCAGCAGCCGCCCGCACCGGGCCAGCACGACCCCGAGCAGACGCCCGCACCGGGCCAGCGCGACCCCCACCCGGCGCAGCACGACGCGCAGCAGCTCCCAGAGGAACCGCAGCGGCACGACCACCGCGAACGCGAACACCCGTACCGGCCAGCGGATCACCCCTATCAGGCAACCCTGGGGCGGAGGCCCCTGCGACGCCGGCTGCGCCTTCGCCAGGTCGACTCCCGGTATCGGCCCGTCGGCCCCGCCCATTCGCCCCACACCCCGTCAGTCGTCCGGCCCTCGGTGGACCGGGCCGGNCTCCGCCGGCCAACGGGTCTTCAACTCGGTGTGCTCGGCGGTCGTCCCGAAGTCGCGATCGTAGTGCAGCGCCAGGACATCGGGATACGACTGATCCCCGGCCGGAGGCGGGTCCGGCCGGGGATCGGTGACGACGGGTTGGACCGGAGGGTCTTACTTGACGACCGTCAGCGGCAGCAGCTTCTGGCCGGTGGGGCCGATCTGGATGTCCAGGCCGAGCTGCGGGCAGACGCCGCAGTCGAAGCACGGGGTCCAGCGGCAGTCGTCGACCTCGACCTCTTCGAGGGCGTCCTGCCAGTCCTCCCAGAGCCAGTCCTTGTCGAGACCGCTGTCCAGGTGGTCCCAGGGCAGCACCTCCTCGTAGGCGCGCTCACGGGTGGTGTACCAGCCGACGTCGACGCCGGTGCCGGCCAGGCCCTTCTCGGCGCTGGCCATCCAGCGGTCGAAGGAGAAGTGCTCGCGCCAGCCGTCGAAGCGGCCGCCGTCCTCGTAGACGGCCCGGATCACGGCGCCGATCCGGCGGTCGCCGCGCGAGAGCAGGCCCTCGACGATGCCGGGCTTGCCGTCGTGGTAGCGGAAGCCGATGTTCTTGCCGTACTTGCGGTCCTGGCGGATCGCGTCGCGCAGCTTGCCGAGCCGGGCGTCGGTGGCCTCGGCGGACAGCTGCGGGGCCCACTGGAACGGGGTGTGCGGCTTGGGCACGAACCCGCCGATGGAGACGGTGCAGCGGATGTCGTTCTGGCCGGTGACCTCGCGGCCCTTCTGGATGACGTTCTTCGCCATCTCGGCGATCTGCAGCACGTCCTCGTCGGTCTCGGTGGGGAGACCGACCATGAAGTACAGCTTCACCTGGCGCCAGCCGTTGCCGTACGCGGCGGCGACGGTGCGGATCAGGTCCTCCTCCGACACCATCTTGTTGATCACCTTGCGGATGCGCTCACTGCCGCCCTCGGGGGCGAAGGTGAGGCCCGAGCGGCGCCCGTTGCGGGTCAGCTCGTTGGCGAGGTCGATGTTGAAGGCGTCGACGCGGGTGGACGGCAGCGAGAGGCCGATCTTGTCCTCGGTGTAGCGGTCGGCCAGGCCCTTGGCGATCTCGCCGATCTCGGTGTGGTCGGCGGAGGAGAGCGAGAGCAGGCCGACCTCCTCGAAGCCGGTCGCCTTCAGCCCGCGCTCGACCATCTCGCCGATGCCGGTGATGCTTCGCTCCCGCACGGGGCGCGTGATCATGCCGGCCTGGCAGAAGCGGCACCCGCGGGTACAGCCCCGGAAGATCTCGACGGACATCCGCTCGTGCACCGTCTCGGCGAGCGGGACGAGCGGCTGCTTCGGGTAGGGCCACTCGTCGAGGTCCATGACGGTGTGCTTGGAGACCCGCCACGGCACGCCGGGGGCGTTGGGCACGACGCGGCCGATCCGGCCGTCGGCCAGGTACTCGACGTCGTAGAAGCGCGGGACGTACACGCCGCCGGTGCGGGCCAGCCGCAGCAGCACCTCGTCCCGGCCGCCGGGGCGGCCCTCGGCCTTCCAGGCGCGGACGATCTCGGTGATGTCGAGCACGGCCTGCTCGCCGTCGCCGACGACCGCGCAGTCGATGAAGTCCGCGACCGGCTCGGGGTTGAAGGCCGCGTGGCCGCCCGCGAGGACGATCGGGTCGTCGAGGGTGCGGTCCTTGGCCTCCAGCGGGATGCCCGCGAGGTCGAGGGCGGTGAGCATGTTGGTGTAGCCGAGCTCGGTGGAGAAGCTCAGGCCGAACACGTCGAACGCCTTGACCGGGCGGTGGGCGTCCACGGTGAACTGCGGCACCTTGTGCTCGCGCATCAGCGCTTCGAGGTCCGGCCAGACGCTGTACGTCCGCTCGGCGAGCACGCCCTCGCGCTCGTTGAGCACCTCGTAGAGGATCATGACGCCCTGGTTCGGCAGGCCGACCTCGTAGGCGTCGGGGTACATCAGCGCCCAGTGGACGTCGCAGGCGTCCCAGTCCTTGACGGTCGAGTTGAGCTCGCCGCCGACGTACTGGATCGGCTTCTGGACGTGCGGGAGGAGGGCCTCCAGGCGTGGGAAGACCGATTCGACAGTCATGTAACTGGTAACCCTTACGACGGGAACTGGGGTGACCCTCAAGGGTAGCCGAACCGGCGCGACGTCCGGACGGGCCGACCGCCGCGCAGCGGGGCCCGCCCCAGGGCCCGGCCATCAGGCCCGCCCGGTAGGCGATCACGACGGCCCGGGTGCGGTCGCGGGCACCGGTCTTGGCGAGGACGCGCTTCAACCTGCCGGTCGCCGAACGCCTGACCGGCCCGGGGCGCCGCCGGGCGCGTCAGCCCGCTATCGGCCGCTGACTGTGCACCGCCTGCATCAGCCCGATCGCGATCCACACCGCGAACATCGACGACCCGCCGTAGCTCACGAACGGCAGCGGGATGCCGGCGACCGGCATGATGCCCAGGCACATCCCGATGTTCTCGAACGCCTGGAAGGCGAACCAGGCGACCACTCCGGCGACGACGATCGTGCCGTACAGGTCGGTCGCGTGCCGGGCGATCCGGCAGGCCCGCCAGAGCACCACGCCGAGCAGCACCAGTATGGCGGCGGCGCCGAGGAAGCCCAGCTCCTCGCCGGCCACCGTGAAGACGAAGTCGGTCTGCTGCTCGGGGACGAACTGGCCGGTGGTCTGCGTCCCGTGGAACAGGCCCTTGCCGGTCAGGCCGCCGGAGCCGATCGCGATCCGGGCCTGGGCGGTGTTGTAGCCGACCCCGGACGGGTCCAGCGCGGGGTTGGCGAACGCCGCGAAGCGGTCGATCTGGTACTTGCTCAGCACGCCGAGTTTCCAGATCGCCACCGCGCCGCCCACGCCGGCCAGCAGCAGGCCGAAGGTCCAGCGGTTGGCGGCGCCGGAGGCCAGCAGGATGCCGAGCACGATGACGGCCATCACCATCACCGACCCGGCGTCCGGCATCAGCATCACGACGGCCATCGGGATGCTCGCCGCGACGAGGCCCTGGAACACGCTCCGGTCGCCCGGGTACTCGCGGTCCCCGGCGTCCACCCGGCTGGAGATGATCACTGCCATGCCGAGCACGATGGCCAGCTTGGCGAACTCGGCCGGCTGCACGGAGAACCCGCCGCCGAACTGGATCCAGGAGTGCTGCCCGTTGATCGTCGAGCCCAGCGGGCTGAGCGTCGCGAGCAGCATCAGGATCACGGCGATGTACAGGAACGGCACCAGCGTGCGGAAACGCCGGCTCCCTGTCCCGATGACGACCGCGCAGAGCACCAGCCCGATCATCAGGTTGGTGAGGTGGCGGTAGAGGAAGTACTGCGGGTCGCCGTGGGTCAGCGTGTCCCGGCCCCGGGTCGCCGACCAGACCAGCAGCGAGCTGCCGAGCGACAGCACCAGCGCGGCCAGTATCAGGATCCAGTCGAGCTTGCGCAGCACCGAGTCCTTGGCGAGCGCCTTGGAGACCGCCCCGCGCTGCGGGGACAGCCGGACCGGGCGGTACGAACCGTACGACGTCATGCCCGGCCCCTTCCGGTGCTGCCGTTCCAGGTACTGCGGTTGGGTTCGAGGGCCGCGCCCGCCGCCGCGTACAGCGCGGTGGTGCCGGTGGGCTGCGCGGGGTCGAGGAAGGNGCCCGGCCCGGGGGTGTAGCCGTACGAGGCCTGCTTGACGATCGCCGTGCCGTCGGGGCCGAACTTCGGCAGCTCGGCCTGCGGCTTGGCCAGCAGCGCCTTGCCGTTGTCGATGTTGCCCTTGTCGTCCACGCCGTACAGCGCCTGGTAGATCCGGCGGATCGCGTCGCCGGAGCCGCCGGAGCCGGTGCCGCCCTGGCTGATCGTCATGACGACCGCGTAGTCGCCGCTGTAGGTGGTCAGCCAGGAGGTGGTCTGCTTGCCCTCGACCTCGGCGGTGCCGGTCTTGGCGTGCAGCTCGATCTTGCCCTGCGGCCAGCCGGCCCCGGTGAACTTCCAGGCGGCGGTGCCGCTGGTGACGACGCCGGCGGTGGCCTGGTCGATGTAGCTGAGCAGCTTCTGGTCGCCGGGGAACTTGGCGTCCGCCTGCGGGGCGATCTCGCGGACGAGATCCCCGCCCGGGCTTATCACGGCCTTGGCGATGGTCGGGCGGTAGAACGTGCCGCCGTTGGCCAGCGCCGAGTAGATCCGGGCCATCTGGACCGGCGTGACCAGCGTGTCGCCCTGGCCGATCGCGTAGTTGACCGCGTCACCGGCGCGCAGCTGGGCGCCGTCGACGCAGTTCTCCTTGGCGATCTGGTCGGAGTAGCTGGTGCCGCCCTTGGCCGCCTGGGCGCACCAGGCGTCCTTGTTGTTGTCGAAGAAGGACTGCTTCCACTGCCGGTCCGGCACCCGGCCGGGTGCCTCGGCGGGCAGGTCGATCCCGGTCTTGGCGCCCAGGCCGAACTGGTGGGCGGTCTTGAAGAACCAGTCGCCCGGGTCCTTCTTCGGCTTGATGCCGCCGTCCTTCGTCCACTGGTCGTAGGCCAGGCCGTAGAAGACGGTGTCGCAGGAGACCTCGAGCGCGCGCTCCAGCGTGATCGAGCCGAAGCTCTCGCTCTCGTAGTTCTTGAACTCCCGGTTGCCGATGGTCAGGCTCTTCGGGCAGGGGTACGTCCCGTCGAGCGAGTAGCCGGCCTGCACGGCGGCGGTGGTCGAGATCACCTTGAAGGTGGAGCCGGGTGCGGACTGACCCTGTATGGCGCGGTTGAGCAGCGGGAAGTTGGACTCCTTGCTGGTCAGGCCCTGGTAGTCCTTGCCGGCGATGCCGCCGACCCAGAGGTTCGGGTCGTACGTCGGCGCGCTCGCCATCGCCACGATCCGGCCGGTGTGCACGTCCATCACGACGGCGGCGCCGGAGTCGGCCTCGTAGTTGCGGTTGGAGTTCTTGTCGAAGAGCTTGCGGGCATCGCCCATGGCCTGCACGAGGTTGTCCTCGACGACCTTCTGCACCTTCGCGTCGATGCTGGTGACCAGGTTGTTCCCCGGCTTCGCCTCGACCGTCCCGGCGGTGCCGATCACCCGGCCGAGGTTGTCCACCTCCAGGCTGGTGACGCCCGTGGTGCCGCGCAGGTCGCCGTCGTACACCGACTCCAGCCCGGCCCGGCCGATCTGGTCGGCCGGCAGGTAGCGCTCCAGGCCGGTCTTCCCGGCGCTCTTGGTGACCTCCTCGTCGGTGACCGGCGAGAGGTAGCCGAGCACCTGGGCGGCGTTGGCGCCCTCGACGCCGGTGTAGTGGCGTACGGCGGTGGGCTGCGCGGTCACGCCGGGGAAGTCCTCGCGGCGTTCCATTATCTGCAACGCCTGCTGGGTGGTGGCCTCCTTGGAGACCGGGATCGGCTGGTAGGGCGAGCCGTTCCAGCAGGGCTGCTGGGTCTTGGCGTCGCAGAGCCTGACCTTCTCCTGGACGTCCTTGGCCGGCATCCCGAGCACGTCGGCGAGCCGGGCCAGCACGGCCTTGCCGCCGTCCTTCTGCTGGAGCAGCGAGGTGCGGCTGACCGAGACGACCAGCCGGGTCTCGTTGCCCGCCAGTACGCGGCCGTCGGCGTCCAGGATCTCGCCGCGTACAGCCGGCTCGACCACCTCGCGGATGTGGTTGCCGGTCGCCTTGGCGGTGTACTCGCTGGCGCTGCGGATCTGCAGGTACCACAGCCGCCCGCCGAGGGTGGCGAGCAGTGACAACACGAGGATCTGCAGGACCACCAGACGGATCGTCACCCGCCGGGTTCGTCCGGTTTCGGGGATGTTGCTCACGTCGAGTGCGCTCCAGAGGACGAGAGTGGTTCGCTACGAGGGTGGTTCGCTAGAACCGGTGGCAGAGGGGACGGCACGACGCGCTCACGGACGCTTGGCCAGGCCGACGCCGCGCTTCTTCTTCCCGTAGCCGGGGGCGGCCGAGGCGTCGCGGGTGGTGCGGTAGCGGGCCAGCGTGCCCAGCCCCGGGCCGCCGACGCCCTCGCCGCTGGCGGCGGCCACCGGGTCGTGCTCGAAGCGGCGCGCGGCCAGCATCACGACCGGCACCACGAAGGGTGCCAGCAGCAGGTCGTACATCACGGCGCTGAACACCAGGCCGCCGAGGCCGACGTGCCGGGCGGCGGTGTCGCCGACCAGGGCGCCGACCATCGCGTACAGCAGGGTGGAGACCACGGCGGCGCCGGCCACCACCAGCAGGGCGCTGAACACCGAGCGCTGGCGGCCGTGTTCGGCGCGCAGCAGCCCGGCGGCGTAGCCCATCAGGCAGAGCACCAGCGCGTACCGCCCGATCGCGTGGTCGGACGGCGGGGCGACGTCGGCGAGCAGGCCGGCCGCGAAGCCGACCAGGCAGCCGCCGGTCGGCCCGTAGACCATGGCCAGGCCGACCACGACGAGCAGCAGGACGTCCGGGGTCGCGCCGGGGAGCTGGAGCCGGCCGAACACGCTGACCTGGAGGACCAGGCCGAGCAGGATCAGCACGGCGGAGACCGGGATACGGATGAGTCGCATGGTCAGTTCCCCCCTGCGGGAGCGGCGGCGGGCGGAGCGGCGGCCGGGGCCGCGGGTGCGGCCGGCGCCTGGGCGCCCGCCGCGGGCGGCAGGACGGCGTCACGCGGGTCGGTGCGCGGCGGCACCACCACCACACCGACCAGGTCGAGCCGGGTGAACTGGACGTACGACTCGACCAGGACGGTCTTGGTGAGCTGGCCCGGCGTCGCCTCGACCTCGACCACCTTGCCGACCGGCACGCCGGGCACGAACGGGCGGCCGCTCTGCGAACCGAAGGTCACCAGCCGGTCGCCCGCCTTGACCTGGGCCTTGCCGTTGAGCAGCGAGACCTTCATCGGGCCGGTGCCCTGGCCGGCGGCGAAGCCGATCTCGCCGCTGCCCTCCAGCCGGGCGCCGGCGCTGAAGCCGGGGTCGGAGGCGAGCAGCACGGTGGCGGTGGTGGGCGCGACGGTGGTGATCCGGCCGACCAGGCCCTGACCGTTGATCACCGTCATGTCGCGGGTGAGGCCGTCGTCGCTGCCGGCGTCGATGGTGATCGTCCAGGAGAAGCCCTGGGCCGCCCCGATCGCGATCACCTGGGCGGCCTTCACGGTGTAGCCGCCGGCGCCGGCCGTCTTCAGCAGCTCGTCGAGCTGCTTGGTGCGCCCGGCGGCGGCGTCCGAGGAGGCGAGCTTCTGGCGGAGCTCGGTGTTGTCCGCGTTGAGCTGGTCGGTGCGGCCCCGGTGGGTGGCGGCCTCCCGGAACGCGCGGACGGTGTCCGCGACCGGGTCGACCGCCGAGGCCGCGCCGCGCTCGACCGGGCCGAGGACACCGGCGGCGGCCCTGCGGGCGCCGCCGAGCGGCGAGCTCTCGCCGCCCTTGATGTCCACGGTGATCAGAGCGAAGGCGACAGCCACCAGCAGGATGAGCAACAAGCGGCTCTCTCGTGTGTCCCTCACGGTGCTGGAGCTGCCCCTTCGTCCGAGTCCTTGCGCCGGGCCCCCGCCGGGCTGTGGGCGGGGTGAGGGCCCTTCAGTTGAAAGACTGCCTGTTGGTGTGTGGTGCTACGGGCGCGGCGGCCGCTCAGCGACGCGGCTGGGCGTCCAGGACCTGCTGGAGTGCCTCGAACTCCTCGACGCACTTGCCGGAGCCGAGCGCGACCGAGTCCAGCGGGTTCTCCGCGATGTGGATCGGCATGCCGGTCTCGCGGCGCAGCCGCTCGTCCAGCCCGCGCAGCAGCGCGCCGCCGCCGGTGAGCACGATGCCGCGGTCCATCACGTCACCGGCCAGCTCGGGCGGGCACTGGTCGAGGGTGGTCTTGACGGCGTCGATGATGGAGTTCACCGGCTCGTCGATGGCCTCGCGCACCTCGGCCGCGGAGATCACCACGGTCTTCGGCAGGCCGCTGACCAGGTCACGGCCGCGGATCTCGGCGTGCTCGTCCTTCTCGCCCTCGAGCGCGAAGGCGGAGCCGATGCTCATCTTGATCTGCTCGGCGCTGCGCTCACCGAGGAGGAGCGAGTACTCCTTCTTGATGTGCTGCACGATCGCGTTGTCCAGCTCGTCGCCGGCCACCCGGATCGACTGCGCCGTGACGATGCCGCCGAGCGAGATCACCGCGACCTCGGTGGTGCCGCCGCCGATGTCGACCACCATGTTGCCGGTGGGCTCGTGGACGGGCAGGCCGGCGCCGATGGCGGCGGCCATCGGCTCCTCGATGATGTGCACCTGGCGCGCGCCCGCCTGCGAGCTCGCCTCGATGACGGCGCGGCGCTCCACTCCGGTGATGCCGGAGGGCACGCAGACGACGACCCGGGGGCGGGCCAGGTAGCGGCGGCGGTGGATCTTGAGGATGAAGTAGCGGAGCATCCGCTCGGTGATCTCGAAGTCGGCGATCACGCCGTCCTTGAGCGGGCGGATCGCGACGATGTTGCCGGGGGTCCGGCCGATCATCTTCTTGGCCTCGGAGCCGACCGCCAGGATGCCGCCGGTGTTGGTGTTCACCGCCACCACGGAGGGCTCGTTCAGGACGATCCCCTTGCCCCTGACGTACACCAGCGTGTTGGCAGTGCCGAGGTCGATCGCCATGTCACGGCCGATGAACGACAGGTTGTTGGCCATGGGGTGTGGTGTGCCTTCCCGGGCTCGGAGTCAATGGCGGGGGGGTGGACCGATCGCGCACGCCCGATGACAGGGCGGACACCAGCTGAGCAGCCGTACCGGGCCCATGAGTTGTGTCCATCGTAGTCACGCCCGCCAGTGTGAACCGAGACGGACGGCATACCGCCCATTGTCCGGTGCGTGATCGCTTCTACGAGGATTGGGACGCCGTGTCGGAGGCCGGAGTTCCGTATTTGACGATAAGAATGCCCCAGCCGGCTCAAGGCCGGCCGGCCGGGGCGTCCGCTCACGCGTGCGAGGGGAAGAAGATCTTGATCTCGCGCTCGGCGGAGGCCTCGGAGTCCGAGGCGTGGATCAGGTTCTCGCGGGTGATGGTGGCGAAGTCACCGCGGATCGTGCCGGGGCCGGCCTGCAGCGGGTCGGTCGCACCGGCCAGCGAGCGGATGCCCGGGACGACGTTCTCGCCCTCGACGATCAGCGCGATCGACGGGCCGGAGGTCATGAAGTCGAGCAGCGGCTCGTAGAACGGCCGGCCGAGGTGCTCCGCGTAGTGCTGCTCCAGCGTCGCCCGGTCGAACGTCCGCAGTTCGACGGCGGCGAGCTGCCAGCCGGCCTTGCGCTCGATACGGCTGATGATCTCGCCGGCCAGGCCGCGCTTCACGGCGTCGGGCTTGAGCAGGACGAGAGTGCGCTGGGACACGGTGCGGCTCCTGGGGAATCGGTTCGGCATGGTGTATGCGGCTAACCCGAAGGCTACCTTGCGTGAGCAGCCCGTCCGTGCGTCCGGGCTGCTCAGCGGTGATCCGCGGAATCAGGCCGCGGCGGCGCGGGCGGCCTTGATCTCGTCGATCCTGCGACCGTAGTGCACCGAGCACCACCAGAGGCCCGCGAAGACGATCCCGAGGACGAACATCGTAGGCAGCACGAAGCCGCTGGCGATCAGGCCGAGCTGGAGCGCCCAGCCCACGGCCACCGCGCCGGGGCGGGTGATCATGCCGCAGAGCAGCACACAGACCAGCATGGCCGTCCCGCTGACCGTCCACACGGTGGCGGTGGAGACGTCGGACAGCTGCATCGCCACCAGGCCGGCGAACATCACCAGCAGCGCCTCGCCGATCAGGGTCGAGGAACAGAGCGTCCTCATGTCACTTCCTTCCGAGCAGCAGGCGCGCCTCGCCCACCGTGATGACCGAGCCGGTGACCAGGACGCCGCAGCCGCCGAGGTCGCCGTCCTCCTCCGCCAGCGTGACGGCCGCCTCGATCGCCTCGTCCAGCCGCAGCTCGACCTGGACGCGGTCCTCGCCGAAGATCTCGACCGCGAGTTCGGCCAGCTGGTCGACGGGCATCCTCCGGTGGGTCGAGTTCTGCGTGATCACGACCTCGGAGAGCAGCGGCTCGAAGGCCGACAGCATCCCGGCCACGTCCTTGTCCCCGCTGGTGGCGATCACGCCGACCAGCTTGGTGAAGCCGAAGGACTCGCCGATCGCGGCGACCGTGGCCTCCGCGCCCGCCGGGTTGTGGGCGGCGTCCAGCAGGATCGTCGGGCTGCGCCGGACGACCTCCAGACGACCGGGCGAGCTGACGCCGGAGAAGGCCTGGCGCACCTTGTCGATGTCGAGCTTGCCGCCGCGGGCGCCGCCGACCCCGAAGAAGGCCTCCACGGCGGCCAGCGCCAGCGAGGCGTTCTGGGCCTGGTGCTCCCCGTGCAGCGGCAGGAAGATCTCCTCGTAGTCCTCGCCGCCGAGCCCGCGCAGCGTCACCAGCTGGCCGCCGATGGCGACCTCGCGGTGGCGCACGCCGAACTCCAGGCCCTCGCGGGCGACGGTGGCGTCCACCTCGACCGCGCGCTCCAGGATGGTCTTCGCGGCGTCCAGCGGCTGCTGGGCGACGATCGCCAGCGCGTCCGCCTTGATGATCCCGGACTTCTCGACGGCGATCTCGCCCGTGGTGCGGCCGAGCTTGTCGGTGTGGTCGAGCGAGATCGGGGCGATCACGGAGACGGCGGCGTCGATGACGTTGGTGGCGTCCCAGGAGCCGCCCATGCCGACCTCGACCACGGCGACGTCGACCGGCGTGTCGGCGAAGGCCGCGTAGGCCATCCCGGTCAGCACCTCGAAGAACGACATGGCCACGGGCTGCTGCTCGTCGACCATCTTCACGTACGGCTCGATGTCGTAGTACGTCTCGGCGAAGCGCTCGGGGCTGATCGGGGTGCCGTCCAGGCTGATCCGCTCGGTGACGGACTCCACATGCGGGCTGGTGTAGCGCCCGGTGCGCAGCTCGAAGGAGTTGAGCAACTGCTCGACCATCCGCGCGGTGGAGGTCTTGCCGTTGGTGCCGGTGATGTGGATCGAGGGGAAGGCCCGCTGGGGCTGGCCCAGGATGTCCATCAGCGCTTCGATCCGGTCGAGCGAGGGCTCCAGCTTGTTCTCGGGCCAGCGCTTGGCCAGCTCCTGCTCGATGTCGCGCACAGCGTCCGCGGGCTCGGCGCTGTCGGGGCGGACGGTGTACGGGTTCTGCTCGGCCTTGTCGCTCACGGGCCCAGTCTACGGAGCCCCGGCAGTGGTGCCGGTGAGGCGGGTGAGGCTGCTCACTTGTGCGCCTTTCGTGAAGCCATGTGAAGATCAATCATTTACTATTAAGTTATACGACTGAAACATTGACTCCTCCAAGGAATCGGGGCCGCCCCTCATGTCCGCCGTGCACCAGTACTTCCTGGACCACGAGACCCGGATCCTGTGGGGTGCCCAGTTCCTCTCGCTCGCGCTGCTCTGTTACATGCTCTTCGTCTTCGGCCGGTTCCTCCTCTACTGGGCGGGCTCCGCCCGGGCCCTGCGGCGCAACCGGCCCGCCGAGCCCGGTGACCCCGCCGCCTTCGGATGGCACCTCGTGATCCCCTGCCGCGACGAGGAGGCCGTCGTCGCCCAGACCCTGGCCGGCCTGCGGCAGTCCTCCCCGCAGGCCCACCTGTGGGTCGTCGACGACGACAGCACGGACCGCACCCGCGAGCTGGTGCTCGCCGCCGCCGAGCACGACGAGCGCGTCCACCTCGTCCAGCGCCGCCGGCCGCAGGCCCGGATAGGCAAGGGCGCCGCGCTCAACGCCGCGTACCGGCAGATCGGCGCCTGGCTGCCGGCCGGCACCGACCGGACCCGGATCGTGGTCGGCGTGATCGACGCCGACGGCCGGCTCTCCCCCGGCACCCTCGCGATGGTCGCCAACGACCGGGCGATGGGCCGCGCCGACACGGGCGCCGTGCAGATCGGCGTGCGGATGCGCAACGCCGACGACGAGCGGCCACTGCCGGGCCGGGGCCGGATCGCCAACGCCGGCGCCCGCACGCTGGTACGGATGCAGGACATCGAGTTCCAGGCCAGCAACGCCGGGATGCAGCTGATGCGCCGCCGCACCGGCAGCGTCGGCCTCGGCGGCAACGGCCAGTTCGTCCGCCTCTCCGCCCTCGACACACTGGCCGGCGACGCGGGCATCCCCTGGCCCGAGCGCGCCCTGCTGGAGGACTACGAGTCGGGCCTCGAACTGCGGCTCGCCGGCCACCGGCTGACCCACGTGCACGAGGTGCAGGTCTCCCAGGAGGGCCTGGTCTCCGCCCGGCGCTTCCTCACCCAGCGCACCCGCTGGGCCCAGGGCAACATGCAGTGCCTGCGCTACACCGGGCGCGTGCTGCGCTCCCCGCACTACGGCGCGGCCGGCAAGGCCGAGGTGATGTACACCTTCCTCCAGCCGGTGGTCGCCGTACTGCTGGTGCTGCTGACGCCGCTGTCGCTGGCCGTCACCGCGGCGGGCTGGNTCTTCTTCCCCGCGCAGACCGCCGACTTCCAGTTCCGGTGGGGCCCGCTGATGGTGCTCGCCTTCGCGGTCGCCACCGTGCCGATGGTGCTCTGGGGCATGACGTACCGCCGCACCGTGCACCCCGACCGGGGCCGGCTGACCGGGCTGCTCTGGGGCGTCCTGCTCTGGCTGTACACCTACCACCTCTTCGTGGTCGCCGTCCGGGCCGCCGCCCGCGTGCTGCTGCGCCGCAACGGCTGGGCCAAGACCCGGCGCAACGCCGAGCTCACCACCGTGGGGGCACCGGTCGCGCTGGAGGTCTGAGCCCCCGCCGCCCGCCGCCCGCTCGCAGAACCAGAACTCACCAGGAACGGAGTCGCCATGAACACCGTCCGCCTCCCCGACGCCGGCGTGGCCGTCGTCCTCGGCACCCGGCCCGAGCTGGTCAAGCTCGCCCCGCTGATCCACGCGCTCGGCCCCGCCGCCCGGCTGGTGCACACCGGCCAGCACTGGGACGAGGCGATGTCGGGACAGTTCCTGCGCGACCTGGACCTCCCCGAGCCCGAGCTGCTGACCGGCGTCGGCGGACGGCCGCGCGGCGGGCAGATCGCCCGGTCGCTCGACCAACTGGACACCGCCTTCGCCGGGGACCGCCCGGTCGCCGTCGTCGTCCAGGGCGACACCAACGCCACCCTGGCCGGCGCGCTCGCCGCCAACGCCCGCGACATCCCGCTGGTGCACGTCGAGGCCGGGCTGCGCAGCTTCGACCGGGCGATGCCCGAGGAGCACAACCGGGTGATGGTCGACCACGTGGCCGACCTGCTCTGCGCGGCCACCGACGCCAACCTCGCCAACCTGCGCGCCGAGGCGCTGGACGAGGACCGGATCGCCGTCACCGGGAACACCGTCGTCGAGGTCGTCCGCCACCGGCTGCCGGACGCCGCCGCCCGGGCCGAGCTGCTCGCCGGGTACGGGCTGGCCCCGGACTCGTACGTGCTGGCCACCGTGCACCGCCCGGAGAACACCGACAGCGCCGAGGCGCTCGGCGCGGTGCTCGGCGAGCTCGGCCGGATCGCCCGGGCCGGCACCCCGGTGCTCTTCCCGATGCACCCGCGGACCCGGGCCGCCGTGGAGCGGCACGGCCTGGAGGCGCTGCTGGAGCGACTGACCGTCACCGAGCCGGTCGGGTACGCCGAGTTCCTGGGCCTCGCCCGGCATGCCGCGCTGCTGGTCTCGGACTCGGGCGGCGTGCAGGAGGAGTGCACCGTACTGGGCCGGCCGCTGCTGGTGGTGCGGCGCTCCACCGAGCGCCCGGAGGCCGTGGACGCCGGCTTCGCCGCGCTCGTCCGGCCGGGCCCCGAGCTGGGCGAACTCGCCGCGGCCTGGCTGTCCGACACTCCCGAGCGGCTCGCCCGGCTGGCCGCCACACCCAGCCCGTACGGGGACGGGCTGGCCTCCGAGCGGATCGCCCGGTTGATCACCGAACTCGTCGCCGACCGGGCCGGGAGCGCGCCGCACTCTTGACAGCCGGATTGGTCTACTCCACCTTGTGAGGCAAGTACCCGGATCTCCCGGTGACTTGGTTTGTCGGACGCTCCCGCACGCGCACCATCGACACCCGGTACGACCCTCCCCCACCGGGTCGGCCGGCCTCCCCCACCGGAGATGGAGTCATGCCACCTGCCCGACACCGGAGCCGCACCCGCGGTCTCCACAGCGTGCTCGCCGGCACCGGGGCCCTCGCCCTGGGCCTCAGCGCCCTCGTCCTGTCCAGCGGCGGCGCCCAGGCGGCCGCCGACGTCGACGTGATCGCCAACGGCGGCTTCGAGTACGGCAACCACCTGACGAACTGGAACTGCGCGCCGGGCACCACGCCGGTGACCCCCGCCGACCACCCCTCGATCGCACTCCAGGTCACCCCGACCAACAGCGACACCGGCGAGTGCAGCCAGGTCGTGGCGGTGAAGCCGTCCTCGACGTACACCCTGCNCTCCTCGGTCAAGGGCCCGTACGTCTACCTCGGCGCCCGGGGCACCGGCGGCTCGGACCCCAGCACGTGGTCCAGCAGCACGAGTTGGAACAACCTGAGCACCACGTTCAGCACCGGGGCGAGCACCACCAGCGTCACCGTCTACGTGCACGGCTGGTACGGGCAGGGCGCCTACCTGGTCGACGACGTCTCGATGACCGGCCCGGGCACGGTGCCGCCGTCCCCGTCGCCGAGCACCACCGGATCCGCCACCCCGACACCGACGGCCACCCCGACACCGACGGCCACCCCGAGCCCGACGGTCACCACCAGCCCCAGCCCGACCGTCACCACCAGCCCGTCGCCGACCGCGACCAGCACCGGCGGCCCCGGCCTGCCCAAGCACATCCTCACCGGGTACTGGCAGAACTTCGACAACGGCGCCACCGTCCAGAGGATCAGCGACGTCCCGGCCGCGTACGACATCATCGCGGTCTCCTTCGCCGACGCGACGACCACGCCCGGCGCGATCAGCTTCACGCTGGACAGCACGCTCTCCAGCCGGCTCGGCGGCTACACGGACGCGCAGTTCAAGGCCGACATCGCGGCCAAGCACGCGGCCGGCAAGAAGGTGGTCCTCTCGATCGGCGGGCAGAACGGCACCATCTCGGTGAACAGTTCGGCCTCCGCGACCAACTTCGCCAACAGCGCCTACACGCTGATCCAGCAGTACGGGTTCGACGGGGTCGACATCGACCTGGAGAACGGCGTCAGCGCGACCTACATGGGCCAGGCGCTGCACACCCTCGCGGGCAAGGCCGGCAGCGGCTTCGTGCTGACCATGGCGCCGCAGACGATCGACATGCAGTCCACCGGCGGGGAGTACTTCAAGCTGGCGCTGAACGTCAAGGACGTCCTGACCATCGTCAACATGCAGTACTACAACTCGGGTTCGATGCTCGGCTGCGACGGCAACGTCTACTCGCAGGGCACCGAGAACTTCCTCACCGCACTGGCCTGCATCCAGCTCAAGGGCGGCCTGAAGCCGAGCCAGGTGGGCCTGGGCGTGCCCGCGTCCACCAGTGCGGCGGGCGGCGGGTACGTCAGCGCGAGCGTGGTCAACAGCGCGCTGGACTGCCTGGCGAACGGCACCAACTGCGGTACCTACAAGCCCGACACGACCTGGCCCGGCATCGGCGGCGCGATGACCTGGTCGACCAACCACGATGCCAAGGCCGGCGGCCCCATCGCCAACACCGTCGGCAGCCACCTGCACGCGATGCCGTGACCCGGCACTGACCGCAGCACACCGCCCCGGCGGNCCCCGTGACCACGGGGTCCGCCGGGGCGGCGCCGTCACACCCCGGCCCTGGCCTCGGGGATCTCCGGCACNGGGCCGCAGTGCCGGCGGCGCAGCTCGGCCACCACCTCGCCGGCCTCGCCCTCCGGGAGCAGCGGCANCATCATGGCGACGGCCTGGAGCAGCCCGCCCAGCAGGAAGGTGGTGTCGGCGGTCGCCGCCACCATGCTGCGGACCTCCCCCACGTCACCGGCCTCCACGGCCTCCAGCAGCCGGGCCGCGTCCGCGGTCTCCTCGTCGATCGCGACGGAGGCGGTGTCGGCGGGCGCCCGCCGGGCCAGCCCGCGCAGCACCCGGTCGCCGACCTCGGGCGCGTACGCCTTGCGGACGGCCTCCGCCGCGATCCACACCAGCAGGGTGGTCACCTCGCGTTCGGCGTGCTCCTCGAAGAGCCGGTCCAGGGCGTCGTCGTACGCCAGCTGGTTGCCGTGCCGGAAGGCGAGGAGCAGCGTGGCCGCCCGGGCCTTCGCCTCCTCGACCGCTTCAGCAGGCAGTTCGTCGGCCAACTCCTCGGTCACCACCACGCCATGCCCTCCCGTCAGTCAGCCGGCTCTGCAGAACTCCTGCCCACCGTACACAGCCGACCTGCGAACTTCGCCGAACCCGCCCGTACAAGACCGGAAGGAAATCGACCGGGTTTTGACCACAGAGCGGCACGACTTTCCCCACCTTCCCCCAGGAGCAGGCTGATTACCCGCGAATGGGTGCAGAAATCAGTCGTACGGGAAGCACGAATTCGCACCGGCGGCGGGCCCGGCCTGCGCACGAGCCGCTGTACGCGGCCGACCGCCCCACCGCCGGACGGCCGCGCGGGAATACCGCCGAACGGGCTATCGGGGCGGTATGAATAGGCCGGCTGAGCCGTGATGAATATTCGCCGGAACAGCGCAATGCGCTTGCCGGCCGGTACCACCGGGAAGTCCCGCGCACTCCGCCGATATCCGGCCCGCAATGGGCCGCGCGGACGGCCGGGAACGCCGGAGGGCCGCACCCCGGCGAGCGGGGTGCGGCCCTCGGTGGCGGTGCCGGGCGGTCAGCCCTGCGGCAGGGCGGCCAGCTGGGCCGTGATCCGGGCGATGTCGGCCCCGGCGGCCTCCTGNCGGGCGCGGATCTTGGCGACCACGTCGTCCGGCGCCTTGGCGAGGAAGCCCTCGTTGCCGAGCTTCGCGGTGGTCTGCGCCTGCTCCTTCTCGGCGGCCGCGAGGTCCTTGGCGAGGCGCTTGCGCTCCGCCGCGACGTCGATGGTGCCGGAGAGGTCCAGGGCCACGGTGGCACCGGCGACCGGGAGCGAGGCGGTGGCCGAGAAGCCCTCCTCGGGGGCGGTCAGGCGCAGCAGCGAGCGGATCGCGTCCTCGTGCTCGGTCAGCACGGTGCCGGCCAGGTCGAGGGTGGCGGGCACCCGCTGGGCCGGCTGCAGGCCCTGGTCCGAACGGAACCGGCGGACCTCGGTGACCACCTGCTGGAGCGTGGCGACCTCGGCCTCGGCGGCGGCGTCCCGGCGGGCCGGGTCGGCCGTCGGCCACTCGGTGACGACCAGCGACTCGGCACCGGTGAGCGTCGTCCACAGGGTGTCCGTGACGAACGGGACGACCGGGTGGAGCAGGCGCAGCGTGACGTCNAGNACCTCGCCGAGCACCCGGCGCGAGGCGTCGGCCTGCGGGCCGCCCTTGGCGAGGGTGGTCTTGGAGAGCTCGACGTACCAGTCGAAGACCTCGTCCCAGGCGAAGTGGAAGAGGGCGTCGGCGAGCTTGGCGAACTGGTAGTCGTCGTAGAGCCCGTCGACCTCGGCCACCGTGGCGTTGAGGCGGGACAGGATCCAGCGGTCGACGGCCGTCAGCTCCTCGGGGGCCGGCAGCGGGCCCTCGACGGTGGCGCCGTTCATCAGCGCGAAGCGGGTGGCGTTCCAGATCTTGTTGCAGAAGTTGCGTGAGCCCTTGACCCAGTCCTCGCCGATCGGCACGTCCGCGCCGGGGTTGGCGCCGCGGGCCAGCGTGAAGCGGACGGCGTCGGCGCCGTAGGCGTCCATCCAGTCCAGCGGGTCCACCGCGGTGCCGGAGGACTTGGACATCTTCTTGCCGAACTCGTCGCGGACCAGGCCGGTCAGCGCGACCGTCTTGAACGGTGCCTGGCCGTCCATCGCGTACAGGCCGAACATCATCATCCGGGCGACCCAGAAGAAGATGATGTCGTGGCCGGTGAGCAGGACGTCGGTGGCGTAGAACTTCTCCAGGTCCGGGGTCTGCTCGGGCCAGCCCAGGGTGGAGAACGGCCACAGGCCGCTGGAGAACCAGGTGTCCAGGACGTCCGGGTCCTGCACCCAGCCCTCGCCGGCGGGCGGCTCCTCGTTCGGGCCGACGCAGAGGACCTGGCCCTCGGGGCCGTACCAGACCGGGATCCGGTGGCCCCACCAGAGCTGGCGCGAGATGCACCAGTCGTGCATGTTGTCGACCCAGTCGAAGTAGCGGCCCTCCAGGCCCTTCGGGTGGATCTGGACCCGGCCGTCGCGGACGGCGTCGCCGGCCGCCTGGGCCAGCGGGGCGACCTTGACCCACCACTGCAGCGACAGCCGCGGCTCGACCACGGTGTGGCAGCGCGAGCAGTGGCCGACGGCGTGCATGTACGGCCGCTTCTCGGCGACGATCCGGCCCTGCTCGCGCAGCGCGCCGACGACGGCCGAGCGGGCCTCCAGCCGGTCCAGGCCGAGGAACGGGCCGTGCACGGTGATCACACCGTGGTCGTCCATCACGGTGAGGTTCGCCAGGTTGTGGCGCTGGCCGATGGCGAAGTCGTTCGGGTCGTGCGCCGGCGTCACCTTGACGGCGCCGGTGCCGAACTCCGGGTCCACGTGCTCGTCGGCGACGACCGGGATCTCACGGTCGGTCAGCGGCAGCTTGATCGTCCGGCCGACCAGGTGCGCGTAGCGCTCGTCCTCGGGGTGGACGGCGACCGCGGTGTCGCCGAGCAGGGTCTCGGCGCGGGTGGTGGCGACGACGATCGAGTCCTCGCCCTCGCCGTAGCGGATCGAGACCAGCTCGCCGGGGCTGTCCTCGTGCTCGACCTCGATGTCGGAGAGCGCGGTGAGACAGCGCGGGCACCAGTTGATGATGCGCTCGGCGCGGTAGATCAGGCCGTCGTCGAAGAGCCTCTTGAAGATGGTCTGGACGGCCTGCGAGAGGCCCTCGTCCATGGTGAAGCGCTCGCGGGACCAGTCGACGCCGTCGCCGAGGCGGCGCATCTGGCCGAGGATCCGGCCGCCGTAGTTCTCCTTCCACTCCCAGACCTTCTCGACGAAGGCCTCGCGGCCCAGGTCGTGGCGGGAGAGGCCGGACTCGGCGAGCTGCTGCTCGACCTTGTTCTGGGTCGCGATGCCGGCGTGGTCCATGCCCGGCAGCCAGAGCGTCTCGAAGCCCTGCATGCGCTTGCGGCGGGTCAGCGCGTCCATCAGCGTGTGCTGGAACGCGTGGCCCAGGTGCAGGGCGCCGGTGACGTTCGGCGGCGGGATGACGATGGTGTACGGCGGCTTGTCGCTCTTCGCGTCCGCCGTGAAGTAGCCACGCTCCTCCCAGCGCTCGTACAGCGCGCCCTCTACCTCCGCCGGGGCGTAGGTCGTCGGGATGCCACCGCTGTTCGCGGTGGGTGCGGCTGCGTCGTCCCCGGGCGTGCTGCTCTCGGGGCGCTGGTTCGTCGTGTCGGTCACGACGCACAGTTTACGTAACGGCGGAGGTGCGTTACGAACCGCTTTCGCCGTGGCGCCCCCCGAGTGGCTCCCGGGCCGCCCGGTCCGGCCCCCGTCGTCGTGCGATAGCGTGCCCCGGACTTCGCGCGGCCATTCGTGCGAGTACGCACAACTCCACACGCAGACAGGCCGCGACAGCGGCGGGGGGACTCACACATGTACGGCCAGGGTCAGCAGTATCCGCAGGGCCAACCGCAGCAGCCTCAACAGCCGTACGGGCAGCCGCCCCAGCCGGGGCCTCCGCAGCCCGGCTACGGCACCCCGCAGTACGGCGCGCCGCAGCCCCAGTACGGTTACCCGCCGCAGCAGCAGGCGCCGGCGCCGCAGTACGGAGCGCCGCAGCCGCCGCCGTACGGCCAGCCGCCCCAGCAGCAGCCCGCCCCGCAGTACGGCGCGCCCCAGCCGCCGTACGGCGCCCCGCAGGCGCCGCAGGCCCCCTACGGCGCGCCCGGCGGCTACCCGCCGCCCGCGCCGCCGGCCAAGGGCAAGGGCGGGCTGGTGATCGGCCTGGTGATCGGCGCG
>FJVZ01000344.1_pt1 | contig 22203 bp, 20 predicted proteins | sample 1011841 | NCBI WGS metagenome assembly FJVZ01 (sample SAMEA3912450, study PRJEB9761) | metagenome | biome: forest; material: soil | place: USA | collected 2011-06-22 | depth 0.1 m
CTGCTGGCGCTGCCCGTGCTGATCCCGCCGCTGGCCGCCAGCGCCGCCCTGGTGCTCGCCGCGCCCGCGCTCCCGCTCGCCCAGCCGCGCAGCGTCGTCGGCGGTCAGCTCGTCTCGGCGCTGGTGGGCTTCGCCGTTCTCGCCGTCGGCGGCAGCTCCCTGTGGACGGCGGCGGTGGCCGGCGGTCTCGCCATCGGCGCCATGGCCGTCGCCCGCACCCCGCACTCCCCGGCCGCGGCCACGTCCGTGATCGTGGTCCTCACCCAGCCGCACACCCTGAGGTTCCTCGCGCTGCTCGCCCTGGCCACCGTCGTCCTGGTGCTGGTCGGCATCCTCGCGGGCCGCAGCGGCCGGACGGCCCGCTACCCCTCGTACTGGTGGTGACCGCGCCCCGCGAGCCCCGTCCAGTACGTGGTCACCTCCCCCGCCACCTGCACCGTCCACTAGCATCCGGTCCGGTGACCGACTCGGGAGACGATGGCAGGTGGGGCCCATGCCGGTGCCGGATGAGCTCGCCCGCGGCGTCGCGCGCAGCGCGGAGGACCGCCCGGCGGACGACCGCGCCACTGACGGCAACGCCCCCGACGGTCACGCCCCCGACAGCGCCCTCGCCCCGGTGGCCGAGGAGTTCGCCGCCCGCACGCCGCAGATCGTCGAGCGGTACCGCGCGCTGCTGACCGCCCAGGGCAACCCCCTCGGCGTGGATCCGGCGTCGTGGCAGAGCTGCCGGCAGCAGGCCGAACTGATCCTCGCCGACTGCGCGCAGAGCCTGCGGAGCGGACACGTCGAGGTGGACGACAGCGCCGTCCTGGCCACCCGGGCCGTCGCGGCGCACCGGGTCGGGCGGGGGGTCCACCCCGTGTACTCCACCCGGGCCGCGTCCGCGCTCTTCGAGGCCGCCCTGGTCGCGCTGTTCGAGGTCGCCCAGGAGGGCCCGCGGAGCATCGACGTGATCCGGCTCGGCACGGTGGCCCTCCAGCGCGGGCTCGACGCCCGGCTGGAGGCCGGGGCGATGGCGTACGACGCCTACCTGTTCGGCCGCGTCCGGGAGGCGAACGCCGCCGCCCGCACCCGGCTCGCCCGCGACGTCCACGACCGGGTCGGCAACGGCGTGAGCGTGGCCGCGCGGCAGCTGGACGTGCACCTCCACTCCCCCGGCTGCACCTGCGACTGCACGGCGCCGCACCGCCCGGAGCGCCCGGTCGTGCTGGCGCAGCAGGCACTCGCCGGGGCGCTGGCGGACGCCCGGGACCTGATCACCGAGCTGCGCCGCAGCGAAGGGTCCGGGCAGGCCCTGGAGATCGCCCTGACCGGATTCGCGGAGTCGCTGCGCCTGGACGAGCCGGCCGTCCGGATCCGGGTGCGGGGGTCGGAGTCCCGGGCGGCCACCGAGATCGTGGACGAGCTGTTCCTGGTCCTGCGGGAGGCCCTGCGCAACGCCTTCACCCACGCACGGGCGAAGCACGTGTCGGTGGACGTGAACATCTCCGGGCACGAGGTCCGCGCCGAGGTGCTGGACGACGGCACCGGCTTCGACCCGGACGCGGCGGCCGGGGGACGGTCCCGCAACGGGCTGGCCTCGATGCGCGAACGCGCCGCCTCGGTCGGCGGCACCCTCGCGCTCGTCACCGGGCCCGGCCGGGGCACCCGGGTGTCCGTCAGCATCCCCCTGCTGCCAGGGCCGGGGTACGAGCCGGGGCCGGCCCGTGGCTGAGCCGATCCGGATCCTGCTGGCCGACGACCACACGCTGCTGCGCGAGGCCCTGCGGGACGCCCTGACCACCGACCCGGGGCTGGCCGTCGTCGCCGAGGCGGGCGACGGCGAGGCCGCGGTACGGCTCGCCCGTACGCACCGGCCGCAGGTCGTCCTGCTCGACGTCGAGATGCCGGGCCATCACGCGCCGACCACCGTGGAACAGTTGCTGAGGCACTGCCCCGGCATCCGCGTGATCATCGTCAGCATGTCCGACGAGCCGCAGACCGTCCGCGAGCTGCTCGCCGCCGGCGCGAGCNGCTACCTGCACAAGAGCGTCAGCCTGCCGANGCTGATCTCGGCCGTCCGCGCCGTGGTGCGCCAGGAGCCGCAGGACCGGAGCGTCCTGCTGTCGGTGCCGCGCGAGGCGCTGGCGGCCGAGCCCGCCCGGCCGGCGGCGCCCGGAGTGCTCTCGGCCCGCGAGGAGGAGGTCCTGGCCCTGGTAGCCGAGGCGCTGAGCAACCGCCAGATCTCCTCCCGGCTGGGCATCACCGAGGGCACGGTGAAACGGCACCTGCGCAACATCTTCGGCAAGCTGGACGCCGTCTCGCGGATCGACGCCGTCAACAAGGCGGCCGCGGCCGGCCCGCGCGACTGACCCGTCCGGCGCTCCCCCGCACTCTCCCGGGCGGTCCGCAATACCTCCTTCGACGGAGTGCCAATACCTCTTTGGATACATCTCCACGCTCTGCCCGCCAATTCACCGCCATGTCATATTCGTGGTCCCCGCCGGGTTCCGTCGGTTCCGCCGGTCGAGGCGAACCCGGCGGGCCCCAGAACCGTCCGAACGGGACCGCTCACCGCAGTGACTTGGACCGGCGCGTGATTTCGCCCGGCCGGGCCGGGCCCGCCACCGCACGTACCACCCCCGCCCGGAGCACCCCGTGACGACGAATTCGGCGAGGGGGGGAACCGGAACTTCCTGGCCCTCTCCCGCTGATCCGGAAATACCGAATGACCGTTTGGGCGGCCCACGCGCCGACCGCCCGTCCGCGGAATAGTCCGAAATCCCGCGACATGTGCCACTGTCGGCCGGCGCGGCAGCCTGCAAGTTCCTGCACTTGCGCAAACATGCAATCGGGCGGCACTTGTTCACAGGCCGACTCACTGTGAGGGTGGAGTCACGCCAGGTCGTCCGGGCCACCGCAGCCCGACGACGGCGACTTGCTCTCCATGTGGATGCGTCCGGCACGTCCGTGCCGTCGTGTTTCGGGGGGGAGAGCGCCGGGGGGAAGCCATGTGTGGTGATGGCCGACCAGAACCGGAGCCGGTGAAGCGTTGCTGCTCCGCCTCACCGGAAGCGCCTGTGACCGTGGCGTGAACCGGCGAGTCCCCGAGTCCCGGCCGTGCGTCCGCACACCGGGTCTCGGGGACCGTCGACAGCGGATTCCGAGATCGCACCCGGGCAGGACTGCTGCGATCATGATCGGAAGTTGAGGGCCGTCCGGCAGGGAGTGTTCGAGGTGACTGCGGATCCGATCGCCGACCCGGGCACGGACGTGCCCGACGAGGCGGCCCGGCAGCTGTACCTGGCCATCCTGGCCCAGGGCGGCCGCATCGCGGCCGGCGCCGTGGCGGCGTCCGACGAGGAGGCACTGCGCCGGCTGGTCGACATCGGCCTGGTCATGCCGTACCCCCTCGACGCCTCGTACACGGCCGTCAGCCCCCGCGCGGTGAGCGACCGCCTCGGCGCCGAGCTCCGCTCCGAGGCCACCCGCCTGCTGGTCCGCGCCGAAGGCCTGCCCACCGTCATGGACGGGCTCACCCGCGCGTACGACGCCGTGCCGCGCCGCACCGGCCAGGCCGGCGAGGCCGTGCACATCGAGGGCCACGTCCACATCCGGCACCGGATCTCCCAGCTGCTCTCCGACTGCAAGGACGAGCTGCTCACCGCGCAGCCGGGCCGGCGCAACGCGTCGACCATGGCACTGGCGATGCAGCAGGACCTGCCGCTGCTGCTCGGCGGGCGAAGCCTCCGCACCCTCTACCAGCCCGTCGGGGCGGCGGATCCGGCCGTGGTCGAGTACGCCGTCGAGGTGAGCCGGCACGGNGCGCGGCTCAAGGTGCTCGACGAGCCGTTCCAACGGATGCTCATCTTCGACCGCTCGGTGGCGGTCATCCCCGCGGCGGACGACCACACCCGCGCCGCCTTCGTCTCCGACCCGGCCGCCGTCGCCTTCCTCGCCGCGGTCTTCGAACGCGACTGGGCCCGGGCGGAGACCGTCGAGTGGAACGCCGACGCCTCCCGGGAGGCCTCCTCACAGGCCACCGACCGCGTCGGCCGCCTGCTCGCCACCGGCCTCACCCAGCGCGCCGTCGCCACCCGCCTCGGCCTCAGCGAACGCACCGTCGCCGCCCACATCTCCCGCCTGCGCGAACGCCACGACGCCCAGACCCTGTTCCAGCTCGGCTGGCAGATGCGGGGAGGGCGCGATGACTGACCGCACCCTGGCCGGCTCCCTCCCCGGCCTGCTGGACGCCGCCGTGCCCGGCGACGCCGCCCGCGAGCTCTACCTCACGATCCTGCGCGAGGGCGGCCGCATCAGGGTCCGCGACGTCCGGGAGGGCGACCGGGAGACGATCGCGCAGCTGGTGGACTTCGGCCTGATCGTCCTGAGCATCGCGGACGCCGTCTACAGCGCGGTGAACCCCCGGGCCGTCAGCGCCCGGATCAGCACCGACCTGCGCACGGCGGGGACCAGGCTCCTGCTCCGGGCGGAGCAACTGCCGGACCTGCTCGACGACCTGACCCACGCCTACGAATCCGCGCCGCGGAGCATCGACCGGGCCGGGGCGGTGCAGCACGTCCACGGCATGGGCGAGATCCGGCACCTGGTCGGCCAGCTCGGCGAGGACTACCGGCAGGAGGTGATGGCCGCCCAGCCCGGCGGCGCCCGCCCGGCCGAACACCTCGCGGACTCGCTCAACCAGACCCGGCGCTACCTCGAACGCGGCGGCGCCATGCGCACCATCTACGAACCGGCCGCCCGCCTGCACGGCCCCACCGTCGAGTACTCGGCCCGGGCGACGGCCCTGGGCGGTGGTATCCGGGTGCTCGACCAGCCGTTCAAACGCCTGCTGATCTTCGACCGCACGGTGGCCGTGATCCCCGCCGCCGCGGACAACACCAGCGCCGCCGTCATCGAGGACCCCGCGATGGTCGACTTCCTGGTCTGCGTCTTCGAGCAGCACTGGCAACTGGCCGAGGGGGTGGACTGGGCGGCCGTCGCCTCCGGCACCGCCGAGCAGACGCTCCCCGCCCAGATCGGCCGGCTGCTCTCCCGCGGCCTCACCCAGCGCGCCGTCGCCACCCGCCTCGGCCTCAGCGAACGCACCGTCGCCGGCCACATCTCCCGCCTGCGCGAACGCCACGACGCCGAGACGCTCTTCCAGCTCGGCTGGCAGATGCGCGCGGCGGGCGGGCCCCGCGACGGGGAGAGGGGGTAGCCCCGTGCCCGGCCTGCTGGGCGGCGACGACCGCGACCTCTACCTCACGATCCTGCGCGAGGGCGGCCAGATCCGGGCCTGCGACGTGTCCCCGGACGACGCCGCCGCGCTGGAGCGGCTGCTGCGGCTCGGTCTCGTCGTCCCCCGGGTGGAGGACGCGGCGTACGCCACCGTCAATCCCCGGAGCGCCGGCGGCCGGATCAGCGCCGACCTGCGCGCGGCCGGGGTCCGGCTGCTGGCCGAGGCGGACGGGATGCCCGCGTTGCTGGGCGACCTCACGCACGCCTACGACTCGGCGCCCCGCCGGGCCGACCGCACGGGCGCGGTCGAGCACGTGCAGGACTTCACGAAGATCCGGCACCGCATCGCCCAGCTGGACGCCGAGTGCACCGAGGAGATCCTCGCCGCCCAGCCCGGCGGCGCCCGGCCGCCCGGCAGCCTGGCGGACGCCCTGGAGCGGATCCGGCTCCTGGTGGAACGCGGCGGGACCGTCCGGGGGATCTACGAACCCGGGGCGCACACGGACGCCGTCACCTCGGCCTACGCCGCCTCCGCCACCGGACTGGGCTGCCGCTACCGGGTGCTGGCCGAGCCCTTCACCCGGATGCTGGTCTACGACCGCCGGGTGGCGGTGATCCCGGCGGCGGCCGACCACAGCAGCGCCGCCTTCGTGGAGGACCCCGCCTCGGTCGACTTCCTGGTGGAGTCCTTCGAGCGGGACTGGCAGCAGGCCGAGCGGGTGCAGTGGACCGGCGGCGCNCAGGAGAGCGCCGAACAGCAGCCGGTGCACGAGAAGGTCGGGCGGATGCTGGCCGACGGCCTGACCCAGCGGGCGATCGCGAGCCGGCTGGGCCTGAGCGAACGCACCGTGGCCGGCCACATCTCCCGGCTGCGGGAGCTGTACGACGCCGAGACGCTGTTCCAGCTCGGGTGGCAGATGCGCGGGGCCCGTCCCGGTGCCGGCCCCGCCGGCCGGCCGGGGGCACCGGCGTGACCGGCACCGGCCCGGACCTTCCGGACGCGCGGGCCCGCGCCCTGTACGCCGAGATCCTCGCCCGGGGCGGCCGGCTCCCGCTGTCCGAGACCGCCGGGGTCGACGGCGAGGCGCTGGACCGGCTGATCGCTCTCGGCCTGGTGGTGAGCCGCCCCGAGTACGCCGCCCACATCGCGGTGAATCCGCGCGCGGCCGGGCACCGGATCAGCGCCGGCCTCCGGTCGGAGGCCACCCGGCTGTTCGTGCAGGCCGAGGAACTGCCGGGGGTGCTGGACGAGTTGTCCCGGGCCTACGACGCCGCTCCGCGCCGGATCGACCGCTCCAGCAAGGTGCGGCAGGTGCAGGGGGCGGACGCGATCCACCAGCGGCTCGCCCAGGTGGAGGCGGACTGCACGCAGGAGATCCTCGCGGCCCAGCGCGGCACCGCCCGGACGACGCGTGACCTGCCCGGCTGCCTGCCCCGGATCCGCCGCTTCTGCGGGAACGAGGGAATGGTGCGGATCATCTACTCCCCCCGCGCCCGCGCCGACGCGGCGACCGTGGAGTACGCGGCCGAGGCCGCCCGGCTGGGAGCACGGTTCCGCGTCCTGAGCGAGCCGTTCGGGCGGATGCACGTCTACGACCGGCGGTTGGCGGTGATCCCGGCCGGCCCGGACGGCAGTGCGGCGGCCTTCATCGAGGACCCGGCGGTGGTCGGGTTCCTGGTGGCGCGCTTCGAGCGGGACTGGGAGCGGGCGGAGCGGGTCCAGTGGGATGATCCGGACCAGGCTGACGGTAGCCGCCCCGTGTACGCCCTGATCGGGCATCTGCTGTCGCAGGGGCTGACCCAGCGGGCGATCGCCGGCCGGTTGGGCCTGAGCGAGCGGACGGTGGCCGGCCACATCTCGCGGCTGCGGGAGACGCACGACGCCGAGACGCTGTTCCAGCTCGGGTGGCGGATGCGGGGAGCCGAGGTGGAGGCCGGTGGGTGAAGGACGGCCGGGATCAGCCGGTCGCGGCGCCGGTCGTCCAGAAGTCGAACGGCCCGACGGCCGGGGGCTGCTGACGCGGGACGGTGAACTGCTCGCCGGGCGCCGTCCAGAAGCCCTCGCGCAGCGAGAGTGCCATGCCCGCCCAGTCGAGCGCGGTCTCCACGGTGTGCCGCAGCGCCTCCTGCGACCAGGTGTCGTCGAAGACCAGCGGCAGCACGGGGGCGACCTGTTCGATCGTCGCGATCAGCGGGTTGTGGGTGATCGCCTCGTCCACCAGCAGCACCACGGGCTTGCGCAGCGCCGACGCCCAGCCGAGCTCCAGGCTGACACCCGCGCTGAGCGGGGCGCCCACGTACGCGAAGACCAGGTCGGCGGTCTGCAGTGCGCGGAAGTCCGACGGCACCCGGGGCTCCGGCGCGCGGCCGGCCACCGTCCAGGCGTCGCTGTGGTGAGCGCTGTACACGGCGGCGCCGCTGCGGAGCAGCGTGGACCGCAGGGTGGTGAGCCGGGTGCGGCTGGCCAGGGTCACCACGCTGTCGGCCGGCCCGGTCAGACGCATCAGCGGCGCGGCGAGGAACACCCGCGCCCGCCGGCCCTCGGGGGCCTGGGCGGCGTGGTTCCGCTGGTAGGGCTCACTCATGTCGACTCCGGGGGGATCGGCCGACCGGGAGTAGCTGATGCCGGCGGGCACTGAGACTTTGTTGGTTGGTGAGGGTAGGTGCACACCCTTGATGGCCGACCGTCGGGGGACAGTATTTGAATGTACATCGGCAATATCACCGAAGTGAGACCATCGGGAGCGAACTGATCGTCCACCGGGAGCGACTACGGCGTCCACTGGTTCGAGGTGTCATCTGCCTGCCTGGCAGGGAGATGACGCACCGTCCCGGCCGGGGTTCTCGTGACATGAAGACGCATTATGGGGCATCATGTGGTCGTCCGTGCGAGTCTTCATGATTTGTTCGAGAGTGCCGCAATCCTAGGGAAGGGGTGGCCACATGTCCCGTGTGCGCCGTTTCGTTCGTATCGCAGTTGTACCCCTGCTGATCAGCACCGCAGCGCTGATAGGGGCCAACCTTGCCGAGGCACAGGACACCGGGAACACCGGGGACACCACGGTCGCGCGAGTCGCCGTACTCGCGGACACCTCCTGGTCCTGACCACTCCCGGCTTCGGGCGCCGGCCGTCCGCCGGCCTGTTTCCTGTGGCAGCGCAACCGCCCACGAGTCGGCCGGGCCCGCGCCCTCAGGCGAAGTAGCCCGGCCCCTCGGGCGGTTCCTTGGCGGCCCGGGCCAGCACGTAGCCGAGCTGGAACAGCGACTCGACGTTGTACTCCTCGCGCATCTCCGCGATGTGCCGCGCGAGCGTGCGCTCGCTGATGCCCAGCCGCCTTGCGATGACGCGGTGGTTGGTGCCCTTGAGCAGCAGGTCGATGATCGCCTGGCGAAGGCGCGAGATCACTTCGGGCGGCACCGACGATGATCCGTCAAAGTCCAGGCCGCGCGCCCAGTTGCGCTCGAAGACCTCGTCGATGAGGTAGTTGATGACCGCCTGGTCATGCACGAAGGCGGCCACATTCAGGTCTCCCGCCACCGGAATCACGACGGTACGGCGGTCGAGAATGATTAGTCGCGTGTACGAGTCGTCCAACGTGCGGACCTGCGCACCACCGCGGGTGATCGCAGCCACGAAATCACGGCTCGGCCCGTGGTATCGGGTACTGGGGTGGTAAAGAAGCCGAAGTGCCACTCCGCGCCCGAGTGCTTCAAGATCCCGGCCGATAACTCCCGCCAGTGCCTCCGGCGGACGGGGGCCGCCGGGCTGAGCGGTCAGTATCTCCTCGGTGCACCTGGCGACGAGTTCTTCGAGGCGTTGATTGATCAACACTTTGCCACGTACATATTGGATCGTTCCCCCGATTTGCTCGGGAGTGTGGAAGGCCTCGGCGAGATCGTGCAGGTCGGTGGGAAGTGCCAGCGCGCGGGTGAGAAGGTCCACCGCTTTTCGCTGCCAGGCGGTGCTGAGCGCGGAGGAGAGCTGCTTCGGGTCGACCGCTATGAGGACGTCGGGATCGTCGGTGTCCGGCACCAGCAGCCCGATCCCGGTGAGTTCCAGCAGGTGGCTCTCGTCGAACGGCCGGAGCCCGGGCGGCAGCCGGCCGCCGGCCCGCAGCACCGACCCGTAGAGCGCCCGGGCAGCCGAGGACAGCACACCCGGACCACCCGAGGTGCGGCCGGATTCGGCCGGCTCAGTCATGTGCGGCTCCTTGGTGTTGACCCGGCCGAGCGGCGAGGACGAGCGCCCCGGCCTAAACCGGATCTTACGACTTGGCCCTCCGGGCCGTTGCAGATCGGCCGGGACCACCGAACGGCACTCTCTCACCACAATCAAGCCGCCGGCACCCCCCAGGCGGAGGGAACCGGCGGCTGTACGTACATGTCGTCCCGGCGGCTACCGCTTCGGACGCCAGACGACCAGGGCGCTGGACTGCGCGACCTGCTGGTACGGCACGAGGTCGCGGCGGTACGAGGCGTGGACGGCGGCCTCCCGCTGCTGGAGCGCGCTGGCCGCGCCCTCCAGGGAGTCGGCGAGCTCGCCTATCCGGGACTGGAGCGCGGCGACCTGGTTCTCCAGCTCGATGATCCGCTTGATGCCGGCCAGGTTGATGCCCTCGTCCTGGGACAGCCGCTGCACCTCGCGCAGCTGCTGGATGTCACGGGCCGAGTAGCGCCGGCCGCGCCCGGCGGTGCGGTCGGGGCAGACCAGGCCGAGGCGGTCGTACTGGCGCAGCGTCTGCGGGTGCAGGCCGGAGAGCTCGGCGGCCACCGAGATCACGTAGACCGGGGTGTCCTCGGTCAGTACGTAGGCGGGGCCCGGTGCCGGGTTGCGGGGGGCCCGGCCGGGGCGGGGGCCTCCGGGGAGGCCCTCGCCGAGGCCGACGCCGATCGAGTCACGGTTCATGAGCTGGTCACGCTCCCTCCGCCGCCCGGAACAGGGCGGCCCGCGGATCGTCCGAGGCGGTGGCCTCGCGGTACTGCTCCAGAGCTGTCAGCGCGTCGCCGGTGACGTGCTGCGGTACCACGACCTCCACGGTGACCAGGAGGTCTCCGCGGGTGCCGTCCTTGCGGGTGGCGCCCTTGCCGCGGGCCCGCAGGGTGAGGCCGTTGGCGCTGCCGGCGGGCAGCCTGAGCTTCACCGCCGGCCCCTTGAGAGTGGGTACCTCGATGGTGCCGCCGAGCGCCGCCTCCGGGAAGGACACCGGCACGGTCACCGTCAGGTTGTCGCCCTTACGGCCGAAGACGGGGTGCGGGTCGACGTGCACGAGGACGAAGAGGTCGCCGGGCTGGCCGCCGCGCTCGCCCTGGGCGCCCTTGCCCTTGAGCCGGATCCGCTGGCCGTCCTGCACGCCCGCCGGGATGCGGACCTGCATGGTGCGGGCCGAGCTGGCCCGGCCGCTGCCGTGGCAGTCGGGGCACGGGTCGTCGACGATCATGCCGCGGCCGCGGCAGTCCCGGCAGGGCTCGGAGAGGGCGAAGGCCCCCTGGCCCCGGCTGACGGTGCCGGCGCCGACACAGGTCGGACAGACCCGCGGGGTGGTGCCGGCCCGGGCGCCGGTGCCGCTGCAGGTGCGGCAGGCGGCCTGGCTGGTCATCCGCAGCGGTACGGTCGCGCCGTCCACCGCCTCCTCGAAGCTGAGGGTGACCTCGGTCTCGACGTCGGCGCCCCGGCGCGGCTGGGCCTGCCGGCCGCCGCGGCCGAAGAGGCCGCCGAAGACGTCGCCGATGCCGCCGCCGCCACCGCCGGCGGGCCCGCCCTGGGTGCCGGTGAAGAGGTCGCCGAAGTCGAAGCTGTAGCTGCCGTTGCCACCGGGGCCGCCGGCCCGGTAGCCGCCGTTGGCGAAGAGCGTGCGCGCCTCGTCGTACTCCTTGCGGCGCTTGTCGTCCGACAGGACGTCGTAGGCCTCGGAGATGTCCTTGAAGCGGTCCTCGGCCTTGGCGTCACCCTTGTTGGCGTCCGGGTGGAACTCGCGGGCGAGCTTGCGGTACGTCTTCTTGATTTCGGCCGAGGTGGCGTCCTTGGGCACGCCGAGGACCTTGTAGTAGTCCTTTTCCACGTAGTCCTTGCCGCTCATGGCTGCCGCCACCTCCCAGGGTCAATAGATCCGCTGTCGGCGCCGACGGCATCGGAGCCGTCGGCGGATACGGCGCTGCGGAGCCGTTCGTCGTACTGGACGACGTACGACTCCGCAGCGCACAGATTGTCAGCTTTCCGCGCCACCGTCAGCCTTGTCGGCGTCGCCGTCCGCCGCCTTGTCGGCGTCGTCCGGGGCGGCCGTGGTCTGCGCGCCCGGCTGGGGCTCCGCGACCGCGACCATCGCCGGGCGGATGATCCGCTCGCCGATCCGGTAGCCCGGCTGGAGGATCTGCACGCAGGTGTCCTCGGTGACGTCCGAGGAGTAGCTGTGCATCAGAGCCTCGTGCATCGTCGGGTCGAAGGGCTCGCCCTCCTTGCCGAACTGCTGCAGGCCCAGCTTGGCGACGACCGTCTCCAGGCTGTCGGAGACGGACTTGAAGCCGCCCGTCACCTCGCCGTGCTCGCGGGCCCGGCCGATGTCGTCGAGCACCGGGATCAGGCTCTCCAGGATGTTGGAGACCGCGATCTCGCGGACCGTCATGCGATCCCGCTCGACCCGCTTGCGGTAGTTCTGGTACTCGGCCTGGAGGCGCTGGAGGTCACCCGTCCGCTCGGCCAGCTCACGCTTGGCCGCGGCGAGTTCGTCCGCGCCACCGGCCGCGGCAGCCTCCTCGGCTGCCGCGATGACGGCCTCCTCGGCGGCGGAGTCGTCGCCGGGCTCAGCACCCTGCGGCTTCTCCGTCATGCCGCACCACCCTTGGGCTTCTCGTCGTCGACGATCTCGGCGTCGACCACGTCGTCCTCGGCGGCGCCGGCCGCCTGGCCGTCGCCGGCCGCGGCCGCACCCGAGGCGTCGGCGTTGGCGTAGAGCGCCGTGCCGAGCTTCTGGGCGGTGGTGGAGACCTTCTCGGTGGCCTCGCGGATCACCGCGATGTCCTCACCCTTGAGGGCCTCCTTGAGCTCGCCGATCGCCGTCTCGACCTCGGTCTTGACGTCGGCGGGGAGCTTGTCGGTGTTGTCCGCGATGAACTTCTCGGTCGAGTAGACGAGCTGCTCGGCCTGGTTGCGGGTCTCGACCGACTCGCGACGCTTGTGGTCCTCCTCGGCGTACTGCTCGGCCTCGCGCATCATGCGCTCGATGTCGTCCTTCGGCAGCGCGGAGCCACCGGTGACGGTCATCCGCTGCTCCTTGCCGGTGCCGAGGTCCTTCGCGCCGACGTGCATGATGCCGTTGGCGTCGATGTCGAAGGTGACCTCGATCTGCGGCAGGCCACGGGGGGCCGGGGGCAGGCCGGTCAGCTCGAACATGCCGAGCTTCTTGTTGTACGACGCGATCTCGCGCTCGCCCTGGTAGACCTGGATCTGCACGGACGGCTGGTTGTCCTCGGCCGTCGTGAAGATCTCGGAGCGCTTGGTCGGGATCGTGGTGTTGCGCTCGATCAGCTTGGTCATGATGCCGCCCTTGGTCTCGATACCCAGGGACAGCGGGGTGACGTCGAGCAGCAGGACGTCCTTGACCTCGCCCTTCAGGACACCGGCCTGCAGGGCGGCGCCGATGGCGACGACCTCGTCCGGGTTCACGCCCTTGTTGGCGTCCTGACCGCCGGTCATCTCCTTCACGAGCTCGGCGACGGCGGGCATACGGGTCGAGCCGCCGACCAGGACGACGTGGTCGATCTCGGAGAGCGAGATGCCGGCGTCCTTGATCACGTTGTGGAACGGGGTCTTGCAGCGCGCCAGCAGGTCCGCGGTGAGCTGCTGGAACTGGGCCCGGCTGAGCTTCTCGTCCAGGTGCAGCGGACCCTCGGCCGAGGCCGTGATGTAGGGCAGGTTGATCGACGTCTCGGAGGACGAGGACAGCTCGATCTTCGCCTTCTCGGCGGCCTCGCGCAGGCGCTGGAGCGCCATCTTGTCCTTGGAGAGGTCGACGCCGTGACCGGCCTGGAAGACCTTGACCAGGTGGTCGACGACCTTCTGGTCCCAGTCGTCACCACCGAGGTGGTTGTCACCGTTGGTGGCCTTCACCTCGACGACCCCGTCGCCGATCTCCAGCAGGGAGACGTCGAAGGTGCCGCCGCCGAGGTCGAAGACCAGGATGGTCTGGTCGTCCTTGTCCAGGCCGTAGGCCAGGGCGGCCGCGGTCGGCTCGTTGACGATGCGCAGGACGTTGAGGCCCGCGATCTCACCGGCCTCCTTGGTGGCCTGGCGCTCGGAGTCGGAGAAGTAGGCCGGGACGGTGATGACGGCGTCCGTCACCGTCTCGCCCAGGTAGGCCTCGGCATCCCGCTTCAGCTTCTGCAGGATGAAGGCGCTGATCTGCTGGGGGTTGAAGTCCTTGCCGTCCAGGTTGACCTTCCACCCGGTGCCCATGTGGCGCTTGACCGAGCGAATGGTCCGGTCGACGTTGGTGACCGCCTGGCGCTTGGCGACCTCGCCGACCAGCACCTCGCCGTTCTTGGCGAAGGCGACGACGGACGGCGTGGTCCGAGCGCCCTCGGCGTTCGTGATGACGGTGGGCTCGCCACCCTCCAGAACGCTGACGACCGAGTTCGTCGTGCCGAGGTCGATACCGACCGCGCGTGCCATCGTAAATACCTCCACGTAAGAGTTGAGCTTTACAGGCTCAAGCATGCCTGACGAGATCGGGAGCGTCAACAGGCTTGAGCCAAGTCGGCTCAACTTTATTGCGTGCCNGTCCATCGTCGGGGNACCTGCGGGGCCGCCGGGGCCGGGGTGGGCCATCCGGGTGAGCGGGTCCTTAGTGACTGCCGCCATACCTGATACATCTTCTGAACGAGCGTTAACGCGCGGTAATCTCCGCCGAGGTCCATCCGGCAAGTTACCGATGAGTACAATCGGCCCGGACACCTCTACACCCGTACACCCCCAGCCGCAGGAGACGGAGAGCCGATGCAGCTAGCAGCGATCGTCATCTCGCTGGTCACCACTGTGATCGGCACCGCGCTCGCCGCCCGGCTGCNGCNGCGTACATCTACCGGGTGGTGAAGACCGGCTCGCCGGACGCCACCCGTACCGGGAACCCGGTACAGAGGACGAAGACGGTGGCCGTCGAGTTCCTCGGCCACACCAGGATGAACCGCTGGGGCATCGTCGGCATCGCCCACTGGTTCGTGGCGGTCGGGTTCTTCACCCTGGTCACCACCCTGGTCACCGCCTTCGGCCAGCTCTTCGACGCCGAATGGGTGCTGCCCGTCGTCGGCCACTGGCTGCCGTTCGAGCTCTTCACCGAGCTGGTCGGCACCCTCACCACGCTGGGCATCGCCACCCTGATCGTGATCCGCCTGCTCAGCCTGCCCGGCCGGGCCGGCCGCAAGTCGCGCTTCGCCGGCTCGATCGCCTGGCAGGCCTTCTACGTCGAGTACACGATCCTCGGCATCGGCATCTGCATCATGGTGCTGCGCGGCCTGGAGGGCGCACTGGCCGGCGTCGAGTCGTACGAGGCCGCGTACCTGGTCTCGTACCCGCTGGTGCTGGCCTTCAAGGGCCTGTCGCACGGCACGCTGGAAAACCTGATCTACCTGTTCGCGATGCTGAAGATCTGCATCTCCTTCGCCTGGGCGATCACCATCGGCGTCAACCCGTCGATGGGCGTGGCCTGGCACCGCTTCCTCGCCTTCTTCAACATCTACTTCAAGCGCGAGGAGGACGGCGCCGTCGCCCTCGGCGCGCTGCGCCCGATGACCAGCGGCGGCGCGCCGATCGACTTCGAGGACCCGGCCGACGACGCCGTCTTCGGCGTCTCCCAGGTCGAGCACTTCTCCTGGAAGGGCATCCTCGACTTCTCCACCTGCACCGAGTGCGGCCGCTGCCAGTCGCAGTGCCCCGCCTGGAACACCGGCAAGCCGCTCTCGCCGAAGCTGCTCATCATGAGCCTGCGCGAGCACGCCTTCGCCAAGGCGCCGTACCTGCTGGCCGGCGGCGGCAAGGACGCCGAGGGCAACGAGATCGCCACCCCCGAGCAGCTCAAGGACGTCCCCGCGGCCGCGCTGGCCGAGGCCGAGCGCCCGCTGATCGGCACCGCCGAGGAGAACGGCGTCATCGACCCGGACGTCCTCTGGTCCTGCACCAGCTGCGGCGCCTGCGTCGAGCAGTGCCCGGTGGACATCGAGCACGTCGACCACATCGTCGACATGCGCCGCTACCAGGTGATGATCGAGAGCTCCTTCCCGACCGAGGCCGGGACGATGCTCAAGAACCTGGAGAACAAGGGCAACCCGTGGGGCATGGCCACCAAGGCCCGGCTCGACTGGGTCAAGGAGCTCAAGAAGGAGACCGGCATCGAGGTGCCGGTGATCGGTGAGGACATCGACCCCGCCGAGGTCGAGTACCTCTACTGGGTCGGCTGTGCCGGCGCCCTGGAGGACCGCGCCAAGAAGACCACCAAGGCCTTCGCGGAGCTGCTGCACACGGCCGGCGTGAAGTTCGCCATCCTCGGCAAGGAGGAGACCTGCTCCGGCGACTCCCCGCGCCGCCTGGGCAACGAGTTCCTCTTCCAGATGCTCGGCGCGCAGAACGTCGAGACCCTGAACGCCGCGCTGGAGGACGCCCCGGTCAAGCGGATCGTGGCCACCTGCCCGCACTGCTTCAACACGATCGCCAACGAGTACCCGCAGCTCGGCGGGCACTTCGAGGTCATCCACCACACCCAGCTGCTGCAGCACCTGATCGACGAGGGCCGGCTGCTGCCGGTCAACCCGGTCGAGGGCCTGATCACCTACCACGACCCCTGCTACCTGGGCCGGCACAACAAGGTCTACAGCCCGCCGCGCGAGATCATGGACAAGGTCCCCGGCCTGCGCCAGCAGGAGATGCACCGCCACAAGGAGCGCGGATTCTGCTGCGGCGCCGGCGGCGCGCGGATGTGGATGGAGGAGCGGATCGGCAAGCGCATCAACACCGAGCGGGTGGACGAGGCGCTGTCGCTCAACCCCGACATCGTCTCCACCGCCTGCCCGTTCTGCCTGGTGATGCTCTCCGACTCGGTCAACGGCAAGAAGACCGAGGGCGCGGCCAAGGAGCACCTGAAGGTCGTCGACGTCGCCCAGCTGCTGCTGGAGTCCGTCAAGGCCGTCCCGGGCGCCGAGCCGGAGCCCGAGACCGTCAACGCCTGACCGGCGGGCCCGCCCGCACCGTTCTGCCACAGTCCGGGCCCGGCCCGCGCCACGACGGTGCGGGCCGGGCCCGTTCGTACGGGCCCGCCCGGCGGGTCGTACGGGCGCCCGGCGGGGTCGTACACGCCCCGTACGCGCTCCGCGCGCGGGCTCCCGGCACCCGGAGGTCCGGCCAACAGGGCAGCCGCCGGACACCGCTCCCACTGGAAGCAAATACAGTAGGCGTCCTGACCCGCGCCATGCGGGTCCGGCCCGCGCCGGGACAGCCCCGGAAGGGCACCACCACCAGCGGAGGCGGGGCGGCCGTACCGGCGGCGCCGCCACACCGAGCACAAGGGGAACAGCGCAGACCATGACCGAGGCGATCATGCTGGTCGGCGGCAAGGGCACGCGACTGCGCCCGTTGACGACCCACACCCCCAAGCCCATGCTCCCCGTGGCGGGCGTCCCGTTCATCGCACACCAGCTGGCCCGCGCCGCGGCCGCCGGCGTCACCCGGGTCGTGCTCGCCACGTCCTACCTGGCCGAGGTGTTCGAGGACCACTTCCAGGACGGCACGCCGTACGGCATCGAGCTGGTCTACCTGACCGAGCGCGAGCCGCTCGGCACCGGCGGGGCCATCCGCAACGCCGCCTCCGGCCTGACCTGCGGTCCGGACGAGCCCGTCCTGGTGTTCAACGGCGACATCCTGTCCGGCGTCGACATCGCCGCCCTGCGCGACGGCCACGTCGCCGCCGGCGCCGACGTCACCCTGCACCTCACCCGGGTCGAGGACCCGCGCGCCTTCGGCCTCGTCCCGACGGCCGAGGACGGCCGGGTGCTGGAGTTCCTGGAGAAGCCCGAGACCCCCGAGCAGATCGTCACCGACCAGATCAACGCGGGCTGCTACGTCTTCACCCGTTCGGTGATCGACCGGATCCCGGCCGGGCGCGAGGTGTCGGTCGAGCGCGAGACCTTCCCCGAGCTGCTCGCCACCGGCGCGCTGCTGCGCGGCGTCGTCGACACCTCGTACTGGCTGGACCTCGGCACCCCGGCCGCCTTCGTGCGCGGCTCCGCCGACCTCGTGCTCGGCAAGGTCGACTCCCCCGCCGTCCCCGGCCCGACCGGCGACGCGCTGCTGCTGCCCGGCTCCACCGTCCACCCCGGCGCCGTGCTCAGCGCCGGCACCGTGGTCTCCGAGGGCGCGATCGTCGAGGCCGGAGCCATCGTCGAGGGCAGCGTCGTGCTGCCCGGCGCCACCATCGGCCCCGACACCTTCGTGAAGGACTCCATCGTCGGCGCGTACGCCGTCATCGGCGCCCGCACCTCGCTGGACGGCGCGGTGATCGGCGACGGCGCCACCGTCGAGTCCGACAACGAGCTGCCGAACGGCATCCGGATCGCCTGCGGCACCCTGCTGCCGGTCGGCGCGGTCCGCACCACGGCGGGCCCCGGCGGCTGCCCGGCCGGCGCCTCGGCCGCAGCCGCCGTCCACGCACCCCGGGTCGGCGCGGAGCACTGACCCGCACCGACCGCNCGGGGCCGGATTGCGGCAGCACGGCGCGGGCGGCACCGGCCGCCCGTCACAGGCTCGCTGCAATCCGGCCCCGGCCCCATGATCGACCGCCGCCCGGGCGGCCGGACCGGTACCTTCGGAACGTGGCTGGCAATCAATACGAGCAGTACGGGCAGGCGGACGGGCCCGAGTACTTCACCGCACCGCAGGGCCGAGGCCCCGGCGGCCCCGACCCGTACCCGCCCGACCCGTACGCCGCCGACCAGCCCGGGCACACCCGGGCCTTCACGGTCGACGAGGGCGCCGTGTACGGCACCGACCCGAACGCGCCGGCCCAGCCGCCGCAGTACGGGCAGGGCGATCCGCAGCAGTACGGGCCCGACGGCTACGGACAGCAGGGGTACGGGCCCGGGTACGGCGGCCAGGACAACGTCGCCGTCTACCGGGCCGGCGGCCAGTCCGCCCCGCACGTCGCCGGGCCGCGTCCGCGCTGGCGGGAGCTGCTGACCGGCATCTACCGCGCGCCGTCCGCCACCTTCGACCGCACCCGCGACCACCAGGTCTGGCTGCCCGCGCTGACGATCTCGCTGGCCTACGGCGTGCTCGCCGTGCTCGGCCTCGGCCTGACCCGCGACGACGTGCTCGGCTCGACCTTCACCGTCGCGCTGACCGCGCTCGCCGCCTCGGCCGTCGTCTTCACCCTGGCGGGCGGGATGCTCGGCGCCGTCACGTACGCGCTGGCCAGGCAGTTCGGCGGGGACGGGCCGTGGCAGTCGACCGTCGGCCTGGCCGTGCTGATCGGCTGGACCACCGACGTGCCGAGGCTGCTGCTCGCGCTCGTGCTGCCGGCCGACAACCTGGTCGTCCAGGTGGCCGGCTGGATCACCTGGCTGCTCTGCGCCGGCCTGCTGACCACCATGGTGCGCCGGGTGCACGACCTGCCGTGGGGCAAGGCGGCCGGTGCGGCCTCGCTCCANCTGCTGGCCCTGCTCGTCCTGATCAAGCTGCCGACCCTGGGCTGAGCCCGACCCGCGCCTCTTCGCCCCACCCACCCTCGTACGTACCCACTGCACGGAGCAACCGCATGACCCTCCCCACCACGCACGTCAGCTTCCCCNCCGGGGCGGTCACCGGCGAGTCACCGGTCCTCGCGGTCCACCCGCTGGCCGACGGGCGGCACGCCGTCGTCACCGCCGCCACCCCGTTCCACCCGCTCGACCACACCTGGCCCGACCAGCCCGCCGACACCGGCACCCTCACCGTCGACGGAGCCGAGCTGCCGGTCGTGGACTGCCTCACCGGCGCCGTCGGCCCGGACGGCGGCGCCGTCCTGGCGGGCGCCGACATCCCGGTCCGGCGCGGCGACGAGGAGTGGTCCTGGCTCGTCCTGCACGTCGTCGCCGGCGACCCGGGCGACATCGTCGGCCGCCCCGCCGCACTCACCGTCGACGCCGGGCGCCGTGCGGCCCTCAGCGCCTCCCACAGTGGCTGCCACCTGCTCGCGCTCGCCCTCAACGCCGCCCTCGCCCCGCGCTGGCGCAAGGACCCGGGCCGCGCCGACGCCTTCGGCAGCCCCGACTTCGACAGCCTCGCGATGGCCTCGTCCGTGATGGACACCGAGGCGAGCACCGACACGTACCGACTCGGCAAGTCGCTCAAGAAGAAGGGCTTCACCGCCGAGGCCACCGAGGAGCTGCCGGCCCTCGCCGACGCCCTGCCCGCGCTCACCGCGACCGTCAACGAGGTGCTCGCCTCCTGGGTCGCCGCCGACGCCCCCGTCCGCATCGAGGCCCCCGGCCCCGAGCTGACCGCCCGCCGCCGGTGGCACTGCGAGCTGCCCGAGGGCCCCGCCGCCATCGCCTGCGGCGGCACCCACCTGCACCACCTGGGCGAGCTGGCCGAGCTGCGCACCGAGCTCCGGCTGTCCGAGGACGGCAGCGAGCTGACCGCCGTCACCCGGCCCAAGCGGGCCTGACCCCGCTCCCCCGCATCCGCCCCGTACTCCGTCCCCGCACGCCGACGGGCGGCCACCCCGGTGGGGTGACCGCCCGTCGCCGCGTGCGTCGCGCGCGTGGCGCGTGCTGCCGGTGTTCCGGTCAGACCTCGCTGCGGTGGAAGTTCAGGTGCGAGCGCGAGGCCGTCGGGCCGCGCTGGCCCTGGTAGCGCGAGCCGTAGCGCGCGGAGCCGTACGGGTGCTCGGACGGCGAGGAGAGCCGGAACAGGCACAGCTGCCCGATCTTCATCCCCGGGTAGAGCTTGATCGGCAGCGTCGCGACGTTCGACAGCTCCAGCGTGACGTGCCCGCTGAAGCCGGGGTCGATGAAGCCCGCCGTGGAGTGCGTCAGCAGCCCGAGCCGGCCGAGGCTCGACTTCCCCTCCAGCCGCGAGGCGACGTCGTCGGGCAGCGAGATGACCTCGTACGTCGAGGCCAGCACGAACTCACCCGGGTGCAGGATGAACGCCTCGTCGCCCTCGGGCTCGACCAGCCGGGTCAGGTCCGGCTGCTCCTCCGAGGGGTCGATGTGCGGGTAGCGGTGGTTCTCGAACACCCGGAAGAAACGGTCCAACCGGACGTCGATGCTTGAAGGCTGGACCATCGAAGGGTCGAACGGGTCGATGACGACCCGGCCCTTGTCGATCTCGGCACGAATGTCCTTGTCAGAGAGCAGCACGCTCCGAGGTTACGTGCACAGCGGGCCGCGGCCCAATCGGCCGCGGCCCGCCCCTGCCCACAGACCGCTCTCAGGCCAGGAACTCCGCGGCCTCCAGCCGCAGCGCCCGAGCCAGTTGCGGCGCCGACAGCGCCCGCACATCGGCCAGCACCGAACTGCGCATCCGTCCACACTGCGGACACCGGATCAGCCGGCCCGGCCCGAGCCGGCCGACGCCGAGATTCTGCATCGGGAACGTGCTGGTGCTGAACAGGTGCCCCTCGGCACAACGAACGACGGCGCGCTGCTCCATCGGTCCCCTTCCCATTCTTCCCCGTACCTCATGGCGCCCCGACGGCACTCGCATCGCCGGGGACAGCGTCACATTAGGGGATCTTCCAGACATTCCGCACAGCGGCTCGCCGCCCCCGAAGCGCCCGCCGGCACGCGCCACGCGGCCCACACAGTACGCCCCCGAACCCCCGCCACCCCGGCTCCGACACCCCTCCGGCACAACCCCCACGCAGCCACGACGCACCCGACGGGGTCGGTGCGGGCCGCATCGGGGATGGGGTAGAGTGAACGCTGATCGAGCAGTCCCATGACGGCTCGTCAGGCGGGCGTAGTTTAATGGTAGAACATGAGCTTCCCAAGCTTATAGCGCGAGTTCGATTCTCGTCGCCCGCTCAGAGGTAAAGCCCCAGGTCAACGGCCTGGGGCTTTCTTGTTGTCCAGATCGTTCCTGAGCTGTTGCGCACGACTGTCGCACCGGTGGCGACAGGCAGTGGCGGTCAAGGATGACCGCCCAGATCTCGGGCCTGATCGGGCTCCTGCGTATGGCTTCCGTGCATGGCTGAGCCGTGCGCGGTGGCTGCCTCGTCCAGGGCCGAACTGACGCACCGGCAACNACCCTCCGCCCAACGCCCCGGCTCTGCAAGGAGAAGGCGGGCCGTCAATGTCCTCGCCCGTGCAACAGAGCGACGGTCGCGTAGCGCCGGCAGGTGCTACCGGAGGCGAAGGCCGAAGCGGTCCGCCCAGGCCGAGACGGCCGTGGCGATGAGCAGTGGCTGGTCCTCCGGCGTGTGGTGGCCGGCGACGGCCGGTGAGTGCTCGATCTCCAGGGCGGCGATGTTCTCCCCGCACCACGCGATGANGCCCTCGTGCATCATCGCCCCCGGTCCGGGGCCGAAGGTGAGCAGCAGTTTGGGCACCTCCGGGCTGGTCGCCAGCCACCGGTCGTACGCCTCGATCCTGGCCACGACCTCGGCGGGGTCGCCGCCAAGCGGCATCGAGCGCGGCCACTGCAGCAGCGGCTTCCGGCTCTCCCGGGTCGGGTACGGCTTGCGGTAGACGTCGAGGTCGCCCTCGGCGAGCGCCGTGGCGGTGGTGCCGGGCAGGCCCTGCTCGATGAAGGCGTTGTCGTCGAGGATCATCGTCTCGCCGACGCCGTCGGTCTTGATCGCCCGGAACAGCTCCCGGCCGCCCTCGGGGAACTCCTCCCAGCTCATCGGCTTCACGATGGTCTCGGTGAAGGCGATGCCGCGTACCCGGTCCGGGTGGCGCGCGGCCCAGTCGAAGGCGAGGGCACCACCCCAGTCGTGCCCGACCAGGACCACGTCCCGCAGG
>FJVZ01000106.1_pt1 | contig 21777 bp, 11 predicted proteins | sample 1011841 | NCBI WGS metagenome assembly FJVZ01 (sample SAMEA3912450, study PRJEB9761) | metagenome | biome: forest; material: soil | place: USA | collected 2011-06-22 | depth 0.1 m
CACCCGAGTAGTTCAGGTTGGCGGTGGCGGCGGTGACGCCGTGGCTCATCTCGTGGCCGGCCACGTCGATCTCGGTCAGCGGGTGGGTGTTGCTCGCNCCGTCGCCGTACGTCATGCAGAAGCAGGAGTCGTCCCAGAACGCGTTGGTGTAGTTGTTGTCGTAGTGGACGCGGCTGAAGGCGCCGACACCGTCGCCGCGGATGCCGCTGCGGCCGAAGGTGTTCTTGTAGTAGTCCCAGGTCGCCGCGACACCGTACTGGGCGTCGACGGCGGCGGACTCCGAGTTGCTGGCCTGGCCGTTGCCCCAGGTGTCGGTCGACTTCGTGTAGAGCGTGCCGTTGCCGGAGGTGCCGTGGTTCATGTTGGTGGTGTACTGACCGCCGCGCGAGCCGTCCTTGAGCTGGTACGTGGAGCCGCTCAGGGTGGTGGTCAGCGGCACGTTGCCGACGAAGACGCCGGTGCCGGTGCCGGTCTTGATGCCCTCGGCCTTGCCGAGCACGGCGCCGGTCTTCGCGTCGGTGACGACGTGCAGGCGGCTCGGCGTGCCGTCGCTCTCCTTGCCGGAGACGACCGTCTCCCAGGCCAGCGTCGGGGTGCCGGAGGCGGCCCACACGACGAGGCGGGGCGCGGTGTCGAGGGCGGAGCCCGCCTCGGCGGCGAGCGCCGCCTCCTGGGCCTTCGGGGCGGCGAGCGCGGGCGTGGTGTTCACGCCGGTGAGGTCGGCCTCGCTGGCCCTGGTCACACTCTGGGTGGCGCCGGAGGCGTTCTGGTGGACGATCAGGTCGCCACCGAGGACCGGGAGTCCGCCGTAGGTCCGCTCGTAGCGCAGGTGCCGGGCGCCGTTGGCGTCCTGGACGACGTCCTTGGTGACCAGCTTCTCCTGGCTGCCCAGGCCGAGCTGCTGGCCGAGCGAGGAGGTCTGCTGGTCGGCGGCGGCGATCAGCGCGGCCCGGCCGGCCACCGTCTGCGGCATGACGGCCGCGGGCGAGGGGCTCGCCGCCTGCGCGATGACCGGGATGCCGGTCACCAGCAGCGCAGTGGATGCGGCCATGACAACTGCGGCCTTCCGGGCATGGGTGTAGCGGGGCATGCGGACTCCTTTTCCGACCGGCCGCGGGTTGGCGGACGGTGGAGAGAACCTGGCCGCGGGTTGCGGCGCAGTGGGGGCCCCCGCCGCCGGTGTGCGGCACGGGTGCGGTGTGCTGGGAGCAGTACAGGAAGTGGGTTGCGCTTTACCTGACCTGAGCGGCTGTACCGGAGGGTGGGGGACCCCCTCATCTGCAGCCGGGGGAATCGTGGCAGCAAACAAGCCGTGAATGACAGATGCATGCCAGTGATTGGCCGATTAGTGATGGTCGCCGTGTCGAACACGGCATGTCAGCCGTGTTACAGGCAGGGGTAGTTCTGGGGATGGCTTTCATTGCCGCCGCCCGCCCGCCGGCCGCCCGGAAAGCACTGACCAGCGCTCGGCGCCCACCCGCGCCCCTCCCCCGGCACCGCAGCGCCGGACACCCCCGGCACGTCACCGCACCCCGCGTGCCACCGGCCGGATCCGGCCATCCGGCGCACCCCCGTACCGCCCTCCGGACGGCCCCGGAGACGGCAGGGAGCCCCGCGCCGCACTGAGTGCGACCCGGGGCTCCGCCGTGAACTGACGGGCCGTCAGCCCTGGACGAAGACCGCGACCGTCCGGCCCGGCACGGTGAACGTGCCCGTGGCGGCGTCGAATCCGGCCGCCTTGACCACCTGGTCGGTGCCGGTCGCCTGGACGGCGTGCAGGCCCTGCTGGGTGCCCTTCAGCGCCGCGACGCGCTGGCTCTGGGTGCCCGGCGTCGCGTTGAAGACCACCGTGATGCCCTTCTCCGCGCCCTTCAGGCCGGTGCCGTCCAGGTGCAGCGTGATCACACCCGGCGTCTCGGCGGCCGTGCCGGACAGCGGGTACGACAGCCGCTGCTGGACCTCGGCGGCCGTGCCCAGCCGGAACAGCGGCGTGGACTGCTTGATCTTCAGCAGCTGCTGGTAGATCGCGGTCGCCGAGGCGATGTCGGCGCTGCCCACCTTCAGGTTCGGGTTCGCCAGCAGCGACTTGGAGACCGGCCACATCGACTGGTTGTCGGCCGCGAGCGGCACGCCCCGGCCCCAGCCGTTGCCCTGCGAGGCGTCCCAGTGGATCGCGTTGAACCAGTCACCGGAGTCGAAGGAGTTGGCGTCCAGCGACTTGGAGCGCAGCAGGTCGCTGCCCGCCTGGGCGAAGCCCGGGCCCTGGGTGAGGGCGGTGAGCGACAACCCCAGCGCCTGCATCCGGGCCCGGTCGGCCGGCGAGGTGGTGGCCGGCAGCTTGAACGCGAGGGCGTCGAACAGGTCGGCGTTGTCGTGCGCGTCGACGTACTCGACGGACTCGCCCGGCTTGGCCGCGTACCCCGTCGGGGAGCCGTTGTAGTCGACTCCCGCGCCGGTGACGGACTTTCCGGAGCTGTCGGTGAACGAGTAGCCCGCCAGGTTGCCGGTCAGCGCGACCTTGATCTGGTCCATCTGGTGCAGCAGGCGGGCCTTCTGCTCCTCGGGGGTGCCGTTGTCGGCCGAGCCGTTCGGGTCGGTGAACAGGCCCGAGCCGAAGCCCTGCTGGGGCGCCGAGGAGAGCTGGTAGTTGCCGCCGCGCACCGCGTCCCGGACCCGGTCGTCGAAGGTCGCGATGCCGGTTCCGGCCATGTTCAGCTGGCTGGCCTGCTCGAAGCGGGCGTTGTTCGCGACCGCGCCGAAGTTCCAGCCCTCGCCGTACAGGAAGATGTTCTTGCCGTCGACGCCGTCCGAGTCCGGCGTCATCTTCCGCAGCGCGGCCTGCACGTCCAGCATGGTGGACTTCGGGTCCAGGCCCATCAGGTCGAAGCGGAAGCCGTCGACCTTGTACTCGCGGGCCCAGGTGGTGACCGAGTCGACGACCAGGCGGTTCATCATGGCGTGCTCCGGCGCGGTGTCCGCGCAGCAGCTGTCCGTGGTGACCTTGCCCGAGGCGTCGAGCCGCTGGTAGTAGCCGGGCACGACCTTGTCGAGCACCGAGTGCTCGGCCTGGCCGGCGGCGGCGGTGTGGTTGTAGACGACGTCCAGGACGACCCGCAGGCCGGCCTCGTGCATCGCCTGCACCATCTGCCGGAACTGCACCGTACGGGCGGTCCCGTTCGAGTCCGTGGCGTACGAGCCCTCGGGCACGTTGTAGTGCAGCGGGTCGTAGCCCCAGTTGTACGCGTCGTCGGCCTGCACGGCCGCCACGCACTCCTGCTGCTTCTCGCTGTCGGCCGCGAGCGAGGGGAGGTCGCAGGCGGGCAGCTTCTGGTCGGCCCGGTTCTCCCGGATCGTCGCGATGTCGAAGGTCGGCAGCAGGTGGATGGTGGTGACGCCCGCCTTGGCGAGGTCGCGCAGGTGCTGCATGCCGGCCGACTGCGACTCGGTGAAGGCCAGGTAGGTGCCGCGCTCGGCGACCGGGACGGTGGCGTCCTCCGAGGAGAAGTCCCGGACGTGCAGCTCCTGGATCTGCTGCTGGGTGGCCGGGATCGCCTTCGGCACCTGGTGGTTGTCCCAGCCCTTGGGCTTGAGGTCCTTGGAGTCCAGGTTCGCCACCAGGCTGCGCTTCGAGTCGGTGGAGAGCGCGACCGAGTACGGGTCGGTGACCAGGTTGGTGACCACCTGCTGGACGCTCGGCGCCCAGACCTTCACCTGGTACAGGTAGTACTTGCCGTCCAGGTCGCCGGCCTTGCCGACCAGCTCCCAGACGCCCGTCTCCTCGTCCAGCTTCAGCGGGACGGTCTTCGGGGTGCCGCCGGCCGGGCCGTCGAAGAGCTGGACGGAGACCTCGGTGGCGGTCGGCGCCCAGAGCGAGAGGGCGACCTTGCCGCTGTAGTACTGCGGGCCGAAGTCGACCTTGGCCGTCTTGCCCGCGTACAGCTCGTCCAGCACGCCCGGGATCTGCACGCCGGTGGCGGCCAGCGCCGCGCCGGAGGGCAGGTGCTCGGTGAAGACCAGCTGGCTGCGGAGCGCGGCGGTGACCCGGCCCGCGTCGCGGGAGTCGACGGTGAAGGCGCGGTAGCCCGCGAGGTGCGGGTACTTGGCCTTCTGCGCGGCGGTCAGGCCGCCGCTGACCGTGTTCAGGCGCAGCCAGTGGCCGGGCTTGTTGATGACGCCCTTGTCGACCTTGAGGCCGCCCTCGGGGTCGTAGACGAGCTGGGCGCTGGTGCCGCCGGCCAGCACGCCGTCGGCCGCGCCGAAGTTCGCCGGGACGACGACGGTCTTCGCGTCGATCCACTGCGCCTTCGCGGAGGCGATGTCGAGCTGGGCGCTGGTGGCCGAGCTCTGCGGCAGCAGGTTGCCCTCCTGGCCGCCGATCAGCCAGATCTCGTGGCCGCTGACCGAGAAGTCCAGCGACTGGTCGGAGGGCAGGTCCTTGTCGCCGCCGTTGTGGATGATGTAGCTGAGGCTGGTGGCGCCCGCCGCGAGCGGCACCTCGAACACGGCGCCGTACGCGTCGGTCCGCGTGGGCAGCAGCGGGGAGCTCCAGTCGGTCGGGGTGGCCGCGCCCGTCCAGTCGTGCAGGCCCCAGCCGTCGTACTTGCCGTCCGGGCGGTAGTAGTGGATCACGGCCGTGCCGGCGGGCTGCGTGTTGACCGGGCCCGGGTTCTGGGTGCGGACGGTGGCGTCGCCCTGCTTGATCCAGACCTCGCCGGTGGCGCCGACGTCGATGTGGCGGTCGCCGTCGACGTCCTTGGTGCCGTTGTTCTCGACCACGAAGCCGACGTCCGTGGCGCCACTGCCGAGCTTGACGTAGGCGAACGCGCCGTACGCGTCACGGCCGGTGAAGGCGTGGCCGGCGGGCCAGGTGGTGGCCTGCCCCTCGGCTATGTCGCCCCAGGCGTAGAGGTTCCAGCCGTCGTAGTTCTTGTCGTCGCGCTGGTAGTGCACGATCGCGTACGGGCGGGCGGTGGCGCTCGGGGCCGGCACCGGCGCCTTGGTGCCGGTGGTGAAGCTGCCGGTGACGGAGCGCAGGTGGCCGCTGGAGTCCTGGACGACGGCCTTGTAGCGGACCACGGTGCCGGGCGCGACGGTGCCCAGGTCCTGGGTCACCTTGAAGGCGACATTGCCGGCAGAGCCGGACGTCCCGTTGTCGGAGGTGCCGAGCACCTGCCACGGGGTGTCGCCGACCTGGGCCGCGAAGGAGACCCGGTTGAAGCCGCCGCCGTCGACGTTCGCGCCGATGGTGACGGTGCCGGTGGAGCCGTCGGCCGGCGTCTGCAGGCTGAGCTGCGGCGCGGCCGTGACCGGGGCGAGCCTGCCGGCCGCCTTGTAGACCGCGGAGGACAGCGCCGGGACGGTGACGGTGATCTTCTTGTCGGCGCCGCTGACGGTCTTCGTGCCGGCCGCCGGGTAGAGCTGGTCGAAGTCCTGGCCGGCCGAGAAGGTGTCCAGGGTGACGGTCTTCGCCTCGGTGGAGTTGTTCACCGCGACGACGTACTCGACCTGCTCGCCCGCGTCGATCCGGGAGAACGCGTAGACACCCGCGCCGTCCGCCGCGTACCGCTCGATCTGCGCGCCGTCGGCGAGCGCCGGGTTGGTCCTGCGCAGCTTGGAGAGGTCGGAGATGCCGGTGTAGAGCGGGTTGGTCTCGCCGTAGCGGTCGGCGGAGCCGCTGGTGCCGCCGATCACCGCGTCGCTGTTGTACGACGGGGTCTTGGACGCGAACTGGTCCTGCCGGGCGTCCTTGTCGCCGCCTGCGCCGGTGAAGCCCTGCTCGTCGCCGTAGTAGATCACCGGCTGGCCGCGGGTGAGGAACTGCAGCTCGTTGGCGAGCTGGTCGCGCTTGAGCAGGGTGGCGGCGTCCGCGCCCGGGTTGTCGGTCTGCAGGAACCCGCCGAACCGGCCGATGTCGTGGTTGCCGAGGAAGGTCGGCAGTTCGTAGGCGTCGCCCTCGGCGGTGGTGTAGCGGTAGTCCTGGCCGTAGAGGCCGGAGAGGGCCTTCGCGGAGCCGCCCTTGGAGACGAACGTGCGCGCGGCGTCCTGGAACGGGTAGTCCAGGGTGGACTGCAGCTTGCCCTTGGTGACGTACGGGGCGGTGATCGACGGGTCGCTGGAGTAGACCTCGCCGAACATGAAGAAGTTCTTGTTGCCCTGCTTGGTGGCGTACGCCTTGAGCGCGGGCGCCCACTGCTGCCAGAAGGCCATGTTGACGTGCTTGACGGTGTCGATCCGGAAGCCGTCGATGCCGGCGTCCTTCACCCAGGTCTGGTAGATCTTCTCCATGCCGTCGACGACCTTGGGGTTCTGGGTGTCGAGGTCGTCCAGGCCGTTGAAGTCACCCTCGGTGGCGGACTCGCCGACGAAGGTCGAGTCACCCCGGTTGTGGTACAGCGAGGGGTCGTTGAGCCAGGACGGCGACTTGGCCGTCTGGTCGGCCTTGGTGGCGAGGACCGGCGTGTACGGGAACGAGTTCTGCGTGAGCTTCGGGTAGGCGGCGGTGGAGCCGGCCGCGGCGGCGTCGGCGGCGGCGGTCTCGTCGACCGGCACGCCGTCCTTGTCCAGCACCGGGTACGCGCCCTCGGAGCGGTAGGTGTACTGCTTCTGCGTGTTGTCGATGACGTCGGCGGTGTGGTTGGTGATGACGTCGAAGAAGACCTTGAGGCCCCTGGCGTGCGCCTTCGCGATCAGCTCCTTGAGCTGGTCGTTGGTGCCGAAGTGCGGGTCGACCTGGGTGAAGTCGGTGACCCAGTAGCCGTGGTAGCCCGCGGAGGCGTCCGCCCCGGTGCCCTGGACGGGCTTGTTCTTGAAGATCGGCGCCATCCAGATCGCGGTGGTGCCGAGGTCCTGGATGTAGTCGAGCTTCTGGATCAGGCCTTCCAGGTCGCCACCGTGGTAGAAGCCCTTGTCGGTGGGGTCGAGGCCGTTGTCCAGCCGGGTACCCGTGATGCCACCGGTGTCGTTGCCGGTGTTCCCGTTCGCGAAGCGGTCGGGCAGGACGAAGTAGAACTGCTCGCGGGTCAGTTCGTGCCGCGCCGCGGAGGCGGCGAGCGAGGCGTCCGAGGGTGCGGCCGGCGGGGCCGCCGCGACGGCGAGCGGGGCGGCGCTGCCGAGGGTGGCTGCGATCATCGACGCAGCGAGCAGGACGGCCGCGCGGCCGGGTCTGCGGTAGGTGGTCGTGCTCCGTTGCGGGCGGGGCTGGACGTCGGCCACAGAGGGCTCCCTTGGGGCGGGCAGGCGGGATGGGGGCACCTCCCGGTCAGGGACCGGGCAAGTCACCAAGTGGCGTGGACGCTAGTGGCTGAAAGATGTTTCAGCAAGATGCTGAAAATGTTTCCACCCACCCCTTGACCCGCCCCCTCGCCACCCCCCAGAGTCATTACCGCGCACTCCGCAGTACACACCGCCGCCGGCCCGCCCGGACAGCCCCGACCCGTCGTACGTATGGACGGGAGGACCCCGGCGGCGCGGAGGCAGCGCCGCACGGACTCCCGGTGAGGGTCGGGAGGATCCGAGTGGGGGAACAGGTCGCCCGCCGGAGCCGCATGTCTCCGGCGGGCCACTCCCGTTCACCGGCGACCCCCCGCTTAGACGCCTAGATCGCGATCGCGTAACAATAGGACGTATGTCCGTCCCCTCGGTCTGCGCAGACCCCACCCCCGCCCGATACCCCGGTGGGACGTATCCCCTCACTCTCTGGGGGGACATCCGGTGAAGAATCCAAGTCCGGAGGATGAGCAGACGGCTACGGCGCGTCTGGCAGACTTCTCGTCCATGGGGGAACCGACCGAGATCCACGCAGCAGGCGCGGCGCACGGCAGCGGTTCCGTCGACGGCAGCCCGGCCCCGGGCCGGATGCCGGACGGAGCCACCCGCGCCGCCCAGACCCGCTCCGCAGCACTGCGCAGCCGGTTCCGGGAGCAGCGGCGCTCGCCCGCCAGACCCCGGCTCTGGTTCGAGCTCGCGCTGATCGGCATCAGCTACTGGCTGTACTCGCTGGTCCGCAACGCCGTACCCGAGCAGGCCTCGGTCGCCATGAAGCACGCCACCTGGATCTGGCACTTCGAGCGGGCGCTGGGCGTCGGCATCGAGCGCTCGGTCAACCACGGGATCAACTCCGTGACGTGGCTGATCGTCGGGATGAACTACTACTACGCCACGCTGCACTTCATCGTGACCATCGGCGTGCTCGTCTGGGTCTACCGATGGCATCCGGGCCGCTACGCGGCGGCACGGACGGTGCTGTTCGTGACCACCGGCATCGCGCTGGTCGGCTTCTACTTCTTCCCGCTGGCCCCGCCCCGGCTGTCCGGCTTCGGCTTCGTCGACACCGTCAAGGTGCACGAGACCTGGGGCTCGATGGCCTCCGGCCCGGCCGCGCACGTCTCCAACCAGTACGCGGCGATGCCCTCGATGCACATCGGCTGGTCGCTCTGGTGCGGCCTGGCGATCTTCTTCCTGGCGCGCTCGTGGTGGGTACGGGTGCTCGGCCTGCTCTACCCGCTGGCCACCCTGACGGTGATCATCTCGACCGGCAACCACTACTGGATGGACGCCGTCGGAGGCATCGCCTGCCTCGCCGTCGGCTTCGCCGCGGCCCGGCTGATCTACCACGTGTGGGCCTACCAGCTGCCGCGCACCCCGGCCCGCGAGCGCGACGACCGGCCCGTCACGGTGCCCGAGCAGTGGAGCGCGGAGCCGGCCGTCGGCGCCTCGCGCCGCTGAGCCGGGCAAGCCTGGCCCGGCCCCGTCAGCCGTAGAAGACCTTCTCCACCACGGCCCTGGCCCGCCGGGTGGTGCGCCGGTAGTCGTCCACCAGCTCACCGCTGTGGCCGGCCCCGTAGCCGAGGTAGCGGGCCACCCCGGCCAGCTCGCGGGCGTCCCCGGGGAAGCTGTCGCCCGGCCGGCCGCGGACCAGCATCACCGCGGCCCGCACCCGCGAGGCGAGCACCCAGGCCGCGTCCAGCACCGCGGCGTCCTCCGCGCCCACCAGGCCCGCCCCGGCGGCGGCCGCCAGCGCGGCCCTGGTCCGGGTGGTCCGCAGCTGCGGCAGCTCGTGGCCGTGCTGGAGCTGGAGCAGCTGGACCGTCCACTCGACGTCCGCCAGGCCGCCCCGGCCGATCTTCGTGTGGGTGGTCGGGTCGGCGCCGCGCGGCAGCCGCTCGGACTCGATCCGGGCCTTGATCCGGCGGATCTCCAGCAGGTCCCGCTCCGGCACCCCCGTCCCCGGGTAGCGCATCGGGTCGACCAGCTGCCGGAACCGCTCCCCCAGCGCCGTGTCCCCCGCGACCGTCTCCGCCCGCAGCAGCGCCTGGCTCTCCCACGCGTGCGACCACCGCCGGTAGTACGCCGCGTACGAGGCCAGGGTGCGCACCAGCGGGCCCTGCCGGCCCTCGGGGCGCAGGTCCGCGTCGACCAGCAGCGGCGGCTCGGGGGACGGCGCGGCCAGCAGGGTGCGCAGCTCGTTGCAGACCGCGCGGGCGGCCCGGGCGGCGTCCTCATCCAGCGAGCCGAGCACCGGCTCGTGGACGAAGAGCACGTCCGCGTCCGAGCCGTAGCCGAGCTCGTGGCCGCCGAAGCGGCCCATCGCGATCACCGCGATCCGGGTCGGCAGGTCGCCGTGCTCCGCCTCCCAGCCCGCCACGCAGGCCCGCAGGGCGCCCTGGAGGGTGGCGGCGTTCAGCGCGGTGAGGGCCTCGCCGGCCACGTCCAGGGCTTCGGCCGGGTCGTCCGCGAGCCGGCCGAGCACGTCGGCGGCGGCCGTCCTGAACAGCTCCCGGCGGCGTACCGAACGGGCCACNGCGACTCCCGCCGCGGCGGAGCCGGCCCGGCCGACGGCGGCCAGTATCTCCTGCTCCAGCGCGGCCCGGCCGCGCGGCACCAGGCCCTGCGGGTCGCCCAGCATGGCGACCGCCTCCGGGGCGCGCAGCAGCAGGTCGGGNGCGAGCCGACCGGCCGACAGGACGCGGGCGAGCTGCTCGGCGGCGGCGCTCTCGTCGCGCAGCAGGCGCAGGTACCAGGGGGTGCGGCCGAGCGCGTCGGAGACCAGGCGGAAGTTGAGCAGCCCGGCGTCCGGGTCGGCGGACTCGGCGAACCAGCCGAGCATCACCGGCAGCAGGGTGCGCTGGATGGCGGCCTTGCGGCTGACGCCGGAGGCGAGCGCGCTCAGGTGGCGCAGGGCGGCGGCCGGGTCGGCGTAGCCGAGGGCCTCCAGGCGCTCCCGGGCGGCCTGCGGGCTGAGCCCGGCGGCCCCGGCGGGCAGCTCGGCGACGGCGTCCAGCAGCGGCCGGTAGAAGAGCTTCTCGTGCAGCCGGCGGACTTCCACCGCGTGCCGCTTCCACTCCCGCTGGAGGGCGGCGACCGGGTCGGCCCGGGTGTCGTCGTTGATCAGCGGGGCGAGCGAGCGGGCCAGGCGGCGCTGGTCGGCCTCGTCCTTGGGCATCAGGTGGGTGCGGCGCAGCCGGTGCAGCTGGATGCGGTGNTCCAGGGTCCGCAGGAAGCGGTACGCGGCGTCCAGCGAGGCGGCGTCGGCCCGCCCGACGTAGCCGCCGGCGGANAGCGCCGCGAGCGCCTCCAGGGTGTTGCCGCTGCGCAGCGTGCGGTCGGTGCGGCCGTGCACGAGCTGGAGCAGCTGGACGGAGAACTCGACGTCGCGCAGGCCGCCGGGGCCGAGTTTGAGCTGGCGGTCGATCTCGGTGGCGGGGATCGAGTCGACCACCCGGCGGCGCATCTGCTGCACGTCGGCGACGAAGTTGTCCCGGGCGGCGGCCTGCCAGACCAGCGGGGCGAGGGCCTCGGTGTAGGCGGCGCCGAGTTCGGCGTCGCCGGCCACCGGGCGGGCCTTCAGCAGCGCCTGGAACTCCCAGGTCTTGGCCCAGCGCTGGTAGTACGCGAGGTGGCTGGCCAGGGTGCGGACCAGCGGGCCGTTGCGGCCCTCCGGGCGCAGGTTGGCGTCGACCGGCCAGATGGTGCCCTCGCCGGTGGTGTCGGAGCAGAGCCGCATGGCGCGGGCGGCGAGCCGGGTGGCGGCCTGGACGGCGGTGTGCTCGTCGACGCCCTCGCGCGGCTCGGCCACGAAGATCACGTCGACGTCGGAGACGTAGTTGAGCTCGCGGCCGCCGCACTTGCCCATGCCGATGACGGCGAGGCGGCAGGCGTGGGCGGCCTTCGGGTCCTCGCCGGCCGCGATGTCCAGGGCGGTCTGCACGGTGGCGCCGGCCAGGTCGGCGAGTTCGGCGGCGGTCTGCGCGAGGTCCGTGGTGCCGGTGAGGTCGCGGGCGGCGATCGCCAGCAGGCAGCGGCGGTAGGAGACCCGGAGCAGGTCGGCCCGGTCGCCGCGCGGCGACGGCGTGCCCTCGCCCGGTCCGGGGCCCCAGACGCCGTCGTACAGGGCCTGCAGGAAGTCGTCGCTGCCGGGGTGCATGTCGCGCTGCTCGAAGGTGACCAGGGCGTGCCAGTCCCGGGGGTGCCTGGCGAGGTGGTCGCCGAGGGCGGTGGAGGCGCCGAGGACGCCGAGCAGGCGGTCGCGCAGCGGTTTGGAGGTGGTGAGGGTGTCGCGCAGGGTGTGCTGTTCGGCCGGGTCCAGGGCCTCCAGCAGCCGGGCGAGGCCGGTCAGGGCGAGGTCGGGGTCGGCGGTGGAGCCGAGGGCGTCCAGCAGCACCGGGTCGGCCGCCAGGCCGTCCAGGCCGGGGCCGGAGAGCAGTCGCAGGGCTGCTGCCGGGTCGGTGAATCCACGTCGTACCAGCCGTATCTCCGGCCGGCTGACCCGGCTGCCGGCCCGTTCCTCCACTGCCATCGCCCCTCCGGTCCGCGCGCACCCGTGAACACCCGTACGACCTGTCAGCTTACGGGGCCCGTCCGAGGCGCGCCCTCCTTCGCGGGGGCCCGCCCCCGGTGGTGCCGGAGGCGGGTCCGCGGGGGGCGTCAGTACTCGACGGCGGTCGGTCCGCTCACCCGCAGTTCGGCGTTGCGGCGGGTCTTGGCCCACTGGTTGCGGCCGGTGACGAGCCGGCCCAGGGCCCGCCAGGAGGTGATGTAGAAGATGTAGATGTAGACGAAGTAGGCCAGGCCCCAGCCGAGGCTGCGCCAGAAGCCCGCCTCGCGCTCGCACTTCCAGCGGTAGAGCGGGCCCCAGAGCGCGAACTGGCCGACGCCCAGCGCGGTGAGCAGGAGGAACCAGCCCCAGCCGCCGGAGGCGAAGAAGGCGCCGTCGCCCGGCCGGGTGGCGGAGTGCAGCGTGAAGTAGATGACCGGGATCGGGAAGATCACCGAGCCGACCACCTGGATCCACGGCTGGAGCAGGTAGTACGAGATCTCCATGACGCCGGCGTGGGTCAGCGCGGAGGAGCGCCAGACCCGGCCCAGGTAGCGGGTGCACTGCATGGTGCCCTGGCCCCAGCGGGTGCGCTGGGCGATCAGCCGCCGGAAGCTCCAGAGGCCTTCCTGGTCCACCGAGGTGTCGGTGGTGTACGAGGTCTGCCAGCCGGCGAGCATCAGGTCGAGGCCGAGTTCGAAGTCCTCCAGGAGGGCGCCGCGCCAGGGGCCGGTGCCGTCCTCGGTGAGCGAGCGCAGGGCCGAGAGCCGGGTGTACTGGCCGTTGCCGCCCATCCCGACGGTGCGGGTGAACCGGCGGGTCAGCTGGGTGGCGGAGATCGTGGTGCGGAACTCGAGGTCCTGCATCCGGACGAGCGTGCGCGCGAAGAGGTTCCGCAGCCGCCCGCCGTCGGGCACCGGCCGGTACTCGTCCCGGTTGCCCATCCGGACCTCGGACTGGACGGCGCCGATGGCCTTGTCCCCGAACAGGTGGCCGGCCGCCATCACGTCCAGCGCACCGGGCGCGGGGTGCCCGTCGGCGTCGAACACGCCGATCACCACCCGGTCGGCGTCCGCGTCGGCGGGCAGCCAGCCGGCCAGCGCGCGGTAGGCCGCGTTCAGCGCGTCGCTCTTGCCCGTCCGGGCCTGCGGCCGGCGCCGCTGGACGAGGTGGACGTGGTCGTCCCCCGCCTCGCGGGCCGCGACGATCGCGGCGGTCCCGTCCTCGGAGTCGTCGTCGACCACCCACAGGTGCGTCCCGGGGAAGTGCGCCCGCAGGTAGGCGACGGTCTGCCCGATGACCGCCTCCTCGTCCCGGCAGGGGATGAAGAAGTGCCAGCGGAAGTCGTCCGCGTCCCCGGGCGGCGTGGGCCTGAGCCGGAGGAACGGTACGACCAGGAAGGTCACGTAACAGATGAAGGTGGCGCTGAGCAGCAGCGACAGCCCCATCGCCAGGCTGATCAGCGCGTCCTTGCCGTCATTCACGATGCGTCCTTGGAGTCGGCGGAGACACCGCAGCACCGGCCCGCCTACTGGCGCGGACCGGTGCTGCGGCACAGGGGCATGACCTGCGGGACCTCAGTCGTTCTTGCGCAGCCGGGACACCCGCACCAGCATGACGCCGCCGACGAACAGCAGCAGGGCCAGCAGCAGGATCTGGAAGGTCTGGTTGCCGGTGGCGGCACCGGTGGCGGCGAGGGCTCCGCCGGCATGGTGGTGGTGGGGACGGTACATGGATTGGCCTCCGTTACAGGGATGGGACGGGGGATGCCACCGGAGCGGCGGTCTCGGCCGCCGCTCGCAGGTCGGCGCGGACGCCGGACGGTGCCGGCGACGTGTGCGGGGTGAGCGCGCGGGCGGGCCGGCCGGTCAGGGCCAGGGCCAGCTCCACGATGCGCTCGCTGGCCAGGCCGTCCCCGTAGGGCGAGGGACGGGCGGCCAGACGCTCGGGNAGGGCGGTGTCGGCGATCAGCGCGCGGGCCGCGCGGCCGATCCCGGGGCCGGGGCGGAGCAGCGTGGCGAAGCCCGCGTCGACCGCCTCCGGCCGCTCGGTGCTGTTGCGCAGCACGATCAGCGGCTTCTTCAGCACCGTGCACTCCTCCTGCACACCGCCGGAGTCGGAGATCAGCAGCCGGGCGTGCCGGGCGAGGCCGAGGAACTCCGCGTGGCCGACCGGGTCGACGGCGCCGAGCCCGGCCAGCTGCCGGCGCAGGCCGTACTTCTCGGCGCAGTGCAGGGTGCGCGGGTGGACGGGGAACAGCACCGGCAGGCCGAGCTGCCCGAGTTCGTCGAGGACGAGGCGCAGCCGCCCCGGGTCGTCGGTGTTCTCCGGCCGGTGGAGCGTCACCAGGACGAAGCCGTCCTCGACGACCCCGTACCGGTGCAGCATCGCCCGCGAGACCTCCGGGGCGGGCAGCGAGTCGGCGACCATCTCGACGATGGTGTTGCCGGTGACCCGGATGCGCTCCTCCGGCACGCCCTCGGCCCGCAGGTTGCCGGCCGCGATCTGGGTGGGCGCGCAGTGCAGGTCGGCGAGGACGCCGACCACCTGGCGGTTGATCTCCTCCGGCATCGCCCGGTCGCGGGACCGCAGCCCGGCCTCGACGTGGATCACCGGTACGCCGCAGTACTGCGCCGCCTGGGCGCCGGCCGAGGTGGAGTTGGTGTCGCCCTGGACCACCACCGCCAGCGGGGGGTCGGCCGCGAATGCGTCCGAAAGCGCGGAAATCATGGCGCCGATCTGCCCGCCGCGCGCCACTCCCCCGATTCCGGAGAGCCGCAGTTGCGGCTCCGGCAGACCCATACCCCGGAAGTGACTTCCGGAGAGGGTGTCGTCATAGTGCTGACCGGTGTAAATGAGACGCCCGCGGTCGCCGAGGCCCCGGACGACCCGGGCCAGTTTGACGATCTCGGGCCGGGTGCCGAGCACCACAGCCACCGGGCCACCGCGATTCATCGGAAACTCGACCTCCTGCTGGACAGGGCTGTTCCGCCGCGGGGTGAGGGGCGGAGCGGGCGGATACGCCGATACCGCTGAGTGAGCAGACTGGCAAACTCCGTCACGAGTATCCATTTCCCGCGCGTATTTCCACCCCATCGGTGCGCATTCTCACTCCGGTGGGGGATCCGGATCACCGTGAATAAAATATTCACGGCTCACACGGATTACGGAACACCAGTCCGAATTACCGGAACCCATCGGCGCACATTGTTTACTGATACCGTGACAGCCGGAAATCGCCGGAGAATACGGACACGAACGACCCTCGTGGGCTCCGGTTCGTCCTGACGGACCAGCGCGGGAGCGCGCTGCGGTCGCGTCATGGATCGTGAGAGGCGCAGACCGGCCCCCGCCGGTCCGTTCCGACCACGCCGCGGCTGACACCGAGACCTCCACCGCGGCCTGCACCGGGGGATGGACGAAACAATGAAGCTCACCCGACCGCCGCTGTCCCGTCCACTGCCGACCATCGTGATGACCCTCGCGGTGATAGGCGCGACCATCGCCGCCCAGGCCGGAGCCGTCGCACACGCGGACCGGCGCCCGCCCTCCGACGTCGTCTTCAGCGACGACTTCGACACCCTGTCCGTGGGGCAGGGCCGCGACTGGGGCTGGCAGACCGCCGCCTACGCGCAGTGCGTCACCAACCCCAACGACGCCAAGCTCGACCACCTCACCACCGACGCCCTGAGCACCGACGAGGGCTACCTCACCATCACCGCCACCCGGCGCGAGGACGGGTACTGGAACACCGGCCTGATCACCACCGGGGACTCCTGCGACTCCGGCGGCAACCTCGCCCAGATCCGCACCGGGGACACCGTCATCGCCCACGTCCGCCTGCCCGACACCGGCTCCGGCGCCTGGCCCGCCCTGTGGACCTGGCGGGACGGCGGCAACGAACTCGACATCTTCGAGTGGCACAGCGACCGCACCGACAGCCTCGAGTTCGCCAACCACCTCGGCCACAGCAACGTGCTCTACACCGCCCCCGGGATCGGCCCCGGCCAGTGGGTCTGGGTCGGCGCCCGGCTCGACGCCGACAACGTCGCCTGGCTGGTCGGCACGGACCGGGACGACCTCACCGTCGCGTACGAGGACCACGTCGGCGTCGGCGCGGACTTCGCGGCCTACCCCGTCTTCGGCCTCTCCATCAACAACGGCAACTTCCACGCCGCACCGGACACCGACGAGCCGGTCACCATCGGCATCGACTCCCTGAGCATCTACCGCCCCTGACGGCCCGGCACCCGACGCCCGACACCCGACGGGACCCCGGCGCAGCGGAACGGCCGGGCATCAACGACTCGCTGTCGTCGATGCCCGGCCGTTCCGACCGCCCGGAGTGCTCCGGGGGCTGTTACAGCACCTGGAGGTTCTTGCGCAGCTCGAACGGGGTGACCTCGGAGCGGTACTCCTCCCACTCCTGGCGCTTGTTGCGCAGGAAGAAGTCGAAGACGTGCTCGCCGAGGGTCTCGGCCACCAGCTCGCTGCGCTGCATCAGGTCGATCGCCTCGCCGAGGTTCTGCGGCATCGGCTGGATGCCCATCGCGCGGCGCTCGGAGTCGCTCAGCGCCCACACGTCGTCGTCGGCGCCGGGCGGCAGCTCGTAGCCCTCCTCGATGCCCTTGAGGCCCGCCGCCAGGGTGACGGCGTACGCGAGGTAGGGGTTGCAGCCGGTGTCCAGCGAGCGGACCTCGACCCGGGTCGAGCCCTGCTTGCCGGGCTTGTACATCGGGACGCGGATCAGCGCGGAGCGGTTGTTGTGGCCCCAGCAGATGTACGACGGCGCCTCGCCGCCGGCGCCCGCCGTACGCTGCGAGCCGCCCCAGATCCGCTTGTAGGAGTTGACCCACTGGTTGGTGACGGCGGCCGTCTCGGCGGCGTGCCGCAGCAGGCCGGCGATGAAGGAGCGGCCGGTCTTCGAGAGCTGGTACTCGGCACCGGACTCGTGGAAGGCGTTGCGGTCACCCTCGAACAGCGAGAGGTGGGTGTGCATGCCGGAGCCGGGGTGCTCGGAGAACGGCTTGGGCATGAAGCTGGCGTGCACGCCCTGCTCCAGCGCGACCTCCTTCATGACCAGACGGAACGTCATGATGTTGTCGGCGGTGGACAGCGCGTCGGCGTAGCGGAGGTCGATCTCCTGCTGGCCGGGGGCGCCCTCGTGGTGGGAGAACTCCACCGAGATGCCCATCGACTCCAGCATGGTGATCGCCTGACGGCGGAAGTCGTGGCCGACGCCGCGCGGCGTGTGGTCGAAGTAGCCGGACTGGTCGGCCGGAATGGGCGCCGTGCCGTCGCCGGGGAGGTTCTTCAGGAGGAAGAACTCGATCTCGGGGTGGGTGTAGAAGGTGAACCCGAGGCTGGACGCCTTCTCCAGGGTCCGCTTCAGCACGAAGCGCGGGTCCGCGTAGGAGGGCGACCCGTCCGGCATCATGATGTCGCAGAACATCCGCGCGGTGCCCGGGGTCTCGGAGCGCCAGGGGAGGATCTGGAAGGTGGTCGGGTCCGGCTTGGCGATCATGTCGGACTCGTAGACCCGGGCGAAGCCCTCGATCGCCGAACCGTCGAAGCCGATGCCCTCCTCGAAGGCCTGCTCAAGCTCTGCCGGAGCCACGGCGACCGACTTCAGGAACCCGAGTACATCGGTGAACCACAGCCGGACAAAACGGATGTCACGCTCTTCGAGCGTGCGAAGCACGAACTCCTGCTGCTTGCCCATGGGGACAGTCTCACCTCTGCTCTTTACGTTCGTGTTACGCGAGGACCGGCTCGGAAGCGGCTGACCCCATCATGGCGGATCACCGCCGAGAATCCGACACCTGGTCGACTGCTGGCGTCCTCCCGGGGATCACGTCCGGAGCACCGAGGGGGCACACCGGGAGCATCCCGGGAGCACCCGCCCGAGACATAGCGTCAGATAGACGATTACACTCGGGGCATGCCCAATCTCCGTCTCGCCCTGAGCCAGATCGACCCCTCNGTCGGCGACCTCGCGCGCAACGCCGAGGAGGTGGTGCGCTGGACCAGGCAGGCCGCCGAGGCCGGCGCCCAGCTGGTCGCGTTCCCCGAGATGGTCCTCACCGGGTACCCGGTGGAGGACCTCGCGCTGCGCGGCTCCTTCGTCGAGGCCTCCCGCGCCGCGCTGGTCGAGCTGGCCGCCCGGCTCGCCGCCGAGGGCCTGGGCGAGCTGCCCGTCGTGGTCGGCTACCTCGGCCGGTCGGAGCACGCCTCGGCGAAGCTCGGCCGCCCGGCCGGCTCCCCGCAGAACTGCGCCGCCGTGCTGCACCGGGGCGAGGTGGCCACCCGCTTCGCCAAGCACCACCTGCCCAACTACGGCGTCTTCGACGAGTACCGCTACTTCGTGCCCGGCGACCAGCTGGCCGTCGTGCGGCTGCACGGCGTGGACGTGGCGCTCGCCATCTGCGAGGACATCTGGCAGGACGGCGGGCGTGTCACCGCCGCCCGCGAGGCCGGCGCAGGCCTGCTGCTGGTGATCAACGGCTCGCCGTACGAGCGGGACAAGGACGACGCCCGCCTGGAGCTGGTGCAGCGCCGGGCCGCCGAGGCGGGCTGCGCGCTGGCGTACGTCAACATGGTCGGCGCGCAGGACGAGCTGGTCTTCGACGGCGACTCGATCGTGGTCGCGGCGGACGGCGAGGTGCTGGCNCGGGCGCCGCAGTTCGAGGAGCAGCTGGTCGTCCTCGACCTCGACCTCCCGGCCGCCGGCCCCAACCGCACCGACGGGCTGCTGCTGAGCGACGGCCTGCACCTCGTACGGACCGAGCTCGGCGGCGAGCCGGCCGACGCCCCGGCCGAGCCGCTGCGCGCCCGGATCGCGCCCCGGGCCGGCGACGAGGCCGAGATCTACGCGGCGCTGGTCTCCGGCACCCGGGCGTACGTGCGCAAGAACGGCTTCAAGTCGGTGCTGATCGGCCTCTCCGGCGGCATCGACTCGGCGCTGGTCGCCGCCATCGCGGTGGACGCGATCGGGGCGGAGAACGTGTACTGCGTCTCGATGCCGAGCCGGTACTCCTCCCAGCACTCCCGCGACGACGCCGCCGAGCTGGCCCGCCGCACCGGCCTGCACTTCCGTACGGTGCCGATCGCCCCGATGTTCGACGCCTACATGGGCGCGCTCGGGCTGACCGGCCTGGCCGAGGAGAACCTGCAGTCCCGGCTGCGCGGCACGCTGCTGATGGCGCTCTCCAACCAGGAGGGGCACATCGTGCTCGCGCCGGGCAACAAGAGTGAGCTCGCGGTCGGCTACTCCACCCTGTACGGCGACTCGGTGGGCGCGTACGGGCCGATCAAGGACGTCTACAAGTCGCTGATCTTCCGGCTCGCCCACTGGCGCAACGAGGCGGCCGAGGAGCGCGGCGAGGTGCCGCCGATCCCGGAGAACACCATCTCCAAGCCGCCGTCCGCCGAGCTGCGGCCCGACCAGGTCGACACCGACTCACTGCCGGACTACGACCTGCTGGACACCGTCCTGGACGCCTACGTAGAGGGCGACCAGGGCCGGGACGCGATCGTGGCGGCCGGCTTCGACCCGGCCGTGGTGGACCGGGTGGTGCGCCTGGTCGACGCGGCCGAGTACAAGCGCCGGCAGTACCCGCCGGGCCCGAAGATCTCCCGCAAGGGCTTCGGCCGCGACCGCCGGCTGCCGATCACCAACCGGTGGCGCCAGGGCTGACCCGGGCGACGGCCGAACGCGGTGAGGCCCGGTCCGGCAGGAGCCGGGCCGGGCCTCACCGCGCCGGCACAAAGCGTGTTCAGCGCAGGACGACCTCGCAGTTCAGCACGGTGTCGAGGGCGGCCGGGTCGGCCACCACGACATCGAAGCCAGGGCCGCAGTCGACCTTGTCGAAGCCGCCGTTGCGGCTGACGATCTGGTCGTTCCCACCGCCACCGGAGATCGAGGCGGAGGCGGGCGCGGCGGCCCAGCCGTCGGGGTCGGTGAGGCGGTCGTTGCCGCCGCCGCCCTGGAGGGTGTCCTGGCCGGGGCCGCCGTTCAGGGAGACCGGGACGGACAGTGTGGCGGCGCTGAGCGTGTCGCTCCCGTCCGCCCCGTACCCGTTGATCGCGGTGACGGTCGCGGCCGCACCACAGGTCACCGTCGTCGGGCTGACGGCGGCACACCCCGGGCCGGGGACGAGACCGGCACTGTCGGACACCTGCAGCAGGCCCCCGGAGGACGAGAACACCGCGGTGTTCGCCGTACCGGCGGAGGCGGAGTACTGGATCTGTGAGCCCGTGCGGGCCACGGCAGCCGGGCTGGCGGACGCCGGAGCGGCCACCGCGAACGCCAGGCCGAACGCCGCCGCGAGCGGGACGGCGACCCGAGCCCGACGCATCGTACGCGTGGAACCCATTGCTCTCACTTCTTCTCGATTTTGACGTGCGACATACCCTGCGACGTACATTTGGTTCGTACAGATACATCGTCTACGTCTCATGCTCCGCCCGGTGCCCAGTACGGGTCAAGGCCGGAAGACAGGTGCCAGATGGCCCAGAAGCGACTGACCCGGGAGCTGGTGCTGTCGACGGCGCTGGCCCTGGTGGACCGCGGCGGGCTCGCCGCGCTGACCATGCGCGGCCTCGCCGCCGAGCTCGACGTCGAGGCGATGGCCCTGTACCGCTACGCCCCCGGCAAGGACGCGCTGCTGGACGGCCTGATCGAGGTGCTGCTCGGCGAGGTCGAGGCCGCGATGGCGGCGGGGCCCCGGCCGGCCGGCTGGCGACAGCAGCTGCACGACGGGGCCCTGGCCGTGTACCGCGCCGCGGTCGCCCACCCGCAGGTCGTCCCGCTGCTGGCGACCAGGCCGCTGGCGGTGCCGCTGGCCCGCCGGCCGGCCGCCGTCCTGCGGCTCAACGAGCGCGTCCTCACCCTGCTGGGCCGGGCGGGGCTGGACGACCGCGCCGCACTGGCGCTCTACCGGGCGCTGCTGGCCTGGATGCTCGGCTACCTGCTGGTGGAGCTGCGCGCGATGGTCGTCGACCCCGACGAGGAGGAGCCCGCCGTCCGGCTCGGCCTGCACCACCTGCCCACCCGGGAGTNCCCGCGGCTGCGCGCGCTGGCCCCCGCGATGGCGGACCACGACGCCGAGGCCGAGATCGCCGCCGGCCTCGACGCCCTGATCGACCGCCTCGCCCCCGGCCGGTGACCGGCCGGGTGGCCGGCCGCCGGTCGGCCGGCCCTCGAAGCGAAGCGGTCAGCCGCCGAACCGGTAGGTGGCGGCGACTGCCCGGTGGTCACTGCCGTCCGGGCCGAGCACCCAGGACCGGGTCGGCTGAAGGCCGCCCTTGCTGAGGATCTGGTCGATCCGGGCCATCGGGAACGAGGCCGGCCAGCTGAAGCCGAAGCCGTCGCCCGCCGCGCCCTGCGCGGAGCGCATCTGCGAGGTGACCGGCGCGAGGCTGCGGTCGTTCATCGTGCCGTTGAGGTCACCGAGCAGCAGGACCTTCTTCAGCGGCTCGGCCTCGACCGCGTCGCCCAGCGCCTGCGCGCTGACGTCGCGCCGGTCGGCCGTGAAACCGCCCTCCGACTTCACCCGAACGGACGGCAGGTGCGCCACGTACACCGCGACCGGGCCCTGCGGAGTGGCCACCTGGGCCCGGAAGGCCCGGGTCCAGCCCATCTTGATGTCCACCACGGCCGCCCCGCTGATCGGGAACTTCGACCAGAGGCCGACGGTGTTCTCGACCACGTGGTACGGGTACTTGTCGGCCAGCCCGCTCTCGTACGTGCGCAGTTGCCGGCCGGCCAGCTCCTGGAGGGCGACGATCTGCGCGCCGGAGCCGTTCAGCAGCCCGACCGTGCCGGCCGGGTCGGTGTTGGCGGCGGCCACGTTGTGGGTGAGGACCGTCCAGTCGCCCGGGCCGCTGCTCTTGTCGGTCAGCAGGCCGCCGAACAGGTTGAGCCAGACCGTCACCGGGAGCAGCAGCGCCACCAGCGCGGAGGC
>FJVZ01000746.1_pt1 | contig 21350 bp, 19 predicted proteins | sample 1011841 | NCBI WGS metagenome assembly FJVZ01 (sample SAMEA3912450, study PRJEB9761) | metagenome | biome: forest; material: soil | place: USA | collected 2011-06-22 | depth 0.1 m
CGGCGGGGTGACGTCCAGTGGCTCGGCCGATCCGGTCGGTTGTCCAGAAGGGCCTGGGCGAGGTNGAACCGGCGCGGGCCGCGCGGGGCCGGCTCGTCGCGAGCCAGGCGGCGACCGTCGCCGCCTCCCGATCCGGCAGCAGATCCACCGGCCGCCGTGTCTCGATGTCGATCAGGACGGCTTTGTAGACGCGACCCCTGCGCATCGCATACTCATCGACGCCCACCACCCGCGGAGACGGCGGCTGTGGCTCGGGGGGTGCATCCGTCAGCAGCAACACCGCACTGTGGCCGACGGAGACTCCAAGGACGCCCGCCGGGCGCCGGCCCGGCCCGCTGATCGGCAAAGGTCCGCCACTCACACGACGCGTCAGCACAGACGAACCGCCGGACATGCAAACTCAACATCACTCGTTGGCCCGCTCTCGGCATATCAGCGGGAGAACGCAGGTAGGAGCCGTGAAGCCCACTCGACTCAACTCCACAGCCCGGGCACGTCGCCCTGACCGCCACGGACCTCAGTGGCTGTTGTGGGCTTGCTTCGCTTTGACGGACACCTGAGATCAGGGGCTTCGGCCTCGGAAGGATGATGTCCATCATGGAGAGCATGGGGAAGAAGAAGCCGCGTCCTCGCCGCTCGTTCACGTCGGAGTTCAAGGCCGAGATCGTCGAGCTGTGCCGACGTGGTGACCGCTCGGTCGGTCAGGTCGCGAAGGACTTCGACCTGACCGAGACCGCGGTGCGTGACTGGATCAAGCAGGCCGGGGTCGATGCGGGCGAGCGGGAGGGCCTGACCAGCGACGAGCGGGAGGAGCTGGCCCGACTGCGGCGGGAAAACCGGCGACTGCGGGAGGACGTGGACGTCCTCAAGCGTGCGACAGCTTTCTTCGCGACGGAGACCCGATGACGGTGCACCCGTTCATCGAGGCGGAGAAGCAGGGCGGCCACAACGTCAAACGGGCGTGTGAACTGCTGCAGGTCTCCCGAGCCGCCTTCTACGCCCGCCGCACCGCAGTTCCCGGCCCCCGCGCGGTGCGCGACGCTGAGCTGACCGAGAGGATCGCCGAGGTCCACGAGACATCGCGCGGCAGCTACGGTGCTCCGCGCGTCCACGCCGCCCTGCGGCGCGAGGGCACCGCCTGCGGCCGGCGCCGCGTCGCACGGCTGATGCGCCAGGCCGCGCTGCAGGGCCGGCACCGCAGACGACGACAGCGCACCACGATCCCCGACCCACAGGCCGGCACCCGGCCCGACCTGGTCCTGCGGGACTTCCAGCCGGACCCGGCCGCCCTCGATACGCGCTGGTGCGGCGACATCACCTATATCCCGACCGACCAGGGCTGGCTCTACCTGGCCACCGTCATCGACATCGCCTCCCGGCGCGTCGTCGGCTGGGCCACCGCCGACCACCTACGGACCGAACTCGTCGCCGACGCCCTGCGAGCCGCCTGCCGCACCCGCCGTCCGAACGGCCCGGTCGTCTTCCACTCGGACCGCGGCTGCCAATACACCAGCCGCGAATTCGCCGATCTGGCAAGGGAGTTCGGCGTCACGCTGTCGGTCGGTCGCACCGGCCAGTGCTGGGACAACGCCCTCGCGGAGTCCTTCTTCGCCACTCTGAAGCGAGAGCTGATCGGCGACCGTCCCTGGCCCGGCCGGGCCGTTGCCCGTTCCGCGATCTTCGAATGGATCGAAGCCTGGTACAACATACGCAGGCTGCACAGCAGCCTCGACTACCGCAGTCCCGCAGAATACGAGACCGCCCTCGCGGCCTAACCACCACACCAACGGTGTCCGTCAAAGCGGAGCAAGCTCACACCGTCTGGCAGTGCCAGTCCGTCCCGACGTTGTCAGGGCTGCTTGCCGCCCGTCTCGGCATCCCCCGAGACGAACTGCCCCCAGCTTCAGTCGGATTGCAGCGACATACCGACGGTGATGGTCTCTCACCTCACTCGACTCCATGGCGCCTCGTGGCGCACCGACTCGCTACGACAAGCGCGGCTACGTCTTCCTGGGAACCGTCACCGCTGCCGCTCTGGTGATCTGGCTGCGAGTTTGAGGCCCTTTCACAGCGCGAAGGGCTGATAGGCCAGGGCCTGATCAACCACCTCGGCAGCCGTCGCCTCCCGACCCTCGGGCCAGAAAATCAAGTCACGGACATAGCCGCTCGGACAAGCAAGAGCCTGGTCCAGCGCATCCAGTACGCCGCCCGCCTCGGCATCGTCGACGTAGTCCGCATCCATGATCTTCTGCACCAATGCAACAGCCGCTTCCCAAGCCATCACTGCCACTGTCACCCCCTCCAGGAGAAGGAGCAGCCTAGCGAGTTACTTGATCGACCGGACAGTTCCTAGGGGGCCGACCACGGGCAGGGGTTAAGGACCAGCTCAGGCCAGGATGCTGTCGTAGTGGACGGAGGGCTTGCCCCCGCCAGCCCCGCCCGCCGCGAAGTCGGTGGGGCCGCCGGCGTCCGGGGCGGCGTCGGCCGGCAGCAGGTACCCGTCGTCGGTGACGTTCAGCGGGCCGCTGTCGATCAGGCCCCGCTGCATGGCGCGAAACCCTGCCTGGAAGCGGCTGGTGGCCTCCAACTCCTGCATGATGTCGGCGATGTGCTTGCGGCAGGTGCGCACCGACATGCCCAGGCAGCGGGCGATCACCTCGTCCTTGAGCCCGTCGGCCATCAGCCGCAGCACGGTGCGCTTGGCGCTGCTCATCCCGGGCGCGGAGCCCCGGGTGGCGCGCTGGGGTACGTCGAGGAACGGGTTGCTCCAGCGCCAGAGCCGCTCGAAGTCGTCGGCCAGCAGGCCGACCAGGGTGGGCTCGCGGATCACCAGGGCGCGGCTGGGGCGGGTGCGGTCGCCGACGAAGGCCACCCGCCGGTCGAAGACGATGAGGCGGGTGAAGTCCTCGCCGAAGATCCGCACCTCTCCGCCCTTGCGGGTGACCTCGTTGACGTAGTCCCGGGTCGGGCCGCTGAAGACCGCCGTGTGCTGGTAGATCGTCCGCAGCCGCAGCCCGCGCTGGAGCATGGCGAGGGCGCGCGGGGTGGCCTCGGCCAGCATCTCGCGCTGGCGTCCGCCGCCCGGCTGGGCCGTCAGGGTCTCCTCGACGCACTGCGCGCTGGCCGCGTCGAGGGCGGAGCGCACCGACTCGAGGTCGTTGAGGATCTCGATCGCCGCGCTGGGCGCGGCGCCGCGTTCCTCGTAGACGGGGAGCAGGGCGCCGATCTGCTCGCGTACCCGCTCCACGTCCAACTCCTGCTGCCGGATCGACATCTCGACCGGCGCGAGCAGGGTGGTCAGGGCGGTGCCGGGATGGACAGCGCGCCAACCGGCCTGGCACGGCTTCAGCAGGCGCAGGGCGAGCAGTTCGGTGATGGCCTGCTGCGCACCGGCCGGGTCGGTGCCGGTCATCGCGATGAGGGAGTCCAGCGTCAGGACGTCCGCTTCCAGCGCGTGTTTGTAGACATCGACGTTGCCGGCGTCGAGCGAAGGCAGCAGCGGGTGAATTCCGGGGTTGGGGAAGATCACGGTGTCAGCCTTACGAGGGGTCGCGACGTGGGTATCGACTCGTGATGGTGTGTGGTGGGTCCTGCCGATGAGGGGGAGGGGGCCCTCTTGTCAGTATCCGACAGATGTGGGTGTGCGTGGTCCCCTCTCCCCAGCCTTTACACAGCGTTCATAGTGTCCGTGGCGAATATGACNAAGGATCGTTTTTGTTGTGTACATACCCGAATGTCGGGGTGTATCCGACTTCATGTCCTCACCAAGTTGCACTGCAGCTTCCTGAGACCTGGAAGCCCTCCCGAACCGCCCCGTCCCTCACGCAAGCTGACACCGCAACGCCCTTCCGACCGTCGAAAGCGAGGCCAGAAATGCGTTCCATGCGCCATCTCCTGCTGCGAGTACCGGCGGTACTCGCGCTCGTGTCCGGCGTCCTCGCCGTCCTCGCGCTCGTTCCCGGCGACCCCGGGTGGGGCTGACCAGCGAGAGAACCGCACCCCGCCGCAGCGCACCCGCAGAGCACGTCCAACGGGCCCGGCCCGAGGAGGAGATCACGAGATGACCGAGGCGACGCAACCGCATGTGGTGCCCGGCCTGCCCCCGGCGGCACGGCTGGCGCTCGACTTCGACGTCGAGCGACTGGTCGCCGATGTCACCGAACTCCGCAGGCAGGCCTGGAGCCTGCAGCGGACCTACGGTGCCGAGGGCGTGATCGACGAGGCGCCCATCGACTGGCGGGTACTGCCGCTGCGCAGCCCCGGCGGCGACCTCGACCGGACCGACCCGGGCGGCCCCGCCCTGGTCGACTTCGAGCCGACCGCGTGGCTGGAGAAGGCACCGTACCTGGCCGGGGTGCTGGAGAGCATCCCCGCCGAGATCCGCAGCGCGCGTCTGATGGCCCTCGGCCCCGGCGCGGCCTCGGCGTCGCACTTCGACAACAAGTACGGCGTCGCGTGGGGCACCGCGCGGGTCCACGTCCCGATCCTGACCCACGCCGAGGCCAGGATGTACATCGCGGACGAGCTCCAGCAGTGGCAGCCCGGCACCTTCTGGTTCGGCGACTTCAGCCAGGTCCACCGGGTGGAGAACACCGGCACCGAGACCCGGGTCCACCTGGTGATCGACGCCCTGCCGACCAAAGAGCTCTTCGAGCTCTTCCCGGCCGAGGTGCGGGACGCGGTCGACCCGGCCGACATCGTCTTCAGCCGGGCCCGGCAGCCGCTCACCACCGAGGCCGCGGCCGCCTACTCGGCGCGCTTCGAACTGCCCGAGTCCTTCACCAACTGGGAGGAGACCGAGGGCGAGTTCCTGCAGCGGCAGAAGCAGCTCGCGGCCTCCGTCGAACTCGACGGGGAGCACCTGGTGCTCGCCCTGGACGGCCGGCCGGAGTTCCGCCTGGTGCACCTCGGCGAGGGCGAGTTCCGCTTCGCCGGGTGGACCGAGGAGCGGACTCTCCAGGTCGTCCCGGACGGCGACACCCCGCGCGTCGTCCTGCGCACCCGGGTCGGCAGCCGGGTACAGCAGCTGGGACTGGCCGCCCGGCGCGACTAGGCGCACGGCCCCGACGGGGCTCCGGCCGCGCCCGAGCGTCGGAGCCCCTCCCGCCGCAGCGGCCCGCCCTCAGAGACAGGACCCCACCCGGATGACGCAGACCTCGCCCTTCACGGATGTTCTCGGCGGCCTGAGTTCCACCGCCTGGAACGCTCTGGCCGAGAACCGGCTCTACTCCTCGCACGACTGGCTGCGCTTCTGCGCGAGCGACATCGGCGGGAACACCGTCACGGGCGGCCTGCACGTACCGGTGGGGGAGGGCGGGACGGCGGCGGTGCCGGTCACCGCCGTCGAGCACGAACCCAACTCCTTCTACCAGTGGCAGGCCCACCTGTCCGCCCTCGGGCTGCCCACGCCCGACGCGGCGGGGCTGCTGCTCGGCCAGCGCCGCGGCTACCAGACCCACCTGCTGTCCTCGCCGGGCGTGGGGCGCGAGCAGGCGGCCTCGGCGATCCTCGACGCGGTGCAGAAGCTTCGCCTGGAGCTGGCCGGCTCCGACCTGCTGCCGTCCACGCCCGCCGACCGGCCGGTGCCCGCGTACGGACTCTTCCTCACCACCCCGGACGTCCAGGCCCTGCGCGCCGCCGGCGCGGCCGGACCGCCCCTCCTGCTCGCGGCGGACGCCTGGATACCGATCCCGCAGGGCGGCTGGCAGGAGTGGGTCCAGGGCCTGTCCTCCAAGCGACGGGTCGACATGGTCCGCCGGGACGTCAAGCGGTTCGAGGAGGCCGGCTACCGGATCAGCGTGGCCCCGCTCGGCGCCTGCTACACCGAGGCGGCGCAGCTGCTCGTCGGCACCCAGGCCCGCTACGGGCACGCCGCCGACCCGGAGGTGCTGGCCGAGTCGTTCCGCCGCCAGGCCGAGGCGATGGGCGAAGCCGCGCAGGTCGCGTTCTGCGGCCTGCCGGGGCAGCCACCCGTGGGCTTCTGCCTCTACTACGTCTGGGGGGACACTCTCTACCTGCGCGCGGCGGGCTTCGACTACAGCAGGCTCCACGACGCCTGCGAGTACTTCAACACGGTCTACTACGCGCCGATCAGGGCCGCCGCCGAAGCCGGCTGCCGTTGGGTGCACGCCGGTATCGAGGCCGCCGACGCCAAGGCGCTGCGCGGGGCGGAGCTGCGGCCGCTGTGGCTGCTGGACCTCGCCGAGGACAGTGCCTCGGCCGGGCACGCGGACACCGTCCGCGCGCACAACGCCGGAGAACTGCGCCGACTCACCGAGTCGTCCGGCGCGGTGGCCAAGGCCGTGGCCACCGAGGCGTTCGCGCCCTTCTGTTGACCGCCGGCCGACCCGGCCGCCGCTCCGCCCCCGATGCCATGTGATGGGACCGCCATGCCTTCTGACCTCCGACGCCGCGGCGCGGCGCTGGCCATAACCCCGGACTTCGCCAGGTTCTGGCTGGGCCAGGCGGTCGGCAACCTGGCCGGCAAGAGCATCACGCTGCTCATCCCGCTCGTCGCCGTGGTGGCGCTGGACGTCGGGCCGTCCGAGGTCGGACTGCTGAACGCGGCGCAGTTCGTGCCGCTGCTGATCTTCACACTGTTCGCGGGGGCCTGGCTGAGCGGACGCCCGCACCGGCCGACGCTGATCACGGTCAACGCGGTGAACGCGCTGCTGCTGGCCGTGGTGCCGCTGGCGATGGCCCTGGACGGGTTGAACATCAACCTGCTCTACGCGGTGGTCTTCGCGATCGGCGCGGTCACCTGCTTCGGTGACGTGTGCGCCCTGGCGTACGCGCCCGTCCTGGTCCGGGGCGAACGACTGGTGGTGGCCAACAGCAGGTTGGAGACCACCTACGCGCTGGCCACGGTCGCGGCGCCCGGGGTGGGCGGCATCCTGCTCGGCACGCTGGGCGGCACGACCTCACTGACCCTCGGCGTCGCGGCCTACCTGCTCGCGGTGGCGGCCTTCCTGGCGATCCGCCACCGCGGCGGCCCCTCGGCGACGACCGCCGGAGCCGGGCGCCGCGGCACCTTCCGGCTGATCGGGGAGGGGCTGCGGTTCTCCTGGCGGGTGCCGCTGCTGCGCCGGCTCACCCTGCAGGCCGCCTGGTTCAACCTGTTCGAGCAGGCCGTGCTCACCCTGTACCTGGTCTACACCGTCCGCGAACTGCACTTCTCTCCCTGGCTGCTGGGGCTGACGATGACCATCGGCGGCGTCGGCTCGGTGCTCGGATCGGTCGCGGCCGCCCCACTCGGCCGCCGGCTGGGAGCAACCCGGACGCTGATCGCCGGCATGGGGCTGGCCTCGGTCGGACCGATCGTCATCCCGCTGGTGTCGGGGCCGAAGGTGCTCACCGCGGCCATCTGCACGGTGGCCTTCGTGGTGTACGGCCTTGGACTCACCGTCTTCAACATCTTCAGCCTCACCGCGCGTCAGCGCACCACTCCCGACGGCCTGCTCGCGCCGGCCTCCGCCACCAACCGCTTCGTGGCCTTCGGCACCATCGGCATCGGCGCCGCCCTCGGCGGCGCGGCCGGCACGTGGCTGGGCCTCCAGCCCGCGTTGCTGCTCGCCGCCCTCGGGCTGGTCGCCGGGTGGCTGGTGTTCACGGTCAGCCTGCTGCGCTCCGGATCCGATGGCGAGGGCGGTCGGCACGAGGACCCAGAGGGAGTACCTGAGGTGTGCGTCGACGGGCAGCCCGCCGACGAGGTGGTGAGCGCGGACAGCTGGTGACCGGGCGCCGGCCCGGCGTCCGCCGCCCCGGGCCCGCCGTCGGCCGGACGGACGACCTGAACTCCTTCCCCCCCCGAAACGAGGAACCGCCATGTCAACCGCCCCCCTCTCCCCGTCCGCCCCGCAGGAGCGGCCCGGCGCGCTGCTCCTGATGGGCGACCTCGTGGTGCTCGCCCGCCAGGGCCGGCTGATCACCGAGGCCCGGCGCCGGGGCCTCGCGCCGCTCGCCGTGGTGAGCCGGGACACCGACCTGACGCGGCTCGCCGANCTGCGGGCCGACCCCGAGCACGCGCTGTCCGGCCTCGCCGACGTCGTCCAGGTGGCCGACGCGCAGGTGGCCACCGTGGCACCCGCCGTGCAGTCCCTGCTGCGCCGCTACGAGGTGCGCGGCCTGATCTCGGTGGGCGAGGTGTTCGTCGAGCCGGTGGGCGTCCTCGCGGACGTCCTCGGACTGCCCGGCACCGGCTCGGCGGCCGCGCTGATCTGCCGCAACAAGCTGCTCCAGCGCACCGCCGCCCCCGCCTACTCGCCGTCCTGGCAGACCGTGCCGGCCGACGAGCGGGCCGGCTTCGCGCTGCCGGCGGAGCAACTGCCCGCAGTGGTCAAGCCGGCCGGCCGGTTCTACAGCTCCGGGGTGCGCCTGGTGCACACCCAGGCCGAGCTGACGGCCGCGCTCGGCGCGCTCGCCGACCACGAGATCGCGCTGGTGGAGAGCCGGGTGTCGGGCCCGGAGTACTCGGTGGAGGCACTGGTCCAGGGTGGCGAGGTGCTCTGGTCCGGCGTCACCGGCAAGGAGAGCAACGAGTCCGGCGGGGCCTTCTTCACAGAGGTCGAGCACACGTCGCCCGCCGTGCTGGACGAGCCGTCCCGTACGGCGCTGGTCGAGGCCAACCGCGAGGTGCTGCGCCTGGTCGGGCTCCGGGACGGGATCACCCACGCCGAGTACCGGCTCACCGAGGACGGCGTGGTGCTGATGGAGGTGGCCGCCCGGCTGCCCGGCGACGCCATCACCTTCCTGTGGGAGCTGGCGACCGGCGAGGGGGTGGAGCCGGTGATGGTCGACCTGGCCCTCGGCGTCCCCGCCGCCTACCCCGAGCCCCGCCGGCGGGCGCGGCAGTCCTTCGTCGACCACCCGCACGGCCGGCTGCTGGACGTCACCGCCGAGGACGCCGAGGTGTCCTGGATCGTCCGGGACGACCGCTGGCCCCGGCTGGCACCGCTCGGTGCGCAGGAGCCTGCCGCGCTGCGCGGCGTGCTGGTCGGCCGCCGCGCCGGGGACGTGCTCGGCCCGCTGGTGGACTCGGGCCACCGCTCCGCATCCCTGATCGTCGACAGCCCGCTGGACGACTCCATCGACCAGGCCACCAAGACCTTCACCGACCGGGTGCGCGTCCTCGTCGACCCGGCCCCGGCCGACTGACGGGCCTGCACGGTCCACAGTCCTGGCCCGGCGGCGGCACACCGCGCCGGTCCGGCACGGCTCCGGTCCGGCGACGCCCGGCCCGCAGGCACGCACAGTCCGGACCCCGCGGTCCGGACGCACCAGTCCGGCAACACCCCTACGAACAACCGGAGAGGACCATGTCCGCAACCGCCACTGACTGCCTGGTCTGCGACATCGCGCTGGAGATCCAACAGGATTGGGAGGTCGGGGAGATCGTCGAGTGCGGCTCCTGCGGCCAGGAGCACGAGGTGGTCGAGAAGTCGGCCGCCGCCACCCGGGTCGAGCTCGCGCCCGAGGTCGAGGAGGACTGGGGCGAATGAGCCCTCGCCCCGACGACGTCGTCCTCTCACTCACCATGCTCCGCCCGGAGGAACGGCTGCTCCTGGACGCCTTGCGCGTCCGGGGGCTGGCCGTGCGCACCGCGCTGCCGCCCGACCTCGCCGACGTCCTGTCGGGCCGGGTCGAGGCGCCGCGGCTGGTGGTGCTCAGGAACCTTTCGCACCGGGAGGCGATCGGCACCGCCCGGCGGCTGGAGCAGGCCGGTGTGCCGACTTCCAACCGGGCGGCGGCGATCGAGGTCTGCAACGACAAGGGCCTGCAGGCCCTGCTGCTCGGCCAGCACGGGGTCGCCCACCCGCGCTCACTGCACGCCTTCACCCACGACCAGGTCCGCTCGGCCGTCGAGTCACTCGGCTGGCCGGCCGTGGTCAAGCCGGTGAGCGGCTCCTGGGGTCGCGGTGTGGTGCGGGTGACGGACGAGGAGGCACTGGACGTGTGGGTCGGCGCCCGTGAGTCGGTCGACGCGGCCGGCAAGCTCTTCCCCGTGCTGGTCCAGGAGTACATCGACAAGCCCGGCCACGACCTGCGGGTGGTGGTCGTCGGCCGCGAGCCGGTGGTGGCCATCCGGCGCATCTCGCAGGACTGGCGGACCAACACCCATCTCGGCGCCGCGGTCGAACGGGCCGAGATCACCGACGAGATGGCCAAACTCTGCCTGGCCGTCGTGGAGCTGCTCGGTGAGGGCTTCTACGGCATCGACCTGATCGAGGACCGGACCACCGGTGCGACCGCCGTCCTGGAGGTCAACGCCAACCCCGAGTTCGCCCGCTCCTCCGCCCGGCACGGCGTCGACGTCGCCGGCCGGCTGGCGGACCACATCGCCGGGAGCCTGCTCGGCTGACCCGGCCCTCCCCCCGCCCGCGCAACACCCACGAAGAGGATTCGATGGAACTGTTCGACACGGCGGTCGTGCTGACCCGGGTCATGACCTCGGGGACCGTGATGAGCATCGAGAAGAGCGACCGGGAACTACCCGGACTTGAAAGGCAGTTGACCAGGACTACCGGCCGCGCCAAGGCCGTGCTGGTGAACAGTGCCAGCGCGGCCCTGCACGCCGCGCTGGCCGGGCGGGGGATCGGCCACGGCGACACCGCGGACCTCCCCGGACTCGACCCGAGGGCGGCCGCGTTCGTCTCCTGGCTCGGCGTCACCGTCCGCGACGAGCCGGGCCGCCCGCCCGCCTTCGACCGGATCACCCTCGACGGCCGCAACGCCGACCGGCTGGGCGAGTTGGCGCGCGCCAACGGCGAGCACGCGGCTCCCGCGCTGGTGGTCGACCTCACCGGCCTCGGCTTCGGCCCGGCCGCCGCCGTGCTGACCGACGACCCGTCGGTCTGGGCCCGCGCGGAACGGCTGAAGATCTTCGGCGCGTACGACCTGCGCACCATGTGGACCCAGGAGGAGGCCGACGCCGACCTCGTCCCGGGCGTCCAGTTCAACTACCGTCTGAGCCCGCTGGTCGCCGCCTGCGCGCGGATGGCCCTCGTTCAGGCCTCCGCGCCGGCCGTGTCAGGAGCGTCCACGTGATCACCGACTTCCCCTCCGCACCCCTGCCGCTTCCCCGCCCGGAGGAGCTCGACAGCCAGCTCGCGGATCTCGGCGGCGAGCCGATCATCCCCAAGGAGCACCGCCGGACCATCTTCCCGGTCATCACCAAGGAAGACGTCTTCGCGATGCTGCTCGCCCAGCGCAGCAACCCCGCGAAGGTCGTCGACGACTTCGCCGANNCCTACCGCTCCTACGTCGGGGCCCACCGGGCACTGCCGACCGCCAGCGGCACCTCCAGCCTGCACCTCGCGCTGGTCGGTGCGGGCGTCCAGCCGGGCGACGAGGTGATCGTCCCCGCCTTCACCTTCATCGCCACCGCCCAGGCCGTGGTCGCCGCCGGCGCGATACCGGTGTTCGCCGACATCGACCCGCTCACCTACTGCCTGGACCCGGCGGCCGCCGAGGCCGCCGTCACCGACCGCACCCGGGCGATCATGCCGGTCCACGTGCACGGCCTGCCGGCCGACCTGCCCGCCCTGCGCGCGGTCACCGGCCGCCACGACCTGGCCCTGGTCGAGGACGCCTCGCACGCCCACTCCGCCACCCTCGGCGGTGCGGTGACCGGATCGATCGGCGACGCGGCCGGTCAGAGCCTGATGGCCGACAAGAACTTCCCGCTCGGCGGCGAGGGCGGGATCGCCTTCTTCGCCACCGACGAGGCCCACCAGCGGGCCGTCGACTACCTCGAGCGCCACGGCATCGACTACGGGATGTCCTGGATCGCGGCCTCGTTCGGCAGCAGCCAGCTGCGCCGGCTGCCCTACTACGACGCCGTCCGGGCCCGCAACGCCGCCCTGCTGGCGGAGTCCCTCGCGCAGACNGGGCTGTTCCACCCGCCGTACGTGCCCGAGGGCAGCACACACGCGTACAACATGTACCGGATCGGGCTCCGGCCGGAGGCCGTCGGCCTGGAGGACCTGCCCGTGCACGCCGTCAAGGAGGCGGTGCACCGGCTGCTGGTCGCCGAGGGCGTGCCGGCCCGTGAGTGGCAGAACACCCCGATCCCGCTCCACCTGCCGTTCCAGCGGCGGGCCGGCTTCGGCAACGGCTACCCGTTCACGCTGAACCCGGGGGCCGTCCGCGACCACCGCCCCGAGGACTTCCCCGCCGTCCTCGGCATGCTGGAGAGCACCCTGGTGCTCTGCCGCGAACTGCGCTCCCCGGTCGAGTACGAGCGGGCGCTGCGCTACGCGGACGCGTTCACCAAGGTCGCCCGCCGCCCGGACGCCATCCGCAAGCTGGCCACTGAGCGGGAGTACCTGCGGCCCCACGAGCGGGCGGCCCGCCTTGGCTGAGCACATCGAACCAGCCGCCCGGCCGATCACCGTCGCCGTGCTCGGCGCGACCGGGTACACCGGCGCCGAGCTGATCCGGCTGCTGCTCGACCACCCGCACGTCGAACTCGCCTTCCTGTCCTCCGAGCGGAGCGCGGGCCAGACCGTCGGCGCGGTGCTCCCGTGGCTTCGCAACCACCCGGCCGGCGCCCGGCTGACATTCCGGCCGCTCGACGAACTGACCGACGTGGACGTCGCGTTCGGCTGCCTGCCCGGGGGCCAGCTGCCGGCCCGGATGGGCCTGGTGGCCGAGCGGGCCAAGCGGGTGCTCAACCTGGCCGGCGACTTCCGACTGCGCGACCCCGCCCAGGCCGCCGCCCACTACCCGGGCTCGGCCGTCTGGCCGGAGCCGTTCGCCTACCACGTACCGGAGTTCGCCGACGTGCCGGAGAACCGGTTCGTCAACCTGCCCGGCTGCATGGCCGTCACCACGCTGTACGCGCTGCGGCCGCTGTTCGCCGAAGGGCTGGTCGAGGCCGACGTGGTGGTGGACGCCAAGACCGGCTCCAGCGGCTCCGGTCGCGGCTCCACCGAGCACCCTGCCGACCGGACCGCCAACTTCCGGGTCCACCGGCTGCACGGCCACCGGCACACGCCGGAGGTCGTCCAGGCCCTGGGCGACTACGCCGGCGCCACACCCGACCTGCAGTTCTCCACCTACAGCCTGGACACCGCCCGCGGCATCGTGGTCACCGCCTACAGCCGGCTGCTGCCGGGCGTCGGCGCGCTGGACGTCCGGCGGGCGTACGCCAAGTCGTACGCCCGGACCCCGTTCGTCCGGCTGCGGCCCTCGCCGAAGGCCTCGCAGGACTACCCGATGCTCAAGTCGGTGGTCGGCTCGAACATGGCCGAGGTGGCGGTCTCCGTCCGTGGCGGCCGCTGCGTCACGGTGGCCGCGCTGGACAACCTGATCAAGGGCGCGGCCGGGCAGGGTGTCCAGACCCTCAACCGGCTGCATGGCCTGCCCGAGGCCACCGGCCTGCCGTTCACGGCGGTGGCGCCGTGACCCGGCCGCTGTACGTCGTGAAGCTCGGCAGCTCCACCCTGGAGCACCCGGAGATCTTCGGCGAGGTCGCCGCGCTGTCCCGCCGGGGCGCCCGCGTCCTGCTGGTCGCGGGCGGCGCGGCGGGCATCGAACGGCACTACGCCGATATCGGGCGGCCGATCCCGTGGCTCGACCTGCCGAACGGCGACCGGGTCCGGCACGTCCCGCCGGCCGAGGTCCCGCACCTGGTGGCCGCCTACGAACGGGTCACCCTCCCGCTGGTGGAGGCCGGGCTCGGCGCCCACGGCCTCAGCGTGTTCACCGGCGTGGCGGCCCGCACCGGGCTGGTGTCCGGCCGGGCCAACCGGCCGCTGAAGGCGGTGTCCGGGGGCCGCGCCCGGGTGGTGCGCGACCACCGGGCGGGCGTGGTGACCGAGGTCGACGCTGCCCGNCTGGCCGTCCTGCTCGACGCCTACGACGTGGTCTGCGTCAGCCCGCCGGTGGTCGACCTGGACGGCGGCAGCGCGCTGAACGTGGACGCCGACGTACTGGCCGCCGAGGTCGCCGGTGCGACCGGCGCCGACCACCTGCGGCTGGTGACCGGCACCGCCGGGCTGCTCACCGACCCCGCCGACCCGCACTCCACGCTGCCGCACGCCCACCTGGGCGAGGCCGCCCAGTACGCGGGCGGTCGGATGCGGCAGAAGGTCAGGGCCGCCGAACTCGCCCTCGTCGGCAGCGCCGACGTGGCGATCACCGGCCCGCACACGCTCGCTCGCTCCGACGGCTGGACCCGCTTCTGGCGTGCTCCGGCGCCGGCCCCCGACCTCGAACTCCTCGGCCGCGCCGTGCAGATCCCCTCCGTCTCCGGGGACGAACGCGAACTGGCCGAGCTGCTCGTCCAGTGGTGCGCCGAGCGCGGGATCAGCGCGCGGATCGACGAGGCCGGCAACCTGGTGGCGGTCCGGGGCGACGGCCCCCGGCGGCTGCTGCTGCTCGGCCACCTCGACACCGTGCCGTTCCACTGGCCGGCCCGCTGGGACGGCGAGACCCTGCACGGCCGGGGCAGCGTGGACGCCAAGTCCGCCCTGGTCGCCTTCCTGGAGGTGCTGGCCGACGCCGACGTCCCTGCGGACGGGCAGTTGCGCGTCGTCGGCGCGGTGGAGGAGGAGATCTCCTCCTCCAAGGGCGCCTTCCACGCCCGCGACCACTACCCGGCGGACGCGGTCGTGATCGGCGAACCGAGCGGCTCCGGCGCGCTGACCATCGGCTACTTCGGGCTCTACAAGCTGCGGATCACCGCGACGGTGAGCAGTGGGCACTCGGCCGGGTACGACGCGCTGTCCGCGCCGGACGCCCTGCTGCGGGCCCTGGAGCGGATCCGGGGCGCCGTCCTGAAGGTCGCGCCCGGCGCGCTGGACGCGGTGATCGGCATCGAGTCCTCCACCGGCCGGCAGGCCCAGCACGCGACCGGGGTGCTCAACTTCCGGGTGCCGCCCGACGCGGATCTCCCGGCGATGCGCGAAGCCGTCCGGGAGCAGACCGGCGAGGGCGTCGAGGTCGCCGAGCTGCGGGTCACCCCCGGTTTCGCCGGCGGCCGCACCAGCACGCCGGTGCGGGCCTTCACCCGGGCATTCGCCCGGGCGGGAGTGCGCCCCCGGTTCCTGGTGAAGAAGGGCACCTCGGACATGAACACCCTGGCCACCACCTGGCGCGACGTCCCGATGGTCGCGTACGGCGGCGGCGACGCCGCACTGGACCACACCGACCGCGAGCACGTCGGTGCGCAGGAGTACCGGACCGCCCGCGAGGTGCTGGCCGCCGCCGTGGCGGGCTGGTTCGCGGTGCCCGCCCCCGGGACCACCGACCCCACCGGCAAGGAGGAGCGGGCATGAGCGTCCTCTCGGCCGGCCCGACGCCGGGCCCGGNGACCGAGCAGGTGCCGGCCGTCCTCGCCGAACGGGCCCTGGCGGCCCGCAGGCTGATCATCGACATGGCCGCCGGACCGCGGGGCTGCCACCTCGGCGGCAGCCTCTCGGTGACGGACATCCTGATCGCGGCCCTGCACCGGGCCGGACAGGACGAGGGCAGCCGGGTGGTGCTCAGCAAGGGGCACGCCGCGGCCGCGCTCTACGCGGCGCTGCACGTCAGCGGCGTGCTCCCGGAGAACCCGGCGCCGCTCTACGCCGATCCCGGCCACCACTTCACCGGCCACCCCAACCACGCGGTGCCGGGAGTCCTCTTCCCCACCGGCAGTCTGGGCCACGGCCTGCCGTACGCGGCGGGCTGGGCGCTGGCGCGCCGGCTCTCCGGCGCCGCCGGGATCGCGGTGGCCGTACTCGGCGACGGCGAACTCCAGGAGGGGCTGGTCTGGGAGGCCTGCCAGGTGGCGGCGGCCCAGCGGCTCGGCAACCTGATCCTGGTGGTCGACCGCAACGGCGGCCAGAACGACGGCCTGGTCGACGACATCTCCCCGCTGCCGAACCTGCTCGAGCGCTTCACGGCCTTCGGCTTCGAGACCGCGGAGGTGGACGGGCACAGCCCGGCCGAGCTGCACGCGGTGCTCGGCGCCCCGCGCGCGACGGACGGGCCGCCGCTGGCGGTGGTCGCCCGCACCGTCAAGGGCAAGGGCGTCCGGGCAGTGGAGGGCAGGGCTAGCTCGCACTATGTCACCATCGATGCCGCGAAGGCGGCCAAGTGGAAGCGGTTCNTGAAGTGACCGTCACCNAGCTCCCCGACGAGACCGCCGAAACGGACGAGACCGCCGACACCGCCGGGGCGCCGGCCGCCGCGTTGACCGGCCGGGACGCCTACCGGGCCGAACTCACGCTGCTCGCCAGGACCGACCCGCGCATCCTCTGCCTGGAGGCCGACCTCGGGGGCCGGCGCCACCCGTTCGCGGAGGAGCATCCCGACCGGTTCTTCAACATGGGGATCGCCGAGGGCGCGATGATCGACATGGCGGCCGGCCTCGCGACGGCCGGCTACCGCCCCTTCGTCAGCACCTTCGCCCCCTTCGCGGCGCTGCGGGCGGCCGAGAGTCTCAAGCTCGGTCTCGGCTACCTGGGCGCCGGGGTGACCGTGGTGGCACCGTACGCGGGTGTCTCCGGGGCCTGGTTCGGCACCACCCACCACTGCCTCGAGGACCTGGCGGTGGTCGGGAGCATCCCGGGCGTCACGATCGCCGCGCCNTACGGNGACGCCGAGATGCGCGCGGTGATCCGGGCCGCCGCCGCGACCGGTCGGCCGCACTACGTCCGGACCGGCCGCAACGCCGCCCCGGTCGGGCTGCACCCGGCCGGCGAGCCGGTGCCCGCGGTGCGCTGGGACACCTCCGGCGCCGCTGCCGCCGGCGAGACCGCAGGGGCCGGTGAGGTCTGCCTGGTGTCGGTCGGCGAGGTCGGTACCGACCTGTGCCTGGCGGCCCGTCAGGCCCGGCCGGGGCTCGCCCACGCCCACCTGTGCTACCTCGGCCATGAGCACCTGGCGCAGGCGGCCGCCGAGCTCGCCGAGCGGCACTCCAGGTTCGTGGTCGTCGAGGAGCACCGCCCGGTGGGCGGCGTTGCGTCGGCCCTCGCCCTACTGCTGCCGGGCCGCGCCGTCCTCGGCGTGAACGCCGGAGCCGGCTGGCCCTCGCACGGCGGCGACCACGAGCACGTGCTGGCCGAGCTGGGCCTCGACCTCGCCGCCGTACTGAACGCGGCCGAGCGGGCCGCCCGGTACTGACCCGGGCCCGCCAGGGCGGGCCCCGACCCCGTGCGGCGGCTTGGGACCGCCGCCACGAACCGTACTTCCGTCGGACGACAAGGACAGGTGGCAGGAACAGATGGATCTCGGACTGAACGGCAAGGTCGCGCTGGTGGCCGCGGGTACCAGCGGCCTGGGGCTCGCGGTGGCCACGGCCCTCGCTGAGGAGGGAGCCACCGTCTCGGTGGCCGGACGCGACACCGCGCGGCTGGCCAGGGCCGTGGAGTCGCTGGAGAAGGCCGTCACCGGCGGTGAGGTGAGCGGGCACTCGCTCGACGTCCGGGACGAACAGGCCGTCGCCGACTGGGTCGAGCAGGCCGCCGCCCGCCACGGCAGCGTCGACATCGTGGTCACCAACGCCGGCGGCCCCGGCCCCGGGCACGCCACCGTGCACCCCGTGCAGGCCTACCGGGACGCGCTGGAGCTGAACCTGCTCTCCGCCGTGTCGCTGGTGTCGGCCGCCGTGCCGCACATGCGGCGCAACCGCTGGGGCCGGGTGCTGTTCATCACCTCGCTCTCCGCGAAGCAGCCGATCGACGGGATGGCGCTGTCCAACACCGTCCGTCCAGGGCTGCTGGGCTACGCCAAGTCGCTGGTCCACGAGCTGAGCCCGGACGGCATCACGGTGAACGTACTCGCCCCGGGCATGACCCGCACACCCGAACTGGAGCACTGGGCGAAGGGCCTGGACGGCGGCATCCCCGGCCTGACCGCCGCCATCCCGGTGGGCAGGCTGGCCGAGCCGGACGAGCTGGGGGCGGCGGCCGCTTTCCTGGCCGGCACCCGGAGCGGCTTCGTCACCGGGACGGTGCTCCCGGTCGACGGCGGCGCCTCGCGCGGCCTGTACTGACCTCCCCGCTCCTGGGCAGCCGCCCGCGGAGCACCGACTCCGGAACCGCGCGGGCCCGGCCCGCCCGGTTCCGGCCCCCGTTCCGTCCCCGTACGTATCCCGCCAGTGCCGGCGCCGCGCCGGCCCCGACCGAAGGACCGACCGACCATGACCATCCAGCGAGACTCCCGGGACCCGCTCGAAGCGGCGCCGGAGGCGGCAGCACCACAGGTGACCCCGCGGCTCGTGATCGACCACCAGGGAGTCGCCGCCGGGCCCGCCTCCGAGGTGCCAGGCGCCACGCGGGGCGGCAGCATCACGCTGCTCGCGGACGCGCCGCCGGAGCACATGGATCCGGCCCAGACGTACATCGGGACCACGCTCGCGGTGGCCACCGCCTTCTTCCACCGGACGCTCACCGGCTACCAGGAGGACCCGGACAGCCACGTGCTGACCCTCGTCGGCGACCTGGCCACCAACGCCGGCCGGACCAACGACCACGGCCTGACCTGGACGTACACCCTCCGTGAGGGCCTCGCCTTCGAGGACGGCACGCCGATCACCTCGGCCGACGTGGCCCACGCGGTCGCCCGCTCCTTCTCCGAACTCGGCACCTACGGACCGCAGTTCATCCAACGGGCGCTCGACCCCGAGCGCACCTACCGGGGCCCTGGCGAGGACGACCTCCCTGCTCCCGGCGTGAGCACCCCCGACGAGCGGACCATCGTGTTCCGGCTCGCCGAGCCGCACCCCGACTTCCCGTTCTTCGCCGCCACGACCACCACCACCCCGGTGCCGGCCGACCGCGACACCGGCGCCGGCTACAACACCGCCTGGCTCTCCACCGGCCCGTACCGGCTCAGGGACGCCGAGCCCGGCGAGTACTTCGTGCTCGAGCGGAACCCGCACTGGCAGGCGGCCTCCGACCCGATCCGCCGCCAGTACGTGGACGAGATCCGTTGGCAGTTCGGCGTCGACCGGGCCGCCCAGACCCGTCGCCTCGCCGACGTCTCCGCCGCCGACACCACCGCCGTCGCGACCACTGACGTGGCACCCGAGGAGATCCTCGCCGTCCAGGTCGACCCCGAGAAGCTGCGCCGGGTGCTCGACGGTCCGACCGCCTACGCCCAGTACGTCTACATCAACACCCGCCGGGTGAGCGACCCCGACGTCCGCCGGGCGCTGATCTACGCCTTCGACCGCGAGTCCTACGTCGAGGCGGCCGGCGGCCCGGCCGCCGCCGAGCCCGCGACCACCATCCTGGCTCCGCTGATCCCCGGCCACCGCCCCTACGACGCGTACCCGGCCGGGCCGAACGGCGACCCGGAGAAGGCCAAGCGGCTGCTGGCCGGCAAGACCGTGCCGAAGCTGCGCTACGCCTTCCAGGACATCGCCCCGCTGCGCCGGCTCGCACCGGTGGTCAAGGCCGGTCTGGAGCGGGCCGGGTTCGAGATCGAGTTGGTCCCCGTCGACCGGGCCGCGTACTACAGCACGGTCGGCCACCGGGACACCGACGCCGACCTCATCTGGGGTGTCTGGGGGCCGGACTTCCCCGACGCGGCCGGGGTGATGGACGTGCTGTTCCGCGGCGACCGTCTCACCGAGACGGGGAACATGAACCTCTCGTACTTCGACGTCCCGGACGTCAGCTGGCGCCTGGCCGCGCTCGCCAAGGAGCCCGACCGGGCCTCCGCGGCCGCTGGCTACGCCGAGCTGGACGAGGAGATCATGACCGAACACGCCCCGCTGATCCCGGTATTCTACAAGCGGCAGTTCTCCCTGGTCGGACCGGAGGTCGGCGGACTGTTCATCAGTTCGCTGTACTCCTTCCCCAACCTGACCAGGGTGCACGTCCTGCCGCGCGGCACCCGCTGACCCCGCGTCGCAGCCGTGCCGCACCCCGCCGGCCCCGCGCCGCACCCACCGCACCGGCCAGCCCCCGCAGTACCCGCCGGCCCCCGCGCGGGGCCGGCGGGGTGCGGGCACACCGGTGACGCCGGTGGCCGCCGGAACACCCGCACACGAGGAGGATGCCAAGGTGCCGACCCAGCCGCCGAGCCGTATCCCGAGGCCCGCACTGCCCCGGCTGCGCGCCGGGCTCGGCGGGATGCCGAAAGCCTTCTGGGTCCTCTGCGCCGGCACCCTGGTCAACCGGGCCGGGACGATGGTGCAGCCGTTCTTCGCGCTGTACCTGACGACCAGCCGGGGCTTCTCGACCACCTCGGCCGGCGTCCTGCTGACCCTGTTCGCGGTCGGCGCGCTCCTCTCCCAGCTCATCGCCGGCTGGCTCGCCGACCGCTTTGGGCGGCGCCGGACGCTGCTCGGCGGCATGCTGGCCAGTGCGCTCCTGATGATCGCGCTGGCCTCGAGCAGCAGCATCCTGGCCTTCGCCGTGGAGCTGTTCCTGCTGGGCGTGGCCATCGACGTCTACCGGCCCGCGTCCAGCGCGCTGGTCGCCGACCTCATCCCCGAGCGGGACCGCACCCGCGCGTACAGTCTGCTGTTCTGGGCCGTCAACCTCGGCTACACCGCCGGGGTGCTGTTCGGCGGACTGCTGGTGCGGTTCGGCTTCTCCTGGCTGTTCTGGGTCGACGCGTTCACCTGCGCCGCCTTCGGCGTCCTGGTGTGGGTCGCCGTGCCCGAGACCGCGCCGCCGGCGGGGCAGGGCGCGCAGGGCGCGGGCTCCGGCTTCGGCGCGGTCCTGCGCGACCGGGTGATGTGCGTCTTCGTCCTGATCACCGGCGGCTACGCCTTCGTCTACCTCCAGACGATGTCCACCCTGCCGCTCGCGATGCGGGCGGACGGGCTCTCGCCGGCCGCGTTCGGCACCGCGATGGCGGTCAACGGCGTGGTGATCTCCGTCGTCCAACCGTTCGCGGTGGTCCGGCTGAGCCGCTGGAACCGCAACCTGGTGCTGACCGGCGGCATGGTCCTGGTCGGCCTGGGCTTCGGTCTCAACGCCCTGGTCTCCTCGCCGCTGGGCTACAGCGCCACCACGGTGGTCTGGTCCCTGGGCGAGATCGCCTTCACGGGTGCCAGCGCGGCCACCGCCGTCGCGCTCGCCCCAGCCCACCTGCGGGGTCGCTACAGCGGGGTGTACGGCTCCGCGTGGTCGCTCGGCGGCCTGCCGGCCCCGGTCGTCGGCGCCTGGCTGCTCGGGCACGGATCCACGCTGCTCTGGGGAGTCTGCGCGGTGGTCGGGTTCACCGCTGCCGTCGGCCAGATCCTCATCGGTCCGGCCGTCAACCGCCGGACCGCCGTCGAGGTTGAGGCCGACATGGATGCCGAGGCGGCGAAGGGACCCGGTTCCGGCGGGGTCCGCGCGACGGCCACGTCCGCCGGCGGCGACGCGCTCGGGTGAGGGGTGCCGCCGGCCGCGCTCGTCCCGCGC
>FJVZ01000102.1_pt1 | contig 21281 bp, 20 predicted proteins | sample 1011841 | NCBI WGS metagenome assembly FJVZ01 (sample SAMEA3912450, study PRJEB9761) | metagenome | biome: forest; material: soil | place: USA | collected 2011-06-22 | depth 0.1 m
GGTGGTCTGCGGGCCCGCCGTGAACGTCGTGCCGAGCTGCGTCCACTCCGTCCCCGCCGTCCAGTTGGAGGCGCTCACCCCGGTGCCGGTCGCCGCGATCCGGACGTACGAACCCTTGACCCAGGAGCTCAGCACGTACGCCGCGCCCGGCTGCACCGCCACGGTCTGCGTGCACGGCGCGATGTCCTGGGCGCCGGGCACCGAGGCGAGCGCGTAGCCGCCGGAGTGCGGCGCACTGCCGCTCACCTGCGAACTACCCGCGCACACCCACCCGTTGAGGTCGCCCGTCTCGAAGCCGGGGTTGGCCAGCAGTTGCACGGTGGCCGCGCCGGCGAAGGTGGCGGGCAGCGTGAGCGCGGCAGCCGCGAGACCGGCCGCGGCGACGGCGGCAACCGCCGCCTTCAGCGGGGGCCGACGGTCGCGGAAGCGCTTGGCGGTGAGCGGCATGACGGTGCTCCACGGGTGGATGGGTTCGACACGGGGCCACGGGACGGCGATCACACAATGTGGACTAGACCATGTCCGGCGTCAAGCCATCGGCCGAAACCGGCACCGCGCGCTCAGCGCCCGACGGTCACCGCTCGACGGTCAGCGAGTGGCAGACCCAGGACAACCGCGTACCGGCCGGGCCGGACGGCTTGGGGTGGTAAGTACCGTCACTCACCGACATGTTGACGATGAGATAGGCGTGCCAGCCGGCACCCACACCGCGCCCGTCGGCGAACACCCGCCGCCCGCCGACATACCAGTCGACCGACCTGGCGCCGAACACCGTCCGCAGGTCGACCGTGCCGCCGGGGGCGACCGCGCCGGCCGGGTCGTGCCAGTACAGGTGGCCGCCGTTGCCCACGTGGTTGGAGAGTTCGAGCAGGTTCGGGTTGTCGGGGTGGTACTCGAAGACGTCGACCTCGTTCCGCCCGTCCCGCCAGGTCCAGATCGCGGGCCACGCCCCCGCGCCCGTCGGCAGCGTCACCCGGGCCCGCAGGACGTCCCCCGCCCTGAGCTGGAACGCTTCCGGACTGCCCTCGGTGGTGAGCAGGTTGCAGTCCCACAGCCCGTCACCGGGGCGGGCGACCGCGGCGAACACCCCACCGGGGCAGTACTGGTGGACGAGGTGGTCGAGCTTGTGGTCGCCCCGGTTGGTCGGCCCCATGTTCGGGTACGCGCTGCTGCGGCCGGCGACCCACTGCCGGGTCGAGGTGAAGTCCGCGGTGAACACCGTCCGCGCGACCGGCGCCGCGACCGCACCGTCGGCGGAGGCGGCCACCGCACCGTCCGGCGCCCCTCTCCTCCACCTGCCTGCCCGAGTGCCGAACCACGACCGGATTCCGGACCATCGCACCATGTCTGTCCGCCCCTTCCGAGCGCCGAGCCAAGCCGGAATCCGGCCCTCCGGACTGTTACCCGCCGTACGCGACCGCAACCGACAGTGACGTCGATGTCCGGCGGGAGCGGCNGCGGCGCACTCCGGCGCGCACTCGGGAGCCACCGGCGGCCGGCCCTCCGAGGATCCGGCTGACCGGTCATCAGTACACGTTCTTCCCAATCCACTTGATAGTCGGCCGGATCCAGGGCAGAAAGACCGTGACACGGCGCAGCACCCGGCTCCGCCACGAGCACTGGAGGACAACCGCGATGGCACTCCCCCGCATCGGCCGCCCCACCCGCAGGGCCAAGCCCGAGGACGCCGCCGCCCCGGACGCCGAAGCCGCGCCGAGCCCCCGGAGACCGGCGCGCCGGCTGCCCTGGTACCTGAGCCTGCCGATCACGCTGGCCGCGATCCTCGCGCTGTTCCTGGTGGCGGGCCGGTTCGACCTGCTCCCCGGCCTGCCGAATCCGTTCGCCGAGCGGCAGGTCGACCGCAGCCAGCCCGTCCTGCTCAAGTCCATACAGGACATGAGCCGTTACACCGGCGCGACCGGCAACTTCCAGGTGATCATCGACCTCGACAACGACGCGAAGTTCCTGCCGTCCGCGGTCCTGGGCAACCGCACCCTGTACGTGGCGGCCGGCACGGTCGGCGCGTACACCGACCTCGGTTCGCTGAAGGCCGGGGCGGTGGACGTCTCGGCGGACCGCCTCTCGGTGACCCTCACCCTGCCGCACGCCCGGCTCGCCGACACCGCGCTGGACGTCAAGCGGTCGTACGTCTACTCGCAGCAGCGCGGGTTCTTCGACCGGCTGGGCGACTTCTTCTCCGACAATCCCGGCAACCAGCAGCAGTTGGAGGTCCTCGCCACCGAGAAGATCCAGACCGCGGCGAAGGACACCGAACTCACCGCCACGGCCGAGACCAACACCAGGACGATGTTCCAGGGGCTCCTCACGTCGCTCGGATTCACCTCGGTGACCATCACGGTCTCGGACTGACGCGGCGCCGCGCGCGCCCGCCCGGTCACGCGCGCGGGCAGCGCGGCGGACACGCCCGAAGATCCCGAGGCCCGGCAATCCCCCGCGGCGGCGCCGAGCCTGCTACAGTCGAATCAGTTGCGGTTTTGGTTCCCATGAAATTTGTGTGCGCCTGCTGGTTACAACCGACAGGCGCATTTTTGTTTCCCCGGTTTTCCCCCGGGCGTGGCATCATAGCAGTGACGCGAAGTTCGCAAGTGGCGGGCTTCGTACAGTTCTGAAGGAGATTTTTATATGGCTACTGGCACCGTGAAGTGGTTCAACGCGGAAAAGGGCTTTGGCTTCATCGAGCAGGATGGTGGCGGCGCTGACGTGTTCGCCCACTACTCGAACATCAACGCCCAGGGCTTCCGCGAGCTGCTCGAGGGCCAGAAGGTTGAGTTCGACGTCACGCAGGGCCAGAAGGGCCCGCAGGCGGAGAACATTCGCCCCCTCTGACTTCACTGCACCGGCATCTGCCATTGCAGCAGGGGCCCGTACCGTGTACAAGCACGGTACGGGCCTCTGGCCGTTTCCCCGAAACGGACCGGGCCGGCAGACGGCCCGATGATTTCTTCATTTCTGCGCCACCCACGCTTCACGCGCGCTTCATGCGCGTTTTCGCATGCGCCTTTCCCCGCGCTATTGCATGACTCCGCTCCTCCCTCCCGCGATCACCGCAGTCGGGCCGCGCAACCGCCGTCCCGCTCCGCGCAGACCGGCGCAGCGCCGCGCCCGGGAGGGTGCCGCAATTCGGCCACGGCCGTGACCAAGGCCGCCAGGAGTCGCCGTACGGGGTTCCGCCGCCGCTCCTGTGGAGCGTCGGCCGCAGGTGACGTGCGGCACGGTTCCACCGCCCACGCCCCGCTCCACATCGTCGGCCCGTTCTTGCGGCCTCCCGCGGCTCCATGCCGGGAGTCCTCCTCGTGACGTGCCCTCCGAGGAAGGTTCTCGCCATGACCCGCTCTGCCCGCCCGCCGTACTCCGGCTCCGGCTCCAGCTCCGCCTCCCGCTCCGGTTCCGCCTCCCGCTCCGGCGGCCGTCCGTCCTCCGGCCCGCGCCGCTCCGGCGGCCCGGGCTTCCGCCAGTTCGGCTCCCCGCAGGGCGAGTTCAGCCTGCCGGTCAGCACGACGCCGGCGCTGCCGTCCGTCGACTCGTTCGCGGAGATGGAGCTGCCGGCCCCGCTCCTGGCGACCCTGGTCCGCCACGGTGTGACCGCGCCGTTCCCGATCCAGGCCGCCACCCTGCCGAACGCGCTGGCCGGCCGTGACGTCCTCGGCCGGGGCCGTACCGGCTCCGGCAAGACCCTCGCCTTCGGGCTCGCGCTGCTCTCCCGTACCAACGGCCGGCGCGCCGAGCCGCACCGCCCGCTCGCCCTGGTGCTCGTCCCGACCCGGGAGCTCGCCCAGCAGGTCACCGAGGCGCTGACACCGTACGCGCACTCCGTGCGACTGCGGCTCGCGACCGTCGTCGGCGGCATGCCGATCCGCCAGCAGGCGCACCAGCTGAGCCGTGGCGCCGAGATCCTGGTGGCCACCCCCGGCCGGCTGAAGGACCTGGTCGAGCGCGGTGACTGCCGGCTCGACGGGGTCTCCGTGACCGTCCTGGACGAGGCCGACCAGATGGCCGACATGGGCTTCCTCCCGCAGGTCACCGAGCTGCTGGAGCAGGTGGAGGCGGACGGCCAGACCATGCTGTTCTCGGCCACCCTGGACCGCAACGTCGACCGCCTGGTGCGCCGCTTCCTGCGCGACCCGGTGACCCACTCGGTGGACCCGTCGACCGCCACGGTCAGCACGATGGAGCACCACCTGCTGTTCGTGCAGAACCACGACAAGAACAGCGCGATCGCCCACATCGCCTCCCGTGACGGCGGGGTGATCATGTTCACCGACACCAAGGACTCCGCGGACCGCCTGGTCACCGAGCTGCTCGCCAGCGGCGTCAAGGCGGCGGCGCTGCACGGCGGCAAGTCGCAGCCGCAGCGCTCGCGCACCCTGGAGCAGTTCCGCTCCGGCGAGGTCACCGCACTGATCGCGACCAACGTCGCGGCGCGCGGCATCCACATCGACGGCCTCGACCTGGTCGTCAACATCGACCCGCCGACCGACCACAAGGACTACCTGCACCGCGGCGGCCGCACCGCGCGGGCCGGCGAGTCCGGCACCGTGGTCACCCTGGTGCTGCCCAAGCAGCGCCGTGGCACGGCCCGCATGATGGCCTCCGCCGGGATCACCCCGAACGCCGTGCAGGTGCGCTCCGGCGACGCCGAGCTGACCAGGATCACCGGCGCCTGCGTGCCGACCGGCGTGCCGGTCACCGTGCCCGACCCGGTCGTCGAGCGCCCCCGCCGCCGCCCGTACGCCGGTGCCCGCAGCCACTCCGGCGGCCCGTCGCGCGGCGCCCGCACCCCGCAGACCGGACGCAGCAGCGGCCAGCCGTCCCGCTCGGGCCAGCCCTCCCGCAGCACGCAGGCCTCCCGCTCCGGCGCCCCGCGCCGCAGCGGTCCCGCCGCCTAGGCACGGCCGCCCGGCCCCCGCTCGGCCCCACCGGCCGGCCGTCTCCGCTCACCCGGGTGGCGGCGGCCGGTCGGTGGGAAGATGGCATCGCGGGTATTCGACCTCCGGGCGGTTTCCTGGCCATGCAAACGGACGAGCACGCGGACGATCAGGCGCCTGACCACGCGCGGGAGCAGCCCCCCGCGCGTGGTGGCGCCCAGGATGCCCTCCGGGCCGGACCCGGCGAGCGTCCCGTTCAGGACGGCCTGCTGTCGGTGCCCATCGCGACCGCGCTGATCGCCGCCGACGGCCGCATCCTGCACTGGAGCTCCGACGCGGAGGCGCTGCTCGGTTTCTCGGCGGCGGAGGCGATCGGGACGCCGGCTGCGAACATCCTGGTGACCGACGAACAGCGCCCCGGGGTGCTGACCCTGTTCGACGGCATTCTGCGGGGGCGCGGCTGGTCGGGCGTCTTCCCGGTGCGCCACCGCGACGGCCACCACGTCAACCTGGAGTTCCGGACCCACCCCATCACCGGCCCCGACGGCCGCCCGCTGGTGCTCGCGGTGGCCTCGGACGTGACGGCGCTGCGCCGGGTCGAGGCCGACCTGGCCGTGCTCGACGGGTTCTTCACGCAGTCGCCGATCGGGATGGCCGTCTACGACCGCGAACTACGCTATGTCCGGCTGAACCAGGCACTCGCCACGGCGAACGGGCTGCCGGTGGCGGAGCACCTGGGCCGCCGGGTCACCGAGCTGCTGCCGGGGATCAACGCGGCCGAGATCGAGGCCGTGATGCGCGGGGTGATGGACACCGGCCGTCCGGTGATCGACGCCCGGTCGCACGGCCGCACCCCCGGCGACCCCGACCGCGAGCACGCGTGGTCCGCGTCCTACTTCCGGCTCCAGGAGCCGGGCGGGCAGGTGCTCGGGGTGAGTTCCACCATCGTCGACGTGACCGAGCACTTCCGTGCCGAGGCGCTGGCCGCCTCGGCGCAGGAGCGGCTGACCCTGCTGGTGGACGCGGCGGCGTCGATCGGCACCACGCTGGACCTGCGCCAGACCGCCCGGGAGCTGGCCCAGGTGCTCGTCCCCCGGGTCGCCGACACCTGCGGGGTGTTCGCGCTGGAGGAGCAGGTCGCCCAGGTCGGGACGGCCACGCTCGGCCTGCAGGCCGGCGACCGGCCGATCCGGGTGCGCCGGCTCGCGACCGCCGCCTCGGAGGCCGACTACCCGTTGGAGGACCTGCCGACCGACACCGTGCTCACCATCCCGGCGGACTCCGCGTACGCGCTGGCGCTGGCGAGCGGCCAGCCGGTGGTCGCGCCGTCCTGGGAACTGCCGCTGCTGGCACCCGGGATGGCGCCCGACCGGCTGAAGGCCTACCGCGGACTGCGCCCCCGAGAGGTGCGGATCGCACCGCTGGTCGCGCGCGGAACGGTGCTCGGCATGGTGGTGTACTCCCGGCGCGGGCTGCGGGAGTCCTTCGCGGCGGCGGACTTCACGCTCGGCGACGAGCTGGCGGGGCGGGCGGCGGTCGCCATCGACAACGCGCTGCTGTACACCCGCCGCGAGCAGGTGCTCAAGGCACGCGCGCAGGCGCTGCGGGACGCCAAGGCGGCGCAGGAACGGCTGGCGGTGGTCAACTCCGCGTCCACCCGGATCGGCACCACGCTGGACCTCGGGCAGACCGCCCGGGAGCTGGCGGAGATCGCGACGCCCCGGCTCGCCGACGCGGTCGTGGTCGAGGTGCTGGACTCGCTGCTGCGCGGGGAGCGCGAGGTGTTCAGCCCGGCGGACCGCTCGGCCTCGCTGCGCCGGATGGCCTTCCATGCCGTCGAGGGTGCGGGGGTGGCCCCGATCGCGCCGATCGGCGACGTCCGGCGCTTCCACCCGAGCACGCCGCGCTCATGGAGCCTCACCCACCGCCGCGCGGTGCTGGTGCCCCGGCTGGACGAGGAGGGGCTGGCCTGGCTGGCCGAGGACCCGGTGCGCGCGGAGGCGGCCAAGTCGCAGGGCGTGCACACCTTCATGGTGGTGCCGCTGATCGCGCGCGGCTCGGCGGTGGGCATCGCCGCGTTCTACCGCACCGTCACCGCCCGCCCGTACGACGAGGAGGACCTCGCGCTGGCCCGGGAGCTGGCCGCGCGGGCGGCCGTGTCGATCGACAACGCCCTCCTCTACACCCGCGAGCGGGACGCGGCGCAGGCCACCCAGCGGGCGCTGGAGGAGGTCGACACGGCCCGCCGGCGGCTGGCGCTGCTCAACGAGGCGAGCACCCGGATCGGCACCACCCTGGACGTGCAGCGCACGGCCCAGGAGCTGGTCGAGGTGGTGATCCCCCGGTTCGCCGACTTCGTGACCGTCGACCTGCTGGACTCCGTGCTCGAAGGGGACGACCTGACGCCGCCGCTCTCGCACGACGGGTCGGTGCTGCTGCGCGCGGTCGCGGTGGGCGAGGTGGGCACGGACACCGCGATGGCCGGGGCCGCCGATCCGGTGGGGCAGTCCTCGAAGTCCGCAGAGGTGTACGCGCAGAGCCTGCGGACCGGGCGCTCGGTCCTGGTCTCCCAGGTGGACGAGGAGGCGCTGCGCCGGATCGTGGCCTCCCCGGACCGCGTGGCGCCGAGCCTGGCGGCGGGCGTGCACTCGTACCTGATGGTGCCGCTGCTGGCGCGCGGCGTGGTGCTGGGCGGCGCCGAGTTCATCCGCACCGGCAATCCCGAGCCCTTCACCCCGGCGGACGTGGCGCTCGCGGAGGAGCTGGTCGCGCGGGCCGCGGTGTGCATCGACAACGCCCGGCTGTACCGGCGTGAGCGGGACACCGCGTTGACGCTCCAGCGCAGTCTGCTGCCGCAGGAGGTGCACCACACGGTCGGGCTGGAGATCGCCTACCGCTACCTGCCGAGCAGTGTGAGCAGCGAGGTCGGCGGGGACTGGTTCGACGTCGTACCGCTGTCCTGCGGGCGGGTCGCGCTGGTGGTGGGCGACGTGATGGGCCACGGTGTCCGGGCGGCGGCGACCATGGGGCAGCTGCGGACGGTGGCGCGCACGCTGATCACGCTGGACATGGATCCGGCCCGGGTGCTGCGCAGGCTGGACGAGGCGACGGCCGCGATCGGCGAGGGGCAGTTCGCCACCGGTGTGTGCCTGGTCTACGACCCGGTGGAGCGCACCTGCACGGCGGCGAACGCCGGCCATCTGCCGCCGGTGGTGGCCTCGCCGGACGGCTCCGCGCGGCTGGTCAGCCTGCCGCCCGGCGCGCCGCTCGGGGTGGGCGGGGTGCCGTTCGAGACCGTCCGCTTCACCCTGCCGGAGGACGGCGTCCTGGTGCTGTACACCGACGGGCTGGTGGAACGCCGGGGCCACGACATCGACGAGGGCCTGGAGCTGCTGCGGCGCACGATGACCGGACGCACCTTCTCGCTGGAGCGGACCTGCGACGCGGTGCTGACCGCGCTGGACGCTTCCGCCAGCGAGGACGACATCGCCGTGATCATGGCGCGCAGCCGGCCGGTCGGCCCGGACCGGATCGCCACGCTCTCCCTCACCGGCGACCACGCCCTGGTGCGCCACGCCCGCCGCTTCACCCGCACGACGCTCGCCGGCTGGGGTCTGGCCCAGCTCGGCGACCTCACCGAGCTGCTGACCAGCGAACTCATCACCAACGCCCTGCTGCACGCGGGGGCGCCCACCCAGCTGAGGATCTTCCGCAACCGCTACCTGACCGTGGAGGTCGCCGACCTGGACACCCACGAGCCCCGGCCGCGCCGGGCCCTGGAGGGCGACGAGGGCGGCCGGGGCATGCACCTGGTCGACGAGCTCGCGCACCGCTGGGGCAGCCGCAGCACGGAGCACGGCAAGGTGGTCTGGTTCGAGATCGAGCTGCCCGCCACGGGGGACGAACCGGTCGGATGAGCGGGCCGCGCGGAGAAGGCGCGAGAAGCACGCGGGGGGAGGCACGCGGGCTGCGCGGGGGACGCGCGGGGAAAGGGGACGGCCGCCGGACCTGGCCAGGTTTTCCGGCGGCCGTGGCCCCGGCCGTCAGGAGCCGGGGCACTTGTAAGACTAGGGACACGGGCTGTGACGCGCGAGCCGGCTACGCCATCCGGCTGACAGGGCGGCAGCGGCGCCGCACCGGCCGACGGCCGGGCTGCACGGCACCCGGCCGGGAGCGGGCTCCTTTCGGGTACGAACGCGCCCGGGCAGGGGTCGGGCGGCGGACGACCGGGGTAGCGATCAACCACTCCGCGTCACGGTACGGTCACTTTCAGAAATGGTGATTGCGCTGCTCATCTCCCGAAGCTGCCTCGCTGCCACCCTCGCCGTCACCCTGGTCCACGGCTCCGGCGCCGTACCGGCGAGGGCCGAGGCACCGGTCGCCGCGCCTGGCGCCTTCCTCGGCCACCCCGCCCCGCCGCCGGGCGACCCGGTCTTCCCCGGCCTCGGGAACACGGGCTACGACGCGCTGCGGTACGACCTGGCCNTCGACTACCGGGCCGACACCCGGACGGTGGACGGCGTCGCGAGCATCACCGCGCGCGCCCTCGACGCGCTCCCCCGGTTCGAGCTCGACGCCCTCGGCCTGGCCGTGCGCGGCGTCCGGGTGGACGGGCGCCCGGCCGCCTTCGCGCTGCACGACGAGAAGCTGTCCGTCACCCCGGCGCGGGAGGTCCGCCCGGGGGCCACCATGACGGTCACCGTCGAGTACTCCGCCGACCCCCGGGCCCGCCTGCCGCACACGGCCTGGGTGCCGACCGCCGACGGCTTCGCGATCGCCGGCCAGCCGGACAGCGCGCACACCGTCTTCCCGTGCAACGACGTCCCCGCCGACAAGGCCGCCGTCACCGTCCGGATCACCGCGCCGAGCCGCACGCTCGGCGTCGCCGGCGGCACGCTGACCGACACCGTGGAGCACGCCGGGCGGACGACCAGGACCTACGTCTCCCGGGATCCGATGGCCACCGAGCTGGTCCAGGTCTCGGTCGGCGACTACGTGGTGCAGGAGCACCCGGGCCCGGGCGGCCTGCCGCTGCGGGACGTCGTCCCGGTGACGCGCACGAGTGCCATGCGGCCGGCCCTGGACCTCACCGCCACCCAGCTCTCCTGGATCGTCGCGCGCCTGGGGGAGTTCCCGTTCGAGGCGTACGGGCTGATGCCCGCCGACACCGACGACCCCGGAGCCTTCGACTTCACCGGCCTGGAGACCCAGACCCTGACGCTCTACAAGCCCGGCTTCCTCGCGCAGTCCGAGCCCCGGATCGGCCCGCACATGATGCACGAGCTGGTGCACGCCTGGTTCGGCGACAGCGTGTCACCCCGGACCTGGGCGGACCTCTGGCTGAACGAGGGGCACGCCGACTACTACGGCCTGCTGTACCGCTACGAGCAGGGCTGGCCGGACGGGCTCGGGCTGACCTCGCTGGAGGCGAACATGCGGGACACGTACGCCCACGGGGACCAGTGGCGGCTCGACTCCGGGCCGGTGGCGGCGCCGACCGTCGCCAACCTCTTCGACAGCCAGCGCTACGCCGGGGGCGTGCTCGTCCTCTTCGCGCTCCGGGAGAAGGTCGGCGCCGCCGTCTTCGACCGNATCGAGCGGGCCTTCCTGGCGCGCTACCGGCACGACAGCGCGAGCACCCGGGACTTCATCGCGACCGCGTCCGAGGTCTCCGGCCAGGACCTCGACGGGTTCCTCGGCGACTGGCTCTACGGCACCCGTACGCCCCCGATGCCGGGCCACCCCGACTGGACGGTCGCCCCGGCCGTCCCCAGGGAGCCCGGCCCCAGCGGCGCACCGCGCGGCACCGCGACGCTCTGACCGGCCCGGGACCGGCCCGGGCGCACGGCGTACGCCTGTCATGCACCCGGCGCGTGCTGCGGAACGCCGTCCGCGCGCCGGTGCCGGGGCGGCGCGGANNGCGGATCGTGGTGGCCACGGCCCGCCCGCCGACCGGCTACGTCCCGGACGGCGCGCGGGGCGTCCACCCCTTCCCCGGCTACCCGCGCCGGCCCGCCCGCAGCGCCCAGCAGACCAGCGGCAGTTGCAGCGGCACCCGGGCCCAGGCGGCCGCCCGGTACGGCGCGGGGTGGTTGCGCCAGTCCACCGCCATCTTGACGTTGGCGGGCAGGACGGCGACGAAGAACCCGGCGGTGGCGAGCGCGCCGATCCGCCGGGTGCGCGGCGCCGCGACCGCCGCCCCGAGAGCGAGTTCGGCGACGCCGCTGGCGTACGTCCAGGCGCGCGGGGTGCCCGGCAGCGAGCGGGGCACGATCGCGTCGAACGTCCGGGGGCGGGCGAAGTGCGCCACCCCCGCCGCGAGCAGCAGCACCACCAGGGACCGCGCGGCCCGGCCGGACGACGGGGAGGACGCGGACGACGCGGGCAGGTCGGACGGTGACACGGGTACCTCCGGGAGGGCGGGCGGAGTGGGCCGCGCCCAGGTTACCGGACGGTAGCTTCCTGCGTCGCGCCTCTGCCGTACCCGTCCCGTGAAGATCCGCCGGTCCCGGCAGGCGGTCACGCTCCCAGCGCGGCCGTCTCCTTGTCGCCGCCCGGCAACAGCCTGGCGAAGCGCGCGGACTGACTGGCCGCCAACGGGCCCAGCAGGGCGAGCACCAGGACGTAGCCGGCGATGAACGGGCCGAGCCGGCCGTCCAGTCCGGCGGCGGCCGCCATCGCGCCGAGCACCAGGGCGAACTCGCCCCGGGAGAGCAGGGTGAGCCCGATCGCCGCCGCCTCGGCCCGGCCCATCCCGTTCAGCCGGGCGGCGAGCACGCCCGCGGACACGTTCATCACCAGTGTGATGGCGACGGCCACGGCGACCGGCCCGGCGACCTTCAGCAGGTCGCCCGGGTCGATGGCCAGGCCGAAGGCGAAGAAGAAGATCGCACCGAAGGCGTCCCGCAGCGGGTGCACCAGCTCCTGGATGCGGTGGCCGTTGCTGCCGCTGCCCAGGATGAGGCCCACCATGAACGCACCGATCGCGTCCGCCACGCCCACGAGTTCGGCGANGCCGGCGGTCAGTACGGCCAGCCCGAGGAAGGTGACGGTCAGCAGTTCGTTGTCGTCGGTGGCGACCAGCCGGTCGACCAGGCCGGTGCCCCAGCGGGCCAGCGCGGCCAGCACCAGCAGGAACCCGAACGCCTTGCCGACCTGGAGCACCGCGTCCAGCGGCCCGCTGGCACCCTCGATGACCGGCTGGAGGACGGCCAGATAGAGGGCGAGGAAGATGTCCTCGATGACCACCACGCCCAGGATCAGCTTGGTCTCGCGGTTGCCGAGCCGGCCCAGGTCCACCAGGACCTTGGTCACGATCGCCGAGGAGCTGATCCCCAGCACACCGGCCAGGATCAGCGCCTCCGAGCCGCCCCAGCCGAGCCCGACGCCGAACGCGAGACCCGCGCCGACGTTCAGCAGCAGGTAGATCGCACCCGTGGTGAGCATCCGGCGGCCGCCCGCCCGGAGGTCGTCCAGGTGGAACTCCAGGCCCAGGTAGAACAGCAGCAGCACCAGGCCCAGCGCCGAGAGCATCGCGAAGTCGTGCGGGTCCGCGACCAGCGAGATGCCCGGGGTGTTGGGCCCGAGCAGGATGCCGGCCAGCATGAAGAGCGGGATCGTGGGCAGGCCCGCGCGGCGGCCGAGCCGGGCCAGCAGCGCCGCCGCCAGGAACGCGCCGCCCATCGCGATCAGAGTGTCAGCGTGCTCCACGGACGGCCTCCGCTACGCGGGCGGGCCAGGACCGGCACGGGTACCGGTGCCGGTGGGCGGGGGCGAGGTGGATGACTCCTCCAGGGGCGGGCCGGCATTTCACCCCACCCTAAGGTGCGATCTGCACCGATTGCGTGATATGTCCCTGCGCGTCGGCGGACGCCGACGGGCCGCCGGCTCCACGAGCGAGTCGGCGGCCCTGTCCCGTCCGGCGACGGGTGTGCGGGAGGCGTCCCGGAGCGGCTCCGGGCCCTCGGACGGTGCGTCAGTAGCGCAGCACCGCCGCGATGCGCCCGTGCTCGACCAGCTCGTCGGTCGGCACGAACTGCACCTGCGCGCCGGTGTCCAGAGCCCGCTCGACGATCTCGTCGACCATGTCCTCGCGGACGTCCGGCGTGCCGCCGCGGGCCGGCACCAGGTGGTTGTCGGTGACCAGGACGGGCTCCCAGTAGTGCTCCTCCAGCACGACGAGCGCGGCCCGGCCCTCGGAGACGCTCCGCCAGACCTCGTCGATCCCGGCCGCCAGCGAACGCGCCCCCTTCGCCTGGCTCAGCCGCTCCTTCGCCTGCGCGACCGCCCGGACGCCCTGCTCGGCGACGGCGCCGCTCACCGCGTCCCGCACCACCGCGGCCGAGGCGTGCGCCAGGCCTCCCCTGACCACGTGTGCCACCGCCGTCTTCGCCGCCGTGCCGACCTCGCCGAGCACCGCCAGCGCGGGCGCGTCGCCCGCGACGTACACCGCGCGCGGGTCGGTCTCCAGCACGGCCCCGAGGGCCGCGTCCGCCTCCCGGATGAAGTGCCTGGTCTGCTCGTCGCGGAAGGTGCTGGGCACGTCCCCGATCCGCTCCTTGCGCTCGACGTCCGGCTGGTCGGGCTCCTGCTCGCGGGGGAATCCCTGCGCGGCGTGCTCGGACAGCGCCTTGCCGGAGCCGCCGAACAGCGCGGAGCGCTCGGCCGAGATCGTCAGCACCCAGTACGGGACGGCGGCGACCTGCGTGGCGACGAGGTTGCGCGTCAGGAAGGTCTCGGCGAAGACGATCCGCTCCGGCACGGTCCGCGGGATGGACCACACCTGGTGCTCGCCCGGGGCGACCAGGATCACCAGTCCGTCCTCGGCGTGCACCAGGTCGACCTCGGCGACGGCGCGGTCCAACTGGTCCAGGACGTCCAGCCGGTCGGCCCGCGAGACCGCCTCGTCGGCGTGCAGGCGGCTCTTCGCCTCGGCGACGAGGTTGCGCAGACGCACCGCGTCCTGGGCGTTCTCGGGCTCACTTCGGTGCGTGGGCATCACCAGGGACAGGGCCGGGTAGCGCCGGTGCCGCCGGAGCTCGGCGAGAACGGACGGCGTGAGCTCTGCAGAGTGCATGGAGGAGCCCTTCCTGTATCGGGGATCGTCTTGCCCACTCTTCCCCTGAACGGGCCGCCGGTACTCGGGCAAAACAGGAAAACCTGGTAGATATTTCGCAGGACCCCGATACCACCCGGTTGGCGGCCCCGTCCGCGCGGACCCCGGCGATCGGTTGCAGCCTTGGGCGTGCGGGGGCGATCAGGCCACCGGCACGCGACCTCAGGAGCGACCTCGTGACGAACACCGGCGGCCGCAGGACCGCACGAAACCACCGGCTCCACCCGCTGCGGGTCGGCGCCGCCACCGCCCTGCTGGCCCTCACCGCCACCACCGTGGCCGCCTGCGGCAGCAGCTCGGACACCACCTCCGGCAGTTCGCCCACGCGCCCCACCGTCCAGGGCACCCCGCCGTCCTCGCTGCTGCCGTCCGCCCTGCTGTCCTCGGCGTCCGCCCTCGCCTCGGGCGCGTCCGCCGCGGCCTCGTCGTTCGAGGCCTCGGTCTCCGCCGAGGTCTCGCGCGCCAACGCCTCGGCGTCGGCAGCGCTCTCCTCGGTCGCCGACGGCGGGAACGCGCTGTCCGACGTCACGCTCACCGGTGTGCCGACCGCCAACTCCGGCGGCCGCCGCGCGGCCGTGGTGACGATCACCAACAGCACCAACGCGACGGCCTCGTACGCCGTCCGGGTCGACTTCGTCGACGCCTCGGGCACCGTGGTGGACACCACCGTGGTCGGCGCCCAGGACCTCCAGCCCGGCGCCAAGGCCTCGCCGGTCGCGTTCGGCGGCCGCGACGAGGGCCTCGCCGCCACCCCCAGGGTCGCCAAGGCCCAGCGCTACTGACGCCGGAGCCCCGAGCGCCGGCGCTACCGGCACCGGACCGGGCGCGGCTCCACCCGGGCCCGCAGTTCCGCCCGGCCCCGCGCCGCCTGACCGGCACGGGGCCGGGCGGCGTGCCGGGCGCGACCGTGCCGGGCCGGCGGCCGGGCCTCACGCTGCTCGCGGCGGACGCCGGCCAGCAGTGCCGCGAGCAGGAGCGGAGTGGTCAGCAGAAGCATGGTCAGCGTCATACCGGTGCACCTTTCCAGTCGGGTCGTGTGCAACCTGTCCGCCCCGGCGGGCGCGAAAACCCTCCTCGCGGCCGTTCGGCCGACCCGCTCACCCCCACGGGTGGGGCGGGCCCCCGGCAACCGGGTAAACCCCGGACGGCGCCGGGCCCACCGGTGGCCGTGACCTCGCGCGGCGCCGGTCGTTGGGCACGGCATGAAGAAGCGCAGCATGCTCGCCGTCGCATCCCTGGCCGCCGGCGTCGTCGCCTCCCTCGTCGCCCCCAGCGCCCACGCGGGCCCCGCGCACGACGGCCCGAGCGGCACCGGCCCGCAGAACTCCACCAGCACCCCGGACACCGTCGCCGACGGCACCGACGCCGTGGCCGGGCAGACCGTCACCGGGCTGGGCGACCTCCAGCACTGACCCCGTACCCGCGTCGGGGGTCCGCTCTCCGGGAGGACCGGGGCGGACCGGCCCGTTCCGGTCCCGAACCGGCCATTCTCGGCCCCTTCGGCGCCGCACCCTTCGTGTGCGACACAGTGACGGCTACCTTGGGGACCCACGGCACGGGCGAGCGGCCCGGCACGGTCCGCCGCCGTACCACGGAGGTGTCCGACATGCAGGTGACCATTGATCAGGACCTTTGCTGCAGCGCGGGGCAGTGCGTGCTGGCAGCACCCGACGTGTTCGACCAGAGCGACGACGACGGCCTGGTACGACTGCGCCGCGCGATCCCCGGGCCCGGCCTGCACGCCGACGTACGGCTGGCCGCCGCGCTCTGCCCGAGCGGCGCCATCTCCGTCACCGGGACAACCCCCGCGCCCGACACGCGTGACGCACCGGGGCGTACCTGACGTGCCGTGAGGACCCCGGCAGCACGTGCACAGTGAACCCCTGAGGCCCCGGCGTGCGGCAGCCCGCGCGCCCGGAATCCGTAAGGAGACCACCCTCGTGACGAGCACACCCACCGCGCCCTCCCTCACCCTCCCCGCCCCTTCCGGCAGCTGCCCGTTCGACCCGCCGCCCGCGTACGGGATCGCCGGGCGCGAGGGGCCGGTCACCGCGGCCCGGCTGCCGGACGGCGGCTTCTGCTGGCTGGTGACGGGCTACCAGGAGGTCCGCGCCGTCCTGTCCGACCAGCGCTTCAGCGCCGACGCNCGGCACCCCGGCTTCCCGTTCACCTCCCCCGGGCGCCGCGCGCTCGCCACCACCAACCCCAGCTTCCTCCGGCTCGACGACCCCGAACACGCCCGGCTGCGCCGGATGGTCACCAAGGACTTCCTGGTCAAGCGGGTCGAGGCGATGCGCCCCGAGATCCAGCGGATCGTGGACGACACCATCGACGGGATGACCGCCCGCGGCACCACCGCCGACCTGGTCGCCGACTTCGCCCTGCCGGTGCCCTCGCTCGTCATCTGCCTGCTGCTCGGGGTGCCCTACGCTGACCACGAGTTCTTCCAGGGCCTGAGCCGGACGCTGCTCGACGGCACCACCCCGCCGGCCCGGGCCCGGGAGGCGCAGCGCGAGCTGCAGGACTACCTGACCGGGCTGGCCGCCGAGAAGCTCCGCCGGCCCGGCGACGACGTGCTGAGCCGCCTCGCCGCCCGGGAGGACCTCGGGCCGGCCGAGATCGCCGCGACCGGGCTGCTGCTGCTCGTCGCCGGCCACGAGACCACCGCCAACATGACCGCGCTCGCCACCNTGGCGCTGCTGCGCCGGCCCGGCCAGGCGGCGCTGCTGCGGGCCGACCCCGGGCTGGTGCGGGGCGCGGTCGAGGAGTTGCTGCGCTACCTCACCATCATCCAGTCCGGCCTGCCCCGGGTGGCCACCGCGGACGTGGAGCTCGGCGGCACGCTCGTCCGCTCCGGCGAGGCGGTGATGTGCATGCTCTCCACCGCCAACCGCGACGAGGCCGTGTTCGGGGCCGCCGACGAGCTGGACGTGGAGCGCGACGCCCGGCGGCACCTCGCGTTCGGCTTCGGCGTCCACCAGTGCCTCGGGCAGCCGCTGGCCCGGGCCGAGCTGCAGATCGCCCTGGAGACGCTGCTGCGCCGGTTGCCCGGCCTGCGCGTCCTGGCGGCGGACGACGAGCTCGTCCACCGCAGCCGTGACGTCGTCCACGGACTGGTGTCCCTGCCGGTGGCCTGGTGACNGGCCGGTGCGCCGCGGACCGTCCCCGCCGCCGCGCCCGCCCCGCCCGGCGCGATACCCGGTTGGCCCTATCGGCGGGCCGGATGCACGCTGGAGGGAGGCAGAGACCCGGCCGGGCGACCGCCCATGGCTACGGCCGTCCCCCGGTCGGCCGAGGAGACGGAGTTCGCTATGTCGGACATGAGCGCACGGTCCCAGGTGAGCAGCGACCAGGACGAGGACGTCCGCGCGGCGGACCCGGAGGAGGGCATCACCTCGATGCAGAACGCCCACGCGCAGGACACGTCGCAGGCCGAGGGCGACGCCTACGAGGAGCCGGAGGGACTGTCCTGAGCGCGGCGACGGGGGCGACGGCCCGGTCCGGCGCCGTCCGCACCCCGCCCGNCCCCGGACGCCCAAGGCTCCGGTGCGGTGCCCGGGGCGGTGAGGCCGCGTGAACACCTGGGCGACCTGGACCACCCAGAGCATCATCAGCGGCCCCGGCGGCGTGGAGACCGTCGAGGTCGGCCCCATCACCGGCGATCTCACCGTGCACACCACCTGGGTGGACGGCGAGGTCAGGCTGACCGTGCAGTACAGCGGCGCACTGGACTGGTACACGGTGGTGGGGAGCCCGGTGCCCGCCGCCGACGAGACGACCGCGCGCGCCGTGCACCAGTCGATGGTGCAGGGCGTCAAGAGCGGCAAGGGGGCGCACGCACCGCAGTGACGCGCCGACGGTGGCCGGGCGCGCCGGCCCGGCCCCGTCCGGCGTCAGCGCTCCAGGCGTCCCCCGGCTCCGCCGGCTCCGCCAGTGGCGGGCCCGGGGGACGCCGCCGTCCAGTAGGAGGGATCGGCCGGCGGGCGGCCGCGCAGGTCGTCGCGGACCTCGCCGGCCAGTTTGCGGGTGTCCCGCCGGTTGATGTTCGCGCCGATGCCGGCGCCGATCAGCAGCGGCATCAGCGAGGGCAGCCGGCGCAGCGAGCTGCGGGTCAGCCGCTTTCCGAGCCGCTTGCGGACGTCGCTGCCGACCGCGACCGCCACCAGGCCGGCGGGCTTGAGCAGCGCCGCCCGGTCGATCCCCCGCCGGTTGGACCAGGCGGTGACGTAGGCGGCGCCCCGCTGGGCGGTGTTGCCGGTCGCGGGCTGGCCGTAGACCTCGTGCAGCTCGGCGATCAGCTTGATCTCGACGGCCGCCACGGCGAGAGTCTCGGCGGCGATCTCCACCGGCATCGCGGGCGGTACCGGCAGCATGGCGGCGGCGCCGACGCCCGCGCCGAGCGCGGCGGAGGCCCGGCAGGCTCCGGTGACCAGGAGGTCGGCGAGCTGTTCGGAGTCGGATATCCCGGGGTACTGCGAGCGGAGCGTGGCCAGGCTTCGCACCGGGATGCGGGGAGCGGCCACCAGCAGCCGGTCCGCGAGGGCCCGGCCGCCGTACCCCGCGCCCTTGACCGCCACCCGGCCGCCCCGGCCGAGCAGGCCCATCAGGGATCTGACGAGCCTGGTCGCGCGCTGCCGGCCGCCCCTGCGGTGCAGGGCCACCTCGGCGGGCGCCACCGGGCCGGAGCGGGCGGGGCCGCGCTCCATGCCCTCGACGAGTTCGGCGAGCTCCTCGGCCAGCTCTCCCGGTGCGGGGCCGGCGGTGTCGGCCTTCCGGCCTTCCGCCTCACCGTCGGGCACCGCACGGTCGGGCCTGGGTCTCCTGAAGAATGCCATGCCCTGCGCCTACCCGAACTGGTGCTCGGGCACGCCTGACCGGGCCCGCCCGGCGGCCGAAGCCACCCGGTCGGCACAGGACGGGCCTTCGCGGCCTCCCGGTCCCAGAGCGACCGGCGATTGGGGGGCGCCCAATTGCCGGTCGCTCTCAGTCGCTGATCTCGACGCCGCGCCAGAACGCCACGTGGTCGCGTACGTGCGCGGCCTCCGGCTTCGGGTCCGCGTAGAACCAGACGGCGTCCGGGTTGGTCTGCCCGTCCACGTGCAGCGAGTAGTAGCCGGCCGTGCCCTTCCACGGGCAGACCGTGGTGGTGTCGGAGGGGCGCAGGTGCTCGGTGCGCACCGACGCGGCCGGGAAGTAGTGGTTGCCCTCGACGACGGTGGTGTCGTCGCTCTCGGCGATGATCGTGCCCTGCCAGCGCGCTGTGGTCATGCGCCGATTCTGCCCGACGGCGCCCGCCCGCAAGGGGCGAATCCGCGGACCGGCCGGGGCGTCAGGCCAGGGGCTGGGCGTGCACCGGCAGGTGCGGGGTCTGGTGGCCGCCGGAGGCGAGCATCCGGACCTCGCCGGCCTCGCTGATCTCGGCCCGGACGATACCGGAGGCGTCCTCGTACACCGGGTGCCCGCCGGGGCCGGTCGCACTCGTCCAGGACACGATCACCACGTCCTGNGGAGCCTGGGTGCCCGGTGTCCCCGGGAATGTCAGCGCNTAGCGCTTCTCGTCGCTCATGTACAGCCTCCTCGTGCGTCCCGACATCGTCCGACTACGCCGCGCGGCCGGATGAGCCGCGCACCTCCAGTTCTGCGAGCAGTCGGGCGGTGGCCTGCGCCACCGCATCCACCGCCCGGTCGAACGCCTCGCGGTTGTGCGCGGCGGGCACCCTGAAGCCCGACACCTTGCGGACGTACTGCAGGGCCGCCGCCCGGATGTCCTCGTCGTGGACCTCAGGGGTGACGGGTGGCCTCAACGTCTTGATGCTGCGACACATGCTCCCAGTCTCCCGCGCGCGCGCCGTGACGGCGAGCAGCCTCGCCGGGCGGGCGGGACGGAAAGGCCGGGCCCGCCGCACGGTTCGTACACGGAGGCGACCCGGCGCAAGGGTGGCGGGGGGTGACGTATTAGGATCTCGAACGAACAAACCCGTGAATCCCGGCTCAAACCACCCGGCCCGAGCAGCTGCCCGCGCACCCGGCCGCGCGACCCTCCCGCAGCAGCCCCGCCGTCCTTTCTCCGAACTGCTTCAGTCCCCTGTCCCGGTTCCGCTCCCGCGCCCCAGTTCCGCTCCCGTCGCCGCCGCCGGGAACCCTCCCCCCGCCCGTGCCCGGGCGTCACCCCGGAGTCCTTCCCCATGCCACTGGCGCTCGTCGCTCTGGCCATCACCGCCTTTGCCATCGGCACCACCGAGTTCGCCGCCATGGGGCTGCTCCCCCAGGTCGCGGACTCCCTCCATGTGTCCATCCCGCAGGCGGGCTGGCTGATCTCCGCGTACGCGATCGGCGTGGTGATCGGCGCGCCGCTGCTCACCGCCGCGGCCGCCCGGATGCCGCGCAAGACCGTGCTGGTCGCCCTGGCCGCCCTCTTCACGGTGGGCAACCTGCTCTGCGCCATCGCCCCGAACTTCTGGCTGCTCGCGGCGGCCCGGCTGATCACCGGCCTGCCGCACGGCGCCTTCTTCGGCGCCGGGGCGGTGGCCGCCGCCGAGCTCGCCGCGCCGCACCTGCGGGCCCGGGCGGTCGCCGTGATGTTCTCCGGGCTCACCCTGGCCAACGTCGTCGGCGTGCCGGCCGCCACCCTGCTCGGCCAGCACCTCGGCTGGCGGGCCACCATGCTCGTCGTCGTNGCCATCGGCGCGGCCGGCACGCTGGCCATCGCCCGTCTCGTCCCGCAGCTGCCCGCCCCCGAGCACGCCGGCNTGCGCCACGAGCTCACCGCCTTCCGCAGCGGGCAGCTCTGGCTGGCGCTCGCGACCGTCGTCTTCGGCTGCGGCGGCTTCTTCGCCTGCTACAGCTACATCACGCCGCTGCTCACCGAGGTCTCGGGCTTCGGCACCGGCTCGGTGACCCTGCTGCTGGCACTGTTCGGTGTCGGCATGACCATCGGCAACGTGGTCGGNGCGTACGCGGCCGACCGAGCGCTGCGCCTGACCGTCTGCGCGTCGTTCGTCCTGCTNGCGCTGACCCTGGCCGCCTTCTCCGTGACGGCGCACGCCAAGTGGTCGACGGCGGTCACGGTGCTGCTGGTCGGGCTGTTCGGCTTCGCGATAGTGCCGGCCGTGCAGAGCCTCGTCCTGCAGAAGGCCCGGAACGCCCCGACGCTCGCGTCGGCCACCGTCCAGGGCGCGTTCAACCTGGCCAACGCCCAGGGTGCGTTCTTCGGCGGCCTGGCGATCGACGCCGGGCTGGGGTGGACGGCGCCGCCGGTGGTGGGCGCGGGCCTGGCCGGC
>FJVZ01001338.1_pt1 | contig 20720 bp, 17 predicted proteins | sample 1011841 | NCBI WGS metagenome assembly FJVZ01 (sample SAMEA3912450, study PRJEB9761) | metagenome | biome: forest; material: soil | place: USA | collected 2011-06-22 | depth 0.1 m
CTCCAGTCGACGGTGGCGCGCAGGGAGCGGTGGCGTGAGACGGGGGTGCCGCGCTGGCGGCGGGTCAGGAGTTCGTAGCGTTCGTCCTGGCGTTGCAGGAGTTCCTCGACGGACAGGGCGCGCATGCGCACGGCGGCCAGTTCGATGGCCAGCGGCAGGCCGTCCAGGTGGCGGCACAGGGCGGCCACGGCCCAGGCGTTGTCGGCGGTGACCTCGAAGCCCGGCACCGCGGCCGCCGCCCGGTCCGCGAACAGGGCCATCGCGTCCGCCACCGCCCCGGTCCACGCTCCGGCGGCCGGGGTGCGGTCCGGGCCCTCGTCCTCCTCGGGCACGGCCAGCGGCGCGACGAGGAAGGTCCGCTCCCCCGCGATGTCCAGGACCTCCCGGCTGGTCGCCAGCACCCGCACCCCCGGGCACGCAGGCAGCAGCTCCGCCGCCAGATCCGCGCACGCCTCGACCAGGTGCTCGCAGTTGTCCAGCACCAGCAGCAACCGCTTGTCCCGCAAGTAGTCCACCAGACCTGCGGTGACCTCCGGTCCCATGGTGCGCAGTCCCACCGCGTCCATCACCGTCAGCGCCACCAGGCCCGGCTCGCCGACCTCCGCCAGCGACACCCAGAACACCCCGTCCGGGAACGCGCGCCGCACCTCCCGCGCCACCTGCAAAGCCAACCGGGTCTTGCCCACGCCCCCGGTGCCGGTCAACGTCACCAGACGTGAGTCCTCCAGCACCCGCTTCAGCTCCGCGAGCTCCGCCCGACGCCCGACCAGACTCGTCACATCGGCAGGAAGCCTGTCCGCCAAGACGTTCATGGTCGGAGATTTTAGTACGGTAAGAAGGTATTTGTCTGGTCATTCGCTGGAAACCAGAAGGATGGGCGACGGGCTCCCAAACCACCGGGTTCGGGCTGTCGGAGCGTTCGGGCACTGACGTGTGCCGCACCGCGCGCCATCCGACGGGAGTCGGCACACGCACGACGCAGGCCCGTGGGTGGCCGCTCTCAGCCGAGCACCGCTACCAGGTCAGGCCCGATGTCCCCCCGAACGCGCACCGCTCGGGGGCGAGCGAGGTAGGTGCCATTCCCCGCCGGGACGGAATCGACCTCCAGCAAGAGACCCGGCCGGACCGGGTGGTAACCGGCCCACCGCCGCCCACCCACCCCTCCCAGCGGAGCCGAAAACGCCACCAGGCCCCCGGTGAAGCCCAGGAGCGGCGCGAGCTCCTCGCGAAGAGGCGTGGGCAGGGGCAGCGTGACAGCCACGGGACGCAGCTGCCCGCCGGAGTCCGGCCAAGCGATCACCGCCGACCGCTGCGCGCTGTTCCGGCCGACGATCCCCACGACGACGCCGACGGTCGTGCGGGGGCGCCGGTACGCCAGCCAGCCCGAATCGTGGCCCGGCAGGTAAGGCAGGTCGGCTGGCCTGGCAAGGACGGCCTCGGACGTGCCGAGGCCGTCGAACTCGTGCGGGGCGAAGGAGGCCGCACTGACGGCCGGCACGGCCCCGACTGCCCGCGGACCGCCATCCAGGAGCTCCGACAGCCGGTCGTGCCTCTCGCGCTGGGGCCGGGGCCGCCAGTCCTCGGTGAGTGCCAGGAGGTCGAACGCGGCGAAGCGGACGGCAAAAGGCTCACCCCGGCGTGGTCCGCCGCCCGCTCGGGAGCGCAGCAGGCCCAGAGACGTCGCACCACCGGGAAGCACGGCCAGCACGTTCCCGTCCAAAACCGCCGTGGGCATCTCCGAGGCGATCTCCAACAGGTCCGCAAAACTGCGCCCGAGGTCGGTGCCGCCGGGTGTGAGGATCCCGGCGTCGGGGCCGGTGCGCAGGACGGCACGCCAGCCGTCGGCCACCAGGGACAGGCTCAGCCCCGGGTGGGTCTGGAGCTCGCCCACCGGCCTGGTCAGCGCGACCCCGCCCGGGAGTCGGAACGGTGTCGTTCCGCCGGTGTCCGCCCGCTCCGGGCAGCCGGGGAGGGATTCGGCGGCAGCGGGCGCTCCCGCTACCGGGGGAGGGGACATGCGCAGTACTCCCATCGGGGAGACGAGGTGGCTCCGATGTGCGCATCCGGGCCGCCCGGTGGTGTTGGCGGGACTGGGCCGGCCGAGGCACCGATCCGGTGGGCGCCCTGGGCCCCCCGGCTCATTCCCGCGGTTCTTGAGCTGTTTCGGCAGCGTCGCCGACAGGTGATGACGCATAATCAGAAGCAGCTGGAACGAGGCAGACGGGCGGACTTCCTCGGCGCAGGACTAGTGGTACAGAGGGTTAGTCCAAAGCCACAGTCCACTGCCTCCGGCGAAGTCGTAGTCGTACATGCCTCCCTGGCACCAGGTCTTCACCCCGATCTGGAAGGTGTAGTAGCTGGTCCATCCAGGGTACGAAGTGAAGCGGCCCTCGTCTCCGTACCTTCCGCTGCTGCAGTTGAGGTTGAAATCGAGGTGTGCGATCTGCCCGGTGTCATTGTAGTAAGAGACCTGGTAGCCGTCGGAGAGTTCCTTCACGCAGAGGGTTGAGTAGACCCATGCGCCGCACTTCTTCTGGCCTGTTGCGGCGGATGCCGAAGGGGCGGTGATCGCCGCCCCCAGAAGGAGAGAAAGCGTGCCGATCGCCACACCTAGATATTTTCGGACGGGAGTCATGGCTCCTCCTTGTGCTTGGGGTCCCCTATCTGGCTGGGACGAGCTCCCATCTGTGATGGCGTGAAGTAAGGGGACTCCTTCCCTGAAGTCATGTCAACCAAAGGTGGGGACCCGCCGGAGAATTGGGCCTCAGGGCCCAAAAATCGGTCGGACGGTTGGGGCCGGACTACCCCGGTCCCGCTGCTCGGGCCAGCACTTCCCCGGGGCCTGCGCCGACCCGAGCACGGTTCAGTTCGTATGCAGGAGCCTGCCCGTCGGGCCTGTCATGTCGTCCGCCGAGAACGGCGAGGAGTAGACCACCCGCGATCCGGGAGCGCTCTCCTTCTCCTGTGCCCCCTCGGCGACTGTCAGCATGACGGGCAGGACGAGTACTGCCCGTGCCCCCCCGAGGGGTGACCTGCTCCCCAGCAGGGCGCGGAAGTCGTATCGGGCTGCCAACAGCCCCACCACGGCCAGACCGAACTGGTTCGGCCGGCCGACGCGGCAGAGCGCGGTGGACTGCTGACCGTTCAGGAAGGCGGAGGCCTGCCGCAACCGGTCCGCGTCCATGCCGGTCCCGGCGTCGTCGATGGTGAGCGTGGTCCCGTGCTGCCCGGTGTGGATGCCCACGCTGATCGGGATCTCGGGGTCCGATTGACGGCCGCCGTTGTCCAGGAGCTCGGCGATCGCGATGATCAACGGTTCGACGCCGGCCGCCACGACGGTCACGTCGGTCGGGTCGCGGAATTGGACCTGCTTGCAGTGCTGGGCGCGCATGCGTGCCGCGTGGATCACATCCGTCAGCGTCGTGGGCTCGTGATTGTGCTCTATGCCCGCCCCCGCGAGGATCCCGATGTTCTGAATCCGCCTGCCGATCTGGGCGTTGATCTGCTCGATGTCCGACACCAGCTCGTCGGGTATCTGGAGGATGTGGTTGCCCGACCGCGTCGCTGTGAGCAGTTCCTGTTGCTCGGAGACCAGTTCCTCAAGGGAGCACATCGCGCTCCGGACCACGGTGTGGGCCGTCTTCTCGGCCTTGTCCCGGGCCTCCTGTACGGTCCTGGCGAAGAGCATTCCCACGGCGTCGAGACTGGCATGGAACTGGGTGCCCATGAGGCTTGCATGCAGCGGGGCCGGGAAGTCCGAGGGCGAGCCCACCAGTTGGGCCGTCAGGGCCGGCAGCCTGCTGGAGACGAGATGCGCGACCTCCTCGTCACGCAGACGCGCCTCCCGGGCGAGGACGGAAAGCTCGCGGGCCAGCTGGGTCTGCACACGTCTTGAGCGGATCACCAGGACCAGACAGGCCAGGAAGGCCGCCGGCGAGCACCAGAGCAGGGCGCCGGTCAGGTTTTGCATCATCGGATCTCCGTGGGGGAAAGGGGCATGCTGACGTCGCCGACTGCTGCCCCGGTAATAACCCGGAGTTCCCGGGTTTCCGGGGATCGCACTCGGCCGGCAGTGGGTGGTCCGGAAGGCCGGGCCAGGCATCCGCAGATTCGCGGACTGCAGCTCAGTGCCAGTGCACTCCCCTCCGATGCGCACTGACACGGACTGAGGGCGAGTCAGTCGATGGCGTTCCGGAATATACGGACTTCCGTGCTGCCGATGACGCCTGCAGGGACCGGACTACTCATTTCTTGTCCTCGCGCCGGTTNCGTTCGGAAATCGTTTGAAGCACATTGCATCCTTCAAATCGAACCGCTCCGGTCCCGTTGATCCACCTTTGACGAATGGGTCATGAATTGCTACTGAGCGATGTCCGGAGCATTTCCAACCAGCAGCTTCTGCCGCGATGAGCTTCATGCGCCGACCGACTCATGTCAAGCCATTCATCCCGGGGGCTGAGCTTCCCTTGAGCCTTTTTGGGTTGGTGGACCCAGGGGCCGGAGGCCCGGGGCCGGCGAGCGGTCGGCGAGGCGACTGCGGCCCGGTGGGACGTGTGCGGCGAGGTGTCGGCAGGCTGCCGCGCCCCCCCGGCGCCCGTATCCGCACTGGTGAGGTGCAGATGGAGGGTGGGATCGGCGGCGAGCGCGGTGGCCGGCCCCGATCCCCCTGTCGAGTCGAACAGGATTCTTCTGATGAGCATTCTGTCGAGTGTTCGATTGAGCGCAGGACCCAATTTCTGGGCCGAGGCGGAGAACGCCGAGAGGCGGGGCCAATGGGGCGGATGTTTCGGGCGGTGNTGCACGGGTCCGCAGTGGTCGGCGCGGGTGCCCGGCGCAGCTCACCTGCCGTTGCAAAACTACCTGCGGGTAGCATGGTCTTCCGGGGCAGCAACCCCGAAGCGGCCTTCGGTGGCGGAAATTCCGGGAGGTCCTGGAATCTCCGTGCATAGGCCCAGGAGGACCTCATTAATTGGGCCCGGCCCAATATTCACACTGGCGGACAATGGGCTCCAGGTCCTCGCTTGACATTCGACGCCAGGTGGCCAAGAGTCGGTCAGCGAAAAGGCGAGGCAATGCCGGTGCGGGGCTGGACAAGGGGGGAAGGCCGGAGGGGATCGGTTCACCCTCCACGGGACCAATGGGCCCTGGACCGGGAGCGCCGTTGCCTACCAGTGAAATCCGGCATGGGGCGACGATTTTTGATGATGAATGAAACGAGGAGCGACGGAAAGGACGGGCAGATCCGGGCTCTGGTGGTAGGCGACGACCTGGTGATCCGCAGGGGGCTGGTCAGCCTACTGGACACCGACGCCCGCACCCTTGCCGTACGCGAGGCCCTGGGCCGGTCCCAGGCCCTGGAATTGGCCCAGGCGTGGGCCCCCGACGTCGTGATCCTCAACCTCGGAGTGCCCAGGCAGGAGGGCATGCACACCCTCGCCGAACTGTCCCAGCTGTACAAGGTCTTGGTGCTGGCCGCCAAGGACGTCGCCTTCGACGTGGACCACGCGCTGAGGGTCGGCGCCACGGGCTACCTGGTACACCGCCAGTTCTCGGCCTCCGAATTCATCGCCGCCGTNGTGGCCACGGCCCAGGGCCGCGCCCACCTGTCCCCCGGGGCGGTGATCGCCCTGGCCGAGAAGCTCAAGGCAGTGCGTCCCCTGCGAGCTGCGGCACCGGGCGGCAACCGGGTGGACGGACTGTCCCGACGGGAACTGGAGGTCATGGAGTACATCTCCCGCGGCCAGAGCAACCCCGAGATCGCCAAGGCCCTCTTCCTCAGTGAGAAGACGGTCAAGAACCACGTCAACCGGATCTACGCCAAGCTGCAGGTACGCAGCCGCGCCGCAGCCGTGGCCCTGTGGCTGGGAGCGCCGGTCGACTCGGACTGACCCGACGAACCCTGCCCGACATCGCGGGCCCGCCGGCCGGCCGGCACGGACGCGTACCCGTACAGCAGTAGTGCGTGAGTCGCCGGCCGTCCGGCGGATGTCTTTGCCGGACGGGCCTCGCACCCTCGGGACCATGGGCCGGGCGACCCCGACCCCCGACCTACCGACCCAGGCCCGTGGGCCTTCGACCCGGCGGACGTCCGGGTGGCTGGAGGATGTGTACGATGACCGAACTCGCGACCGAATCTGCCCGTCGCGCGCCCGCTCGCAATGCCCTCCCGCTCCGCCCCGGTGGCTGGCCGGCCAAGGCGGCGACCGAGAACGTGCTACCCATGGCCCTGGTCACCGTGGGGGAAAGGCGCAGCCCCGACCAGCTCTGGCGGCTGCGCCGCGAGGGTCTCCCGCTGGGCAAGGCACTCTCCTGGGGGAGCAGCGAGGCCTGTCGCGTCCTTGTCGAGAGAAGTCCATCGATGATCTTGTTGGACTGCCCGCTCGAAGGTGAGCGGTTGGCCGACTTCGTGCGGGCGGCGGCCCTGATCGCTCCGGTCGTGGTCCTGCGCGAGGAAGGGCCACGGATGGTGCTCAGCGTCCAAGGGGTGGACGTGGTGATGAAAGCCTCTTCGGGCCAGAACATTCTGGCGGCCTTCCACGCCGGAGCCTTCGACGTCCTTGATTCCCGGGCTCCGTCGATCGAGCTCGCGGCGCGCCTCACGGCGGACCTCAAGCGTTGCATGCAGGCAGCGCAGTACCGGCGGCCGATGTGGAGCGGCGGTTCCTCCACGAGTCAGCGCCTGCTGTTCGACGTGATCGTTAGAGCCACCTCGCCGATCTGCTGCCACGACCTCACGCGGATCCTGGGAACTTCCTGGGAGCCGTTGTCGATCCGGGCGCTGAGAGCCCGGGTCCACAGACTGCTCCCGGTCTTCGACAGCCTGGGCCTGCCGCTGGTGATAGACCAGTGGCGGGGGGTCTTCACCTACCGTGTGGACAGGTGGCCGGCCGGCTGAGGGCACGGGAGCCGGCTGGCAGCGGTCCCCGCCCGGTTCGCCTCAGGACGTGGACGGGCATCCTGCCCGGGCCTGGCGCCCTGNGGGGTGGAGCCCGTCTTGGGGACCGCAGGACGGAACAGGCCCGGCTGCGGCCGATGGTGACGGCCAATCATAGAATGTACCTGGCGAGGCGGCAGATCGCGCCCGCTCGGGGTCCTCCGCCCGGGGCGAACCAGTCGTGCGTTCAGGAGGCATTCGCCGACGGTTCGCCGCGTGCCTACACCGGATCGACCGCGGCGCCCAGCCAGAGGGAGACGGCCGCGGCCCGACTGTGCACCTGGAGCTTGGCGTAGATCCGGTTGACGTGGTTCTTGACCGTCTTCTCACTGAGGAACAGCGTCTGCGCGATGTCGGGGTTGCTCCGGCCGCGGGCGATGTGGTCCATGACCTCCAACTCCCGGCGTGAGAGCCTGCCCATCCTCGCACTGCGGGGGAGTTCGGTCCGGGTGGTGTGCGCCGACCGGATCCTCTGGGCGAGGGCGACGATGGCACCGGGGGACAGGTGGGGCTGGCCCTGCGCGGTGGCCACCACCGCAGTGACGAGTTCGACCGCGGAGAACTGGCGGTGTACCAGGTATCCGGTGGCGCCCACCCGAAGCACCTGGTCCACGTCGAAGGCGGTGCCGTCGGCTCCGAGGACCAGTACCCGGCACAGCTGGGAGAGCTCGGCGAGAGCCTGCAGACCTTCGAGCAGCGGCACCCCGAGGTTGAACAGCACCACGTCCGGCGACCGGAGCTGCGCCATGGAAACGGCGTGGCGCCAGTTCTGAGCCTCTCCCACGACATGGGTCCGCCCGTCGTCGAGGAGCAGGCTGATCAGTCCCTTCCGGATCACCAGGTCGTCCTCGACCACCAGGACCCGCACGGCCTGTGCGCCGGCCTCATTCGCGTTCGTCTCATTGATCATTAGTCGCCGCCCCACGCCTGCATCCAGCAGCGCCGGGTCCGGTCCTGGCCGCGCCGCCATCTCCTCAGCGTGACCGGTGCCGCGCGGTGAATGATCCGCCAACCGGCCTGATCCTTCTGCCAGCGCTGAAGGCCCGCCCATCAGGGGGTTCGGCCCACATCCGCGATCCCCGCCGTCTGCGGCCGGCGCAGCGGGCGGCGCGCGGTGTTCACCCTGCTCTGACCGGACCTGCTGCCGTATAGGCTTCCCCCCATGGGATCCCGTTCCCCGGAAGCCGTACCCGTCGGCCGCAGTGCGGAAGTGGCGGCACTGCGGGCACTGGTCCGCGAAGTCGCGGTCGGGCAGGGCCGGGTTGTCTGGGTCGAAGGAGAACCGGGGGCGGGGAAGTCCACCCTCGCGGCGGCAGGTCTGGCCGAAGCTGCCGAACGCGGCTGCCGGACGGCGTGCGCCGCTGCGGATGAATTCAGTACCCGGCACCCGCTGCGCGTCCTCCTGGCCTGCCTGGCCGCCGCGGGAACCTCCGGCACCGAACAGTACGCGGAGATCGTGCGACTGCTCAGGGACTGTCCCGCCGGCTCCGTGCCCGGAGGTGTCGACCCCGTCCTGGCCGCTCTGGAGCGAGTGCGGGTCCTCATCGACAACCTGTGCGCCGACAGTCCNCTCGTCCTCATGATCGACGACATTCAGTGGGCCGACGAAGCAAGCATGATCGTCTGGCATCGGCTGGCCCAGGCTGTCGATCAGCTGCCGCTCCTGCTCGTCGCGGTCTCCCGCTCCGCGCCCCGCAGGCCCGCGGTCGCCAGACTGCGGCAGACTGTTCTGGCCGCCGGGGCCGTGCTGATCCAGGCAGGCCCGCTGTCCGGGGAACAACTGTCGGACCTGGTGCTCCGGATGACGGGAGCCCCCGCCGGTCCGCGCCTTCGGGCCTTCCTTGAGCAGACCTCGGGCAATCCCCTGTACGCGTGGGAGCTCATCACCACTCTGCTGGGAAGCGGGCGGATCGAGTTCGGCCCCGACCTGGCCGAACTCGAAGGTCCTGACGCCGGACTCCCGGAATCACTGGCCGCCGTGGTCCGACGCCGGCTGTCGACCCTGTCCCCGCCGGCGCGCGAGATGCTCGGCGTGGCCGCGCTGTTCGGTATGGAGTTCTCCGTCGCCGACCTCGCTGCGGTACTTGAGAAACCGCCCTCCGCGCTACTCACCGGCCTGCGCCAAGCCACAACGGCAGCAGTCCTCCACGAGTCGGGTGAGCTGCTCGGATTCCGCAGCCCCGTGATCAGGGAGACCCTCCAGGACTCCCTGCCGTCGGCACTGCGGTCGGTGCTCCACCGCAGGGTCGCAGGCGTTCTCGCCGAGTCCGGTGCACCCGCCGAACAGGTCGCGCAGAACCTGCTCTCGGCCGGGTCGGCCATCGACCGCTGGACGTTCGAATGGAGTACGGACCACGCGCTGCTGCTGGCCCGCCGCGCCCCCGACACAGCGGTCGATCTTCTGCAACGGGTCGTAGACCAGACCTGGGAGGTCGACAGCAGCCGGTACGAGACGGCCATGCTGGCCCTCGCCAGGGCATACTTCACCCTTGGCCGACACGACTCCGTCGAACGGCTCGCGCGGGAGATGCCGACGCGCACGAAGGACGCCGACATCGGAGCCGAGATGCGGTGGTTCCTCGCGCTCATCCTGCACGGGTCCGGCCGGGGAGACCAGGCACACGCCGTGCTCGCTCAGACACAGCGAGCCAGCCCACCACCCCCGAAGTGGCAGGCCCGGTTGCGAGCCCTGTCCGCCATCACCGCCCGGACATCCTCCGGCGACCTCGGCGACGCGGAAGCCGGTGCCCGAGAGGCTCTCGCTCTGGCTGCCACGGTGGACGATGGCCTGGCAGCCAGCTTCGCCTACTGCGGTCTGTGGGCCCTCGAGACCGCCCGACGCGATCACGAGAAGGCACTGGCGGCGGCCGACAACGCCCTCGCGGTGTTGCGTTTCGGCGACGAGTACGCCGAACTGTGTGCCTGGGCGTTCGAGGGCAAGGCAATCGCACTGCAGAACCTCGACCGCCTCGCCGACGCNGTCGCAGTCCGCCGGGACGCCCTCGAGGACGAGCGGCTCATCGGCCACCCGGGCAGCGCGGTACTGCACACGGGTCTTGCCGTCCAGGACATCTGGGCAGGCCGATGGGACGACTCGCTCGCGTCCCTGGCCGCCATCGCGGAGCAGGCCCGTGCCGACGCCTCGTTCGGTCTCCGGGGGCAGAATCCGGAGATCCTCCACCACGGGGCAACGGCGTTCATTGCCGGCCACCGCGACGACCGCGAGACCGCGCGGCGCCATCTCGAAGCAGGGCTGAGCCTGTCGACCGCCGCGTTGCCGGACTGGGAGAACAGCGACTTCCTGCTCGCGGCCCAGGCCCTGGAAGCCGAGCGCGGCGGGGCCCCGGACCGGGCGCTCGCCGTCCTGACCCGACTCCTGGAGATCCGCCCCGGACAACTCCTACTTCCCCACCCATGGCTCCCCACCGTCATCAGGCTCGCTCTCGACCTCGGGGACACCGCCACAGCGCGGGAGGCATCCGAGGTGAGCACATCGGAAGCCCTCCGCGAGAAGACGCCTGCCGGGGCCACCGCCGCAGCCGCCCACTGCCGAGGTCTGTTGGAGGCCGATCCCGCTCTCGTACTGGAGGCGGCCGACCACTACCAAGCGGTCGGCCGGCCGTTCGAACAAGCCCAGGCGCTCGAGGACGCGGCCGTGCTGACGGCACGCCAGCGCAGGGAGACGGAATCCCGCAAGGCCCTCATGAAGGCCGCCGACCTGTACGACGGCCTCGGGGCCGGATGGGACCTGCGCCGGGCGGACACCCGTCTTCGGCCCTACAGCATCCGGCGCGGGGTCCGGGGCCCTCGTCCGCGGGCCTCCTTCGGCTGGCAGGCCCTGACCCCCACCGAACTGAAAGTGGCTGCCCTGGTGGCAGAGGGCAAGTCCAACCCCCAGGTAGCCGACGACCTGTTCCTGTCCCGACGCACGGTCCAGACCCACGTCTCCCACATCCTTGCCAAACTCGGCGTTCGCTCACGGGTCGGCATCGCGACCGAGGCAATGCACCACACGAACGCCGGCACTCCGCCGGAGTAGCACGTCGGCACCCGCCAGGCCGGGCCTGCGTCGGAACCACGTCCGGCTGTGGTCCGCCCTCCCCCGATCCCTTCAGGACTCCAGGTCGCCCAGTACGCGGCGGCAGCGACCGTCGCCCGGTTCCCGTTCCGCGCCGTCAGAGCCTCATTGGGTCCGTAGTCTCAATTATTCACCGGCTTCGGATTTGTCGTTGACGAGTGGTCAGACCATGGGATTCAATTACATTTGCCAAAATGTGGAAATGAGAATCTCCTGCTGTTAAGGCTGCCAACGGGCTGCCCCGCCCGGACTTGATGCTCAATGCGAAAGGGGGCTCGGGGTGGCGGTGCTCACGCCTGCCACCCGAACCGCATATGGACGTCGAAATCAATGAATCCGACGAGCCAGCGACGCCGACCGGCATAAAGGGTGCCAAAGGACCCGGGGATCACGAACACATCGCCCGGCTCCTGGCGTTCTCGGCCTCGGTCGATCGCACCGGCCGCCGGCTCGCCCATACACTGGAGAGCGACCTCGGCGACACCCCCGTATGGGTCGCCCTCGGCGCACTCGAGTTCACCATCGACCGACTGCTGACCCAAGCCCGCCGAGCCGTCGCGGAGGCCCTCACATCGGGCGATCCCACAGACGCGGAGCCCGTCGCGGAGCCCGACAACGTACCGGACACAGACTCGCCCGACCAGGGGGCGCCCGCCGCTGCGCCCCTGCGTCTCGTTCCGAGACCCGCCGGCTGACGGCCCGGCCGCCCGTCGAGACCCGCCCGCACCGCGGGTGCGAAGCCCGGGTCTGCCGCCCTGGCGGTCCCTTTCAGTATCGGTGGGGACGGCGAATGCCTGCGGACACGCCGTCGAACGCGCGTATCCGGCCGGGCCGGGCACCTGCGGATACGCTGGCGGAGACCGGCCCGCCCGCATTACCGATTCCCTATGGACAACCACAATCGGTGTGATTGTCCGTCTGCCCTAGGCCTTCCCGAGACCTTTCCGAGGAGGAACGGAGAATCGCCGGGGCGCTCTGGTCGAAGGCGCGGACTCCATTCGGGAATCCGTCGCCTGCCCCGTCGACAATTTGCACACCCGCGCGACGGACCGACCAAACGGCAAGGAAGTCATGAGCATGATGCAGAGTAATGGTCGCTCCACGTTCCAGAGCGACGGTTCCGCAACCCACCGGGGGATCCGTATTGCGACTGCCCTCCTCACGGCAACCCTCCTCACCGTGGGCACGGCCGCCTGCAGCAGTTCGAGCAGTTCCTCATCCCCGGCGACCTCCGCGTCAGCGACGCCATCGGGCACTGCTCCGGCGGATCCCGCGGCTGCTGAAGCGACGGTGAAACAGAACTGGGAGAAGTTCTTCAACCCGTCAACCTCACTGGATGATCGAACAGCCCTGCTGCAGAANGGCGAGCAGTTGAAGCCGCTGCTGCAGACCGTGGTCGAGAACCCGCAGGGCGGCCAGGCGCAGGCACAGGTCAGCAACGTCACCTTCACATCGCCCACCACCGCCGACGTCACGTACACGCTCTCGATCCAGGGCAACGTGGTGCAGGCCGATGCGAAGGGCAAGGCCGTTCTGGTGGACGGGACCTGGAAGATCTCCACCACAACGTTCTGCGGGCTGGTCACCCAGGGCGGGACTGTCACGGGTCTGGCCGGCTGCAGCTGAGCTTCCCCGTCGAGCCTCGGGGCCTCACAAAGTCAGTCTCCATCCCTGTGACGTGTGCCATATCCGTGACAGGTCGATAGCCGACGGCGCCTACCGTGTGCTGCCTTCGTAGCCCCCTACGAAGGCAGCACCCCGGAAACGCCGAATCCTGTCACCGGGCGGGCCGCTCTGTCGTGAATCGCCGTCGGACAGGGGCGGGAAACAGATGGGTCGCGAGTCCGTAGTTGTTCCGGATCCGCACGGAACGGAGTTCGTGCAATTTCGAACTCCCTTTCTCCCCCAGCTGTCGAACCCGCAGGCGTGGAGAAGGGTCCCGCCATGCTGTCAGGAACTGGCCGTCACCGCCGTGTGCGCAGCTCGTTCAAGCGCCGTCTCGCCGCGGCCATCGGCGTCAGCGGCATCTTCGGCGCCACCATTCCTCTTGCCTTCGCGGGAACCGCCGGCGCTGCCTCTGTGACGACCTGGGACAAGGTCGCCCAGTGTGAGAGCTCCGGCAACTGGGCTGTCAACACGGGCAACGGGTTTTATGGAGGCCTGCAGTTCACGCAGAGCACCTGGACTGAATTCGGGGGCGCCCAGCACGCAGCACGAGCCGACCTTGCCACCAAGGCACAGCAGATCTCGGTCGCGGAGAAGGTACTGGCCTCGCAGGGCCCCGGCGCCTGGCCGGTGTGCTCCATCCGGGCCGGCCTGACTGCGGGAGGTGCACCCGCCGACGTTCAGGTCCCCTCTGTCGCGGCGGTGCCGAAGCCGTCGGCGGCGACCAAGACGCAGGCCGCTCCGGCGGGGGGGAAAGCCGAGAGTCCGACCGGTCGGAGCGCCAGCCCGCCGACCAAGAGCTACACCGTGGCAGCGGGAGACTGTCTGTCGGCGATCGCCTGGAGGAACCATGTTCAGGGTGGCTGGCAGGAACTCTATGCCCTGAACAAGTCACTCCTCGTCCAGGGGCCTCACCACATATTCCCGGGCCAGAAGCTCGTCCTCGGCCGCTGAGGACGTTCCTCCTCCCAAGGCCGCGCCATCGCCCCAGGGCATCGCCCAGCCACCACGCCGATGGCGGCTCAGGGCACCCTCGGTGACCCTGACCGATCCCAGGGGCCTCCCTCTCGTAACGAGCCGCCGAGGGGAGGACCCTGGCTCTCGTGAACGCATCGGATCTCCTGATCGTCCGGCGGGAGCCGGCGACACGGCCCAGGTCGGTGACGGTCGTGCCGATGAGGGGCGCGGGCGAGGCGGCAGGCGATCTGGTCGGGCGGCTGGTGCTGCGGTGGGGACTGCCCGAAGCACGGCCTCTGACCAGCCAGAATAGCGAACCGCTGCCGGAGCACTAGACCGAACGGGGGCGAAGCCGGCGCGGCGCAGGCAGGATCGCGACGCTCTCGCGATGTGCGCCGCTAGGGTGACCTGACGGGCAGTACCCGTCGGGATGTCGGCGGCTTCAGTACTCGCGCCGATGGGTGCCGGCCTCTGAGCGCCACAGGAAGGCGCCAGCGCGAAACGACCAACACCTAACGGGTAGTCACCATTTCGCTACTCGTGGACACGGGAGTGCCGGTCGATGGCAGAGCCACTGCTGGAGATTTCCGGCGTGACAGTGCGGTTCGGTGAAATCGTCGCCTTGGACGGGGTGGACCTGTCCGTGCCCGCCGGCCGGGTCGTCGGCGTGATCGGCCCCAACGGCGCGGGCAAGACGACGCTGTTCAACGTGATCTGCGGATTCGTCCGCCCTCAGTTCGGTGCGATCACCTGGAAGGGCGAGGCACTGCGCAAGCACCGGGCGCACGACATGGCGGGAATCGGCATCGCCCGCACACTGCAGGGCCTGGGCCTGTTTCCGGGACTCAGCGTGTTGGAGAACGTCATGGTCGGTGGCACCGCCCACGCGCGTACGGGGCTGTTGTCCACCCTGTTCGCACTTCCCCGGGCCGATCGCGATGAAGCTGCCCTACGGGACCGGGCGATGGAGCGCCTCGAAGCTCTCGGGATCGGCGACCTGGCCGATCGACCCGTCGGCGACGTGGATCACGGCTCGCGGAAACGGATCGCGCTGGCCCGGGCCCTGCTGGGCGAACCCGAACTGCTGCTCCTGGACGAACCGGCCGCCGGGCTCTCCGAACGGGAGATCGGAGAGCTCGCGGACCTTCTGCCGAGCCTCGCCACCTCAGTCGTCCTGGTCGAGCACCACATGGACTTCGTCAGGTCGGTCTGCCACGAGGTGGCCGTGCTGGATTTCGGCAAACGGATCGCGCACGGCGCCCCGGACACGATCCGCACTGACCCCGCGGTCATCACGGCCTACCTGGGGAACGAGGTCGGCGACGATGCTTGAAGTCGACAACCTCACCGTGGACTACGGACCGGTACGTGCCCTCGACAAGGTGACGCTCAACGCGCTAAAGGGCTCCATCACCGCGGTGCTCGGAGCCAACGGAGCGGGAAAGACCACTTTGCTGCGTACCGTCAGCGGGCTCATTCGGCCGACTTCGGGCACGATCACCTTGGCCGGGCAGCAGATCCAGAGGCACCGGGTCGAGGACATCGCCAGGCAAGGGCTTGCCCACCTGCCCGCAGGACAGGCCGTCATCCCGGAACTGAAGGTCGAGGAGAACCTCCGGCTGGGCGGACTGATCTCGAAGGCCTCCTCCGGAAAGCGCAGCGATGATCTCGCGCATGTCTACGAGATGTTCCCCATCCTCTCGGAGCGCCGGGCTGCCGCGGCGTCCGCGCTGTCCGGGGGAGAGCGGCAGATGCTGGTCATCGGGCGCGCTCTGATGAGCCGGCCCCAGGTGATGCTCCTCGACGAGCCGTCTCTGGGACTGGCACCGCGTACGGTCACCCAGATCATGGCCGTCCTGCGCCGGCTTCGCGACGAGACCGGCCGCACGGTCCTGCTGGTCGAGCAGAACGCCCGGAGCGCGCTGTCCATCGCCGACCGGGTCGTGGTGCTCGATCTGGGGCGGGTCGTCATCGACGANGACGCCGGCAGGGTTGCCTCCGACCATCGGTTGATGGACCGGATCCGACACGCCTACCTGGGGTTCTAGTGCTCAGGTTCGTCAACCTCACGCTCGCCGGGATCAGCGGCGGCATGGTCTTCGCCGCCCTCGCGCTGGCCCTGGTGATGATCTTCCGAGCCACTCGGGTCATCAACTTCGCTCAGGGCGCCATGCTGATGATCACGACCTTCATCGCCTGGACGGTGCTGCACCATTCCGGGTCCTACTGGCTGGCGCTGGCCGGCGCCCTCGGGTCGGGACTGCTCCTGGGGGCTGTCACGGAGCGGGTACTCATCCGACCCATGGAGAACAAGCCCCCGCTCAACGCGGTCGTGGTCACGCTGGGGCTCTTGGTACTGCTCAACGCGCTGGCCGGCATGATCTGGGGCAACACTCCTCGTTCCTATCCTTCGGCGTTCAGCCTGGAAGGCTTCAAGGTCGGCGGTGTGCGGCTGCTGTTCTCCCCCGCCGACCTCTTCACCATCGGCGCGGTGGCGCTNATGGTGATCGCGCTGGTGCTGCTGTTCCGATGGACAGCCCTGGGCCTGCAGATGCGCGCCGCGGCGTACGCTCCGGAGATCGCCCGGTTGCTCGGCGTTCGGGTCGGCCGGATGCTGACCACCGGCTGGGCGCTGTCCGCCATGGTCGGTTCCCTGGCTGGTGTGCTGATCGCTCCGTCGGTGTTCGTCGGGCCGGCGCAATTCGACCTGGTCCTGGTGTACGCCTTCACGGCGGCGATCATCGGGGGACTGGAAAGCCCCGTCGGAGCCGTCGTTGGCGGGCTGCTGCTGGGATGTGTGCTCAGCTACGTGTCCGGATACGCAGGCTCTGAGACGACCCCACTCGGAGCCCTCGCGGTGTTGATGGCGGTTCTCGTGCTCCGTCCGTCCGGCTTGTTCGGTTCATCGGCCGGGAGGACCGTGTGAAGTTCGCGAGACTCACTCTGGTACGCCACTCGCTCGGCGCGCTCGCCGGGCTGGCCGCCCTGCTCCTGCTCAGCGTCGAGCTCCAGCCCTACCGCAACTTCCAGCTCGCACAGGTCGCCTACCTCCTGTGTGCGACCGCCGGGCTAACGATCATGACCGGGCTGAGCGGTCAGATTTCCGTCGGCCAAGGCGCGTTCATGGCCGCCGGCGCCTACACCACCGCGCTTCTGACAAATGATCTCCACTGGGGACTCGTGGCGGTCCTGCTCGCCTCCGTTTTGGTGACCATGGCCCTGGGGCTCGTCGTCGGGGTGGCGGCGGCCCGGCTCCGAGGGCCCTACCTGGCCGCGCTGACCCTGGTGCTGGCGATCGGATTTCCCGCCCTGGCCAGCCACCGCGGCCTGAGCGGCCTCCTGCAAGGTGAGAACGGGCTGACGGTGAACACGTCGTTCCCTCCGCTGGCCCTGGGCGCGGACTTCCCGCCGGCCCGCTGGCAGGCCTGGGTGGCGGGAGCGTTCGCCATCGTGACGCTGTGGTTCCTCGCCAACCTGAGCCGCAGCCGGTACGGCCGCTTGATGCGCGCCGTACGCGACGACGAGTCGGCATCAGCCCTCAGCGGTATCCACGTCGCCCGGGTGCGGGTCCTGGCATTCGTGGTCGCGGCGGCGTGCGCGGGGCTCGGCGGCGGACTGCTGGCCTGGGTCAGTTCACTCGCGGCTCCTGGCGCATTTACGCTGAACCTGTCCCTCGGGCTGCTGGCCGCCGCAGTACTGGGCGGACTCGGGAGCCTGGCCGGTGCCCTGTGGGGATCGCTGATCCTCGTCGTGATCTCGACCTGGACGTCCGATCTCTCATCCACCAACGATCTGTCGCCCAACGTCGCGCATAACCTGCCAGGCGCCATCTACGGGACGGTACTCATCCTGGCAATGATCATCTTTCCGGGTGGCATCCAGCACGGACTGCGGCACCTCCTCACCCGGATCACCAGGTTCGCCCGCGACCACCGTCAGAGAGCAGCTGAATGAGCGAGAGGACGGGACCGGCCGGGGACAGTCGATACGCAGCTCTCACCGACAGCGCCCGCAAGAGCCGCTCAGGGCCGTTGCAAAGTCCGGCGATCTTGTGACGGCGCTGGTCAGGCGATGCTGAGGAGGTCGAGCGGGCGGGTGAAGGGCTCCTAGGAGGTGCGGCGGAGGCTGGCGGCGATGTTGCGGTGCCCGGCGGTGCGGAGGACGTTGATCGTCAGGTTCCGCAGGGTTGCCATGTTCTCGGGGCCGTGTGCCGTGCGGATTTTGGAGGGGGTACCCCCGGCCGGAGGCTGGGGGAGCGTCCTTGGCGAAGGTGGTGTCGCGGACGAAGTGGAGCCGGTTCTCGATGGTCCACTGCGATCTGGCGAGCCGGCCGAGTCGTTCGGGTGAGGCTTCCTGCGAGGTCAGGTCGGTGATCGCGTAGATGGTCCGGCGGCTGACGGTGCCGGCCTTGAGGTCGGTGCGGTGGCGCAGGATCCGCACGGCCTGGACGGCGTGGGGGAAGTCCAGGCCGAGGCCGGGGACGGTGAGTGCCCTGGTCACGCGGGTCTCCCTGCGGCCGTGGCCGGTCTCGCGGTCGTAGCGGCGCGCGGTGACGTCCTTCCAGAGCAACGCTCGCAGCCGACGGTGGAGTCCGGTCTGGTTGGCCTTGACCACCAGCAGGTAGTGCGCGTTCATCTCCTCGACCAGGAACCGCACGTGGGCGCGCTGGGTGCGCAGGGCGTCGGCTGTGACGGCGACACCGGCCAGGTCGAAGGGCGCCAGCAGCGCGGCGAAGCAGGTGATCTCGTTGGCCTTGTCGGGAACCCGCAGCTGGGTGACGGTGCGGCCGTCGCCGGTCATCGCGGCCAGCAGGCGGGCGGCGGGCGAGGTGCCGTGCCGGGTGCCTCGGGCGGCCTTGCCGTCGACGGCCCCCGAGTCCGATCCGGCGGGATCGGCGCCGGTCAGGCCGGCCAGGCCGATGACCCGCCGGATCGTGGCGGCGCTCGAGTACGCCCACGGCCCGGGCGCCGAGGCGGGCCAGGGCGTGCTGCGGAGCGTTCGCGGCGCATTGGCCGATCGTCGCGTACGAGCGCGCGCCGGCGACCACCGCCGAGGCGGCGACCAGAAGCACCGCCACGAACGGATGACGCACCCCGCAGCGCTGACGCGGATCCGGCAGCAGCCGCAACCGCTCCACCAGCGACAATCCCGCCACACCGTCCAGAGCGGGCGACTTGATCAGACAGACGGTGGCAGACTGACGGCACATCGAAGCTCCGGTGGTACGAGGCGACTTGGGAAGGTCACCCCGTTCAACCGGAGCTGGGATGCGTACGTGACGGGTCGTCCCTGCCCCTCACCCCGCCATGACCTGCGGACTCATGCCCTCACCGGGTCTTTGCAACAGCCCTGTCGGGGCTGGCGTGCCACGGCCCGGGCCACGGATTTCTCCCCTATGCTGCCGATATGCCGCTGTTCCATACCGGAACACTGCGGCCGCCGGCGGTGGCGACTGCGCATTTCGGATGCAGCGTCCTCGGAATATCCGTGTGCCCTCTTCGCGACGCGCCGAGAATTGAATCGTGGAACACGTCGGTACGCCCGCGCCGAAGCTGGCGTGCGAAGAAGGTCGGGCCGTGAGCCGGGCAATTTGGGACGGCGATCCGACGGGGTGGGTCGACCGCCCGTGGATCGAGGCGGTGGCACTGACTCAGCCTTGGCCGGAGTTGTCCGTGCGACGATGCGCCCGCGCTGGAAGCGACGGGGAACCGGGGGCGCCGGGTCGGGCGGCCGGTGCTCCCCGGTGAAGGTTCAGAGGTTACCCATCAAGGAGGGTCCCATGAGTAGATGCCTTCGCGCCGCCGCTCTGGTGGCGGCGTTCACTCTGGCTGCGGCGGGGTGCAGCAGTAGCTCGGACAGTTCAGGAGGTGGTAACACCGCGTCGGATGTCGGTGTCACTGCAACCACTGTGACCATCGGCAGCCACCAGCCCCTGACCGGTCCGGCCGCCCCGGGGTACAGCCAGATTCCCGTCGCGGCCAAGGCTTATTTTGACTATGTCAACAACAACGGCGGAGTCAACGGGCGCAAGATTGTCTACAAATATCTTGATGATGTCTACAATCCCGCCAATACCGTCGATGTCGTACACAAGCTGGTTGAGCAGGACCAGGTTTTCGCCATGTTCGACGGGTTGGGGACACCCACCCATACGAAGGTGGTCGACTATCTGAACGAACGCAAGGTTCCCGACCTGTCCGTGGTATCCGGCTGCCGGTGCTGGGATTCTCCTGACACACATCCCTACACTTTCGGTTCGATCACCGACTACGTGCGCGAAGGAAAGATCCTCGGGGCCTACGTCACGCAGAAGTTCCCGGGTAAGAAGATCGCCTACTTCACACAGAACGACGCCTTCGGCCAGGACGGTGTCATTGGCCTGGACAAGACCATTCCAGGGTCCTCGGTGGTGTCGCGGCAGGTCTATCAGCCGGGCAACCAGGACATCACCCCGCAGGTAACGGCCATCACCGAGTCCAAGGCTGACGTGATCGTCGCCTTCACCATCAACGCCTACACCGCGCTGCTGCGGGTGGCCCAGCTCAAGCAGGGCAACACCGCGCAGTTGGTGGTGAGCTCCTCGGGCTCCGATCCGACCACGCTCGCGGGGCTCCTGAAGGCTGTTCCCGCTCAGAGCGGGCAGGGCGGCTCACCCATCCAGGGCATGGTCACCGACGCCTACCTGACTCCGCTCACCGATACCACCACCGGCTGGTATGCGCTGTTCAAGAAGGTCCGCGATCAGTACGCGCCGAACCTTCCCCTGGACGGCAACCTCAATGTCGGCATGGCCACCGCGTACACGTTCGTCCAGCAGCTTCAAGCAGCCGGCAAGAACCCGACCCGCCAGTCGATCGTCGACGCCACCGAGAAGGGCGGCTTCACGGGCCCCGGTCTGGTCCCCCTGGGTTACAGCAAAACCTCCCACGCCGGCTACATCGGCGCCCAGGTCGGCACCATCCAGGGTGACAACAGCATCACGCTCGAAGGCCAGCCGCTCACCACCGACGCGGGCGACGGACCGATCACCCCCTACACCACCCCGCCCGCCGCGCCCCCGGCCAATGGCATCCCCACCACCACCAC
>FJVZ01000278.1_pt1 | contig 20638 bp, 18 predicted proteins | sample 1011841 | NCBI WGS metagenome assembly FJVZ01 (sample SAMEA3912450, study PRJEB9761) | metagenome | biome: forest; material: soil | place: USA | collected 2011-06-22 | depth 0.1 m
CCCTGCTGCCCGCGACCCTGGACCGCTTCGCCTCCCTGGAACAGGCCCTCGGCCCACTGCCCGAGCGTCCCCGCCTGGCTCTGGACGCGGGCTACGACTACCGCCTCGTCCACCAAGACCTCGCCGACAGAAAGATCACCGCCCGGATCGCCGCACGCGGCGCGAAGACCCCGATCCAGACGGACGGACGCTGGACGGTGGAGCGGACGAACTCCTGGATGAACAACTTCGGCAGGCTCCGCCGCTGCACCGAACGGCGAAAGGCAACCGTCGAGTTCTTCCTCGCCCTGGCCTGCGTGATCGTCACTGTCCGGTCCATGATCCGACGCGCCTGGACCCTCTACCGCTGGGACACCCGCCCGCGAAACCCCCGCATCCGATGACCTACTGGCGGACGCTCTAAGCGGCGCCGGGGCCCGGACGTGTTCGCCCCTCCGTGCCGGAGGGCCCTAGGGTCGGGGTGTCGGACCCTCGCCCGGAAGGCAGTGCACATGGTCACCATCGGCAGGCTCACCCCGGAGGACCGCCCCGAGTGGGAGGTGCTGTTCCGCGGCTACCTGGACTTCTACGAACGCGCCATCACGCCGGAGATGTACGACCGGGCCTGGACGGCGTTCCAGGACGACTCCGTGATGCACGCCTTCGGCGCGAGGCTCGACGGCCGGCTGGTCGGCATCACGCACTTCCTGGTGCACGCCAACACCACTGCGCCGGACGTCTGTTACCTCCAGGACCTGTTCACCGCACCGGACGCCCGGGGCCACGGTGTCGGGCGGGCGCTGATCGCCGCCGTCACCGACCGGGCGCGGGAGCGCGGTTGCAGCCGGGTCTACTGGTCCACCCACGAGACCAACGCCACCGCGCGGCGGCTCTACGACCAGGTGGCGGTGAACCGCGGCTTCATCCTCTACCAGGTCAGCCTCTGACTTGTGGGGGGGAGGCCGGGCCGCGCTGCCTGGCCTGGTAGTTTTCGCGACCATGCGCACCAACAGCACCATCAAATGGCCCGTGAGGGTCGTCATCTCGCTCGGGACGGTCGCACTGGTCCGATTCGCGATAGCCGGCCTGAACGGCTCCGACCCCGCCGGCCTCCCCGCAGTTGTCACCTTCCCGCCGGTTCCGTCCGTCGCCGTCACCGCGCCGTCGGCGCCGGCGACCCTCTCGCGCGCCGCCGAGACGGCGCGGGCGTCCGTCGAGGCCGGGGTGGTCGCCCAGCAGGACATCACGCGGCGCGGCGGGCAGCCGTCGCCCGAGGAGTGCGCCAAGGAGTGGGCGGCCCTCGCCCAGGGCAAGCGGGACGTGCTCAACGAGGCGGCCTTCACCACCGGCTGCGACCTCAGCCAGCTCCTCAAGCACTGACCGGCCGGCGGGCGGTCAGGGGCAGGAGTAGGTGAACGCGGCGGCGGCGCTGCGCTCCCCCGGAGCCAGGATCTCCACCGTCGCGGTGGCCGCGAGGGTGCCCCGGCCGTCGAACGTCCAGCGCAGCACCAGGTCCGTCTGCCGGCTACCGCCCGGGACGGACTGCGACAGCTCACCGGACGACGTGCCGTCACTGCGCAGCCAGCGGTAACGGACCGTGCCTGCCTGACCGTTGGTGGTCGCGGTGGCCGTGATGACGGCCGTCCCGCCGCAGGACGGGCCGGCCGGGTCGGTGGCGGCGGTGACACCGGTGACGGCGAGCGCCGGGGCGTACCAGCGCCAGGCGAGCAGGCCCAGCACGGCGAGCAGCAGCACCACGAGGACGAGCAGTCGGCGGCGGCGCCGACGGGGCCGACCAGGCTCTGCCACGCCGTGCCAGACGGCTGCGGCGGCCGGCGGAACGCCCGGGCCGAAGCGGCGCAGCTCGCCGTCGGCGAGCGGCCGTTCGTCCTCCGGCCGTTCGTCCTCCGGCGGGTCGGTGATCGGCTGCGTGGCGGCGGGGCCGGCCCAGGCCGTCGGGTCGAGGAAGGTGGCGTCGTCGGCCTCGGCCGGCGGGCTCAACCGCTCGGTACGGTCAGGGTCCCGGCCGAGCCGGACGGTCCGGGTCGGGTCGTCGTCCTGCCCGAGGCGGACCGTGCGGGTGGGGTCGTCGTCCTGCCCGAGGCGGACCGTGCGGGTCGGGTCGTCGTCCTGCCCGAGCCGGACCGTGCGGGTGGGGTCGTCGTCGCCCGGTCGGGGTTTCTGCGGCGTGTTCATGCGGCCCTCCTGGGCGCGGGGTCCGGCTCGGGGTCCGGGTCGGCGGGGCGGGTCAGCGGGGCGGGTTGCAGGTGTACGCGTCGAGCTGGCGGTAGACCGTCCGGCTCGACTCGGCGGCGGGGGTGGTCGCGACCTGCACCGCCCAGATCGGATTGGCATCGGCGGCCCCGAAGGAGTACGGATAGTCCGCCCGGACGGTGCCGCTCCCCTTGGGGATGACGATGGTCTGGGTCGCCGCGACCGGATTCCCCACCGTGCGCGCGGTCTTGTGGATCCAGCTGAGGGTCAGCGTGACGTCGGCGGCGCCGTCCGTCTGCACCGTCACCGTCGCGACCGTGTCGTACCGGCCGCCGCAGCGCAGCCCGTCCAGGTTGAGGAACAGCACCCGGGGCCTGACCACCGGCGCGGCCGTGGTCGGCGAGGTGGTCACCGTCGCTTTGGCGGTGGCGGTGGGGCTGACGGTCGGAGCGGTCGTCGCGGTGCCGGTCGGAGTCGTGGACGGGCTGGCCGTCGGTGCGGCGGATGCCGACGGCTTGCCGCTCGCCGTCGGTGACCCGCTCGGCGGCTGCGCCGTCGCCTTGGTCGCGGTCGGCACGGGCGGGGACGGCACGCCGGACGGGGAGGAGGAGGGCGACGCGTCGGCGAGCGTCGAGGCGGTGGGCGAGGGCTCCAGGCCGGGGGCCGAGGGCTCTGCGGACGGCGCCGTCGGCGGCCCGGCGGGGCCGAGCGTGGTGGTGGCCTCCGGCGACGGGGCCGCGAGTACCGTACGGGCGTCCCGCTCGCTCGCGCCCGCCACGGCCACGCCGGCCAGCGATCCGGCGGCCAGGACGCCGGCGACCGCCCCGGCCAGGACCTTGCCGCGCCGGCCGGCCCGCAGCCGCCGCAGGCCCTGCCGGATCCCGGCCGCTNCCGCACCCGGCGGCACACTGCTCTGCNCGAGCGAGGTGTGCGCGAGCGCCGTCCCGCCGTCCGCCGGGCCGCCCGCGCCCCAGGGCAGGAGGGCCGCCAGTGCCGTGACCATCAGGGCGAGTTCGGCGTAGCCGCGCCGCTCCCAGTCGGGGCCGTAGCCGGCGGCCGCGACCGCTTCGAGTTCGGTCACGAAGGCCGCCGCGCTGTCCGGGCGGGCGGTCGGGGTCTTCGCCAGCCCGGCCCGGATCAGCGGCCGCACCTCGGCCGGGGCCAGCTCGTCGGGGATCGGCGCCTCGGTGTGCTGGACGGCGAGCTCGGCGACGGTCGCGCCGTCGAACGGCCGGGCGCCGGTCAGGCACTCGAAGAACGTCACGGTCGCGGAGTAGACGTCGCCCGCCGGGGAGGCGGGCCGGCCCGCCCACTGCTCGGGTGCCAGGTAGGCCGGGGTGCCGGAGATGTCGCGGTCGTCGCCGCTGCGCACCGCGATGCCGAAGTCCACCAGCTTGGACGTGCCGTCCGCCGCGACCAGGACGTTCCCGGGCTTGTAGTCGCGGTGGACGACTCCCCCCTCGTGGGCGGCGGCCAGCCCGAGCAGCGAGCCCTTGAGCACCACCAGCGCCGCCCGTGGCGTGGTGGCGCCCTCCTCGCGCAGCAGGGTGCGCAGCGCCACGCCGTCGACGAGCTCCATCACGATGGCGCAGCCCCGGCCGCTCTCCACGTACTCGTAGAGCCGGGTGACGTGCGGCGAGCGGATCCCGGCGAGCACCTCGGCCTCGGCCCGGAGGTTCTCGCCCCCGGCCGCGCTGGTCAGGTACTTGATCGCGACGGCGGTNCCGGTGGCGTCGTGCCGCGCCAGCACCACGCGTCCGCTCGCGCCCGCGCCGAGCTCGCGACCGTGCGTGTAGCCGGGCAGCAGCCAGCCACCGTCGACGTTGTCCGGTCTGCCCGTGTCCTCGGCGTCCATCGCGGCCGCCCCCCGTTCGTCCCCGCCGCACGGTGGTGCGGCCTCTGCAATCGACGCGAGGGTACGCTGTCGGGTTCCCCGTTTCGCAATCCGAAAGGTCACGGTTCGGGCGATTCGCACACCATCTCAACTGTTGCCGTCAGCAAGCATCCGTGCAGGTCGGACGCGGAGACCCGCCCGTGACCGGGCCCGCCGCCCCGCCGAGCGCCCGGGCGGGGCGGAACAGGCCCGGCCCGGCGGCGGTTGTCCGCTGTGGCAGCATCCGTTGTGTCAACCAACCGACCGAAGGACACCCTCGTGAGCCTGTACGACATCCCGCTCCGCACCCTGTCCGGCGAGGCCGCCTCGCTCGCCGACTACAAGGGCAAGGCGCTGCTGATCGTCAACGTCGCCTCCAAGTGCGGGCTGACCCCGCAGTACGCGGGCCTGGAGCGGCTCCAGGAGCGCTTCGCCGCGCGCGGCTTCAGCGTGCTGGGCTTCCCCTCGAACCAGTTCGCCGGGCAGGAGCCGGGCAGCTCCGAGGAGATCCAGACCTTCTGCTCGACCACGTACGGCGTCTCGTTCCCGCTGTTCGAGAAGACGGACGTGAACGGCGACGACCAGCACCCGCTGTACGCCGAGCTGACCAAGGCCGTGGACGCCGAGGGCCAGGCCGGTGACGTCAGCTGGAACTTCGAGAAGTTCCTGATCAGCCCGGACGGCACGGTCGCCGCCCGGATCCGCCCGCGCACCGAGCCGGAGGCCGCCGAGGTCGTCGNGGCGATCGAGGCCCTGCTGCCCGCGTAGCGTGACGCCGGGCGCGGCCGCCCGGTACGCCGTACGGCCCGGGGCGGGCACTCCCTTGCCGGAGTGCCCGCCCCGGGCCGTGCCACCGGTGGCGCGAGCGGACGGCGCCGGTCAGCCGGGCCGGAGCAGCAGCTGGGTGCCGGGCGGCAGCTCCCCGGCCCTGGCCGCGTCCCGCAGGTGGGCCAGCAGGGTGGCGCGCAGCGCGGCGGCCGCCCGGGTCGGGGGCAGGTCGGCGCCGTGGGCGACGGCGATCGTCCGCCCCAGCCCCCGGCCGGCGAACGGGGTGACCGTCAGGCCGGAGCGGGCCGCGACCATGCCGGGCAGCACGGCGGGGCCGAGGCCGGCCCGGACGAAGCCGAGCACCGCGTCCATCTCGCCGCCCTCGACGGCGAAGACCGGCTCGAAGCCGGCTGCGCGGCAGGCCCCGATGGTGGCCTCGCGCAGGTCGTAGCCCTCGCGGAACATCACCAGCGGCCGGTCGCGCAGCTCCTCGACCCGCACCCCCCGCCCGCGCGGCGGGGCGCCGGCCGAGACCAGGACGAGCTCCTCGTGCAGCAGCTCGGTGACGGCGAGCGCGGGGGCGTCCTCGGGCTGCGGGGTGATGATCAGCGCGAGGTCGAGCTCGCCGGCGCCCAGGCTGCGCACCAGGTCCCGGGAGCCGCCCTCGCGGACCACCAGCGCGACCTCGGGGTAGCGGTCGCGGAACACCCGCAGGACGTCCGGCACCAGGCTGGTGCACAGGCTCGGCGGCGCCCCGAGGCGGACCCGGCCGCGCCGCAGCTGGACGGTCTCCTGCACGGCGAGGCGGGCGCTCTCGGTGTCGGCGAGGATGCGCCGGGCGAGCGGCAGCAGGGCGTCTCCCGCGTCGGTGAGGGCGATGTTGCCGCGCGTGCGGTGGAACAGCTCGGCGCCCAACTCGCGCTCCAGTGCGCGGATCTGCTGGGAGAGCGAGGGCTGGGCGACGTGCACGGCGTCGGCCGCCCGGGTGAAGTGGCGGGCGTCGGCGACCGCGACGAAGTAGCGGAGTTGCTGGAGCTGCACACCTCCCACCATAGGCCAGCACTATCGCCACGAGCCGCATCATGTCTTGGACGTACCGTCCCCGTGCTTCCTACCGTGGTGCCCATGACATCGGCGACTCGGACGGAGCGGCATCCGTCCACCCTGGTGACCCTGTGGCGGTCGACCGTCGGCAAGAAGGCGGTCATGGCCGTCAGCGGCCTGGCGATGCTGCTCTACCTGGTCCTCCACATGCTCGGGAACCTCAAGGTCTTCTTCGGCCCCGACGACATCAACGGGTACGCGGCCTGGCTGCGCACCCTCGGGCAGCCCTTCCTCGGGCACGGCTGGTTCCTCTGGGTCGCCCGCTTCGCCCTGCTGGCCGCCGTCGTCCTGCACGGCGTCTGCGCCTACCAGTTGAGCCGTCGCGACCTGGCCGCCCGGCCGACCGGGTACGCGCACCGGCGGCGGCGGGCGAGCTACGCGACCCGGACGATGCGCTGGGGCGGGGTGATCCTGGGCCTGTTCATCGTCTGGCACATCCTCGACCTGACCACCCTCACGGTGAACCCCCGCGCCGAGGAGGGCCATCCGTACCAGAACATCGTGGCCTCGTTCTCGACCTGGTACGGCGGCGGGATCTACGTCCTGGCGATGCTGGCCCTCGGGCTGCACGTCCGGCACGGGTTCTGGAGCGCCGCGCAGACCCTGGGCGCCAACAACGCCCGCCGGGACAGGGCGTTGAAGGCCACCGCCAACGGCCTGGCGCTCGTGCTGACCGCCGGCTTCCTGTCCGTACCCGTGGCCGTGATGACCGGAGTGGTGAGTTGAGTACGCAGAGCACGTTCTCCGACTACCGCGTCGGCGAGCCGATCGCCGACGCCAAGGCCCCCGCCGGGCCGATCGAACAGCGCTGGGACCAGCGGCGGTTCGACGCGAAGCTGGTCAACCCGGCGAACCGCCGCAAGCACACCGTGATCGTGGTCGGCACCGGCCTCGCGGGCGGCGCGGCGGGCGCGACGCTCGCCGAACAGGGCTACCACGTCGTGCAGTTCTGCTTCCAGGACTCGCCGCGCCGGGCGCACTCGATCGCCGCGCAGGGCGGCATCAACGCCGCGAAGAACTACCGCAACGACGGNGACTCCATCCGCCGGCTGTTCTACGACACCGTCAAGGGCGGGGACTTCCGGGCCCGCGAGTCCAACGTGCACCGGCTCGCGCAGGTCTCGGTGGAGATCATCGACCAGTGCGTGGCCCAGGGCGTCCCGTTCGCCCGCGAGTACGGCGGGCTGCTGGACACCCGCTCCTTCGGCGGCGTCCAGGTCTCCCGGACGTTCTACGCCCGGGGCCAGACCGGCCAGCAACTCCTGCTCGGCGCCTACCAGGCACTCTCGCGCCAGATCGCCGCCGGCACCGTGGAGATGCACCCGCGTACCGAGATGCTCGACCTGGTCGTGATCGACGGGCGGGCCCGCGGCATCATCGCCCGCGACCTCGTCACCGGCGAGATCTCGACCTACCTGGCGGACGCCGTGGTGCTCGCCAGCGGCGGCTACGGCAACGTCTTCTACCTCTCCACCAACGCCAAGAACTCCAACGCCACGGCCGTCTGGCGGGCCCACCGCCGGGGCGCGTACTTCGCCAACCCGTGCTTCACNCAGATCCACCCGACCTGCATCCCGCGCAGCGGCGACCACCAGTCGAAGCTCACCCTGATGAGCGAGTCGCTGCGCAACGACGGCCGGATCTGGGTGCCGAAGGCCAAGGGCGACACCCGCCCGCCGGCCGACATCCCCGAGCAGGAGCGGGACTACTACCTGGAGCGGATCTACCCCGCCTTCGGCAACCTGGTGCCGCGCGACATCGCCTCCCGGGCCGCGAAGAACGTCTGCGACGAGGGCCGTGGCGTCGGCCCCGGCGGGCAGGGCGTCTACCTGGACTTCGCCGACGCCGTCGCCCGGCTCGGCCGCGACCAGGTCGAGGCGAAGTACGGGAACCTGTTCGAGATGTACGAGCGGATCACCGCCGAGGACCCGTACACGGTGCCGATGCGGATCTACCCCGCGATCCACTACACGATGGGCGGGCTCTGGGTCGACTACGACCTCCAGACCAGCCTGCCGGGCCTGTTCGCGATCGGCGAGGCCAACTTCTCCGACCACGGCGCCAACCGGCTCGGCGCGAGCGCGCTGATGCAGGGCCTCGCCGACGGCTACTTCGTGCTGCCGGCCACCCTCAACGACTACCTCGCCCGGCACAGCGCCGACCCCGTGCCCGAGGACCACCCGGCGATCGAGGAGGCGACCGCCGAGGTCACCGACCGGCTGAACCTGATCCTCGCGGTCGACGGCGACCGCACCCCCGACTCCTTCCACCGCGAGCTCGGCGAACTCCTCTGGGAGGAGTGCGGGATGGCCCGCGACGAGGCCGGGCTGCGCCGGGCACTGGCGCGGATCCCGCAGCTGCGGGAGGAGTTCTGGCGCCGGATCAAGGTGCCGGGGACGGGCCTGGAGCTCAACCAGTCCCTGGAGAAGGCCAACCGGCTCGTCGACTACTTCGAGCTCGCCGAGCTGATGTGCCTGGACGCCCTGCACCGCACCGAGTCCTGCGGCGGCCACTTCCGCGAGGAGAGCCGCACCCCGGAGGGCGAGGCGGCCCGCAAGGACGAGGAGTTCTCCTACGCCGCCGCCTGGGAGTTCACCGGGACGGGCAGCGCGCCCGTGCTCCACCGCGAGCACCTCGACTTCGAGTACGTCCACCCCACCCAGCGGAGCTACGCATGAACCTCACCCTGCGGATCTGGCGCCAGGCGGGCCCCGACACCGCCGGCGCGATGACCACCTACCAGGTCACCGGCATCAGCCCCGACATGTCCTTCCTGGAGATGCTGGACACCCTCAACGAGGAACTGATCCTGCGCGGCGACACGCCCGTCGCCTTCGACCACGACTGCCGCGAGGGCATCTGCGGCGCCTGCGGAATGGTCATCAACGGCCGGGCCCACGGCCCGGAGCGGACCACCACCTGCCAGCTGCACATGCGGCACTTCGCGGACGGCGACACCATCGACGTCGAGCCGTGGCGCGCCGCCGCCTTCCCCGTGGTCAAGGACCTGGTGGTGGACCGCACCGCCTTCGACCGGATCATCGGCTCCGGCGGCTACATCACCGCCCCCACCGGCAGCGCCCCCGAGGCGCACGCCACCCCGGTGCCGAAGGAGGCCGCCGACACCGCGTTCGAGCACGCCGAGTGCATCGGCTGCGGCGCCTGCGTGGCGGCCTGCCCGAACGGCTCGGCCATGCTGTTCACCTCGGCGAAGGTGGTCCACCTCAACGTCCTGCCGCAGGGCGCCCCGGAGCGGGGCAGCCGGGTGCGGTCGATGGTCGCCGCGATGGACGCCGAGGGCTTCGGCGGCTGCACCAACACCGGCGAGTGCGCCACCGCCTGCCCGAAGGGCATCCCGCTGCCGAGCATCGCGGCGATGAACCGGGAGTACCTGCGCAGCCTGCGGTAGTCCCCGCACNGAGCGGCACCGGCCGGCTGCCCCTTCGGGCAGCGGCCGGTGCCCTCCCGGACATCGGCGGCGGCCNGGNGCAACCGGCCGGGGGTGATCTTCTGTCCTCAGNACCGGAAACACCGTCCAGGGCCCGCCGGGGCCCTGCAGACTGCTCCGGGAGGAGAACCCATGCGCGTCCGCAGCGTCCCGTTCACCGTTGCCGCCACCCTGGCCGCCGGGCTGGCCCTGACAGCCTGCGGCGCCGGGGGCGCCGCCAGCAGCGCGGCCCCGGGCACGCCGGCACCGCCGGTCGGCACGGTCACGGCCGTCCCGGCCCCGGGCGCCCCGGCAGCGACCGGCCCCGCCAACGGCGCCTCCCCCGCCGCGCAGCCGGCGAGCGCCTCCGCCGCCGCCCCGAAGGCGACCGGGGCCGCGGCAGCGACCGGCACTCCGGCGGCGACCGCGGCCGGCGCCCGGTGCACCGCGGCGGACCTGGAGCTGACCGTGCGCGGCCCGGACCTGCTCGCGGACGACAAGCAGCCCGCGTACGCGTACCTGCACGCCGTCAACACCTCCTCGCGCACCTGCACCCTGACCGGCTTCCCCGGCATCCAGGTGAGCGACGACGACGGGCGGACCACCACCCCGCTCACCGCCGCCCGCGCCACCGACCAGCCCGTGANGACCGTGGTGCTCAAGCCCAAGCAGCTCGCCAATGCCAACCTGGCCTACCAGAACATCAACCTCCAGGGCTCCCCGTCCGGGCGGCGGGTCTGCGGGGTGACGAGCTCGAAGGTCCAGGCGATCCTGCCGGACGAGACGCAGGCCCTGCAGATCAAGGTGACCGGCGGCGTGGACAACAACACGCTCAACATCTGCGGCGCACTCACCGTGCAGCCCTTCGAGGGCGTACCCGGCGTCAACGCCTGAGCCCGGCCGCGCCGCGCCCTGCCGCCCCACGACCTACCGCCTGCGTCGCGCCCGCGGGCCCGCCGGCGACCTCACTTGGGTGATCCACCCGTCCACGTTCTATTGTTGCCGCGCGGCCACACCGCGGCCGGGCGGCCGGACGGGGCGCAGGCGGCCGTGGACCGAAGGGGTGGACGTGGCGGGGCGGCGGAACAGCGGAGTGCTGGCGGTCTGGGCAGAGGCGCAGCGCCAGGAGCAACGCCGGGAGGAGGCGCGGTGGCGGGCGCAGGCCGCCGAGCAGCGCCGGCAGGAGCGCGAGGCCCGCGAGGCGCAGCGCACGGCGGCCCGGGGTGAGCGCGAGGCAGTGCGGGCGTACCAGCAGTCCAGGGAGGCCGAGGCAGCCCGCCGGACGGCGGAACTGGACGCCCGGGCAGCGGAGTTGCGGGACGTACTGCGTACCGGCCTGGAGCAGCCGGCGTTCCGTCCGGGAGCGCTGCTGACGGCCCGGGAGCTGCCGGCGTTCGAGCCGGGGCGGCTCGGTGTGCCGGTGCCGATGCCCGACCAGGCGCAGTACCACGTGCAGCCGCCGGACGCCGGGCAGGCCCGCAACCCGGCGATCCGCCGCCAGTACGAGGAGTACCTGGCGCAGGCGCGGGCCCGGTTCGAGCAGGACTGGTACCGGGCGCAGGCCGCGGAGGCCGACCGGCAGCGCCAACTCGCCGACTACCACGGCCAGTACCTGGCGTGGGTGGCCGGCCACCGCCGGCAGGACGAGGAACGCGCTGCCGGTACCCAGGAGTTGCTCGAGCGACTGCGCCAGGGCGAGGCCGAGGCGGTGGCGGAGTACTTCACCGCGGTGCTGTACGCGTCGTCGCGCTGGCCGGAGGGGTTCCCGCACAACCTGGTGGCGGCGTGGGAGGCGTCCACCCGCGAGCTGGTGGTGAACTGGGAGCTGCCGGGCACCGACGTGGTGCCGGCGAGCGCCCGGGTGCGGTACGTGAAGTCGGACGACCGGGAGGCGGAGGTCGCCCGGCCGGCGACCGAACGCAAGGCGCTGTACCGGGAGTTGCTGGCGCAGAGCGGCCTGCGGGTGATCACCGAGCTGTTCCGTGCGGACGCCGACGGGCTGCTGGGCTCGGTGGTGCTGAACGGCTTCGTCCAGGGCATCGACCCGGCGACCGGTCGCGAGGCCGAGCGGTTCCTGCTGACGGTGACGGTGTCGCGGGCGGAGTTCTCGNCCCTGTCGCTGGACCGGGTGGCGGCCGTGGAGTGCCTGCTCGGCCTCGGCGGGCGGCTCTCCGCCCGGCCCGAGCGGCTCGACGAGGTACGCCCGGACAGGCTGCCGGAGACGGTCGGCGGCAGCCTGGCCGGGCAGGGCGGCGAGGACGAGCCGGACCTCTTCGAGATGGATCCGATCGAGTTCGAGGAGCTGATCGCCGAGCTGTTCCGGGCGCGCGGGTACCGGGTGATGACGACGGCCCGCAGCGGCGACGCCGGGGTCGACGTGGTCGCCGAGGACCTCGACCCGGTGACGGGCGGACGGATCGTCATCCAGGCCAAGCGCTACCGCTCCACGGTCTCCCCCACGGCCGTCCGTGACCTGGACAGCACGGTCCGCCACCACGGCGCGATCAAGGGCATCCTGGTCACCACGGCCGGCTTCGGGCCGGGCAGTTACGACTACATCCGGAACAAGCCGCTGAGCCTGGTCACCGGGCCCGAGCTGGTGGAGCTGCTCGCCGAGCAGGGCCTGCGCGGCCGCCTCGGGCCTGCCCCGACCGGCCCTCGCGAGACGGCGGCCGCCACCCCCGACGGGCCCGTCCGCCTCGACGTGGACTGGCAGAGCCGGACGGCCTCCGGCGACGCGGTGGAGCTGGACGTGTCCGCGTTCCTCTGCGCGTCGGGCCGGGTGCTGAGCGACGAGCACTTCGTGTTCTTCAACAATCCGCAGGACCCGGACGGCGCCGTGCGGTTGCACCCCACCCACTCGGTGCCCGGCGAGCCGGCCCGGCGCGCCGCGCTGACCGTCGACCTGGCCCGGCTCGCACCGGCGGTGGACGAGGTGGTGATCGCCGTCTCCACTGAGGAGGAGACCCCGCCCGCGCTGCCGCTGGGCCATGTGCACGGCCTCGCGCTGAAGGCCGCTCTCGGTACCGCGGCCACCGGCCGGGACAGGTGGGCGGACGGGACGGCGGGGATCTCCGACACCGCCATGAGGGTGGGCTCGATCCGCCGCACGGCCGACGGCGGTTGGCGCTTCGAGGCCGCCCCGGCCCCGGTCCGCGGCGGCCTGGCCGGCCTGGCGGCCCGCTGGGGCGTCTCGGTCGAGTAGTCGCGGGCACACACCCGTGACGCGCCCGCCGGGCCCCCGCCGCGAACACCGGCCGGGGCCCTGCGGGCGGGTTGTCAGCAGCCGGCGAGCAGCGAGGTGAGGGCGGTCTTCTCGGCGCTGTCGATGGTCAGGCCGTAGTAGTACTTCACCTGCACCCAGGCGCGGCTGTAGATGCAGCGGTACGAGGTCTGCGGCAGCCAGTGGGCCGGGTCCTGGTCGCCCTTGCTGCGGTTGGAGCTCGCGGAGACCGCGATCAGCTGGGGGCGGGTCAGGTCGTTGGCGAGGGCCTGGCGCTGGGTGGTGGTCCAGGCCCAGGCGCCGGAACGCCAGGCCTCGGCCAGCGGGATCAGGTGGTCGATGTCGAAGCTCGACGCGCTGGTGGTCGTCACGTTGTCGTAGGCGGACGTCCAGTTGCCGCTGACGGAGGCGCAGGCGGAGTCGGTGACGACGTTGCTGCCGTCGCGCTTGAGGACGGTCTCGCGGGTGTTACAGGTACCGGAGATGGTGATCCAGTGCGGGAACAGCGCCCGGTCGTACGTGTCGGCGTGGGCCTCCGCCGCGACGGTGAGGGCGGCCAGGTAGCTGCGGGCGGTCGCACCCGAGACGGGNGTCGGGAGGGCGGCCTGGGCGGAGCCGGCGCCGGTCAGNAGGGTGGTGACGGCGAGCAGGAGGGCGCCGACGGCGGCCATCAGGGCACGGCGAAGCGAACGTATCTCGGGCATGCGGGACTCCAGGGGAGGGTCGCGGGCAGGCAGGAGTTCCCGGACCATCGCACCGTCCGGGTGGACAACCAGCTTGCCGCGCTTGGGGTTTACGCGGGTAGACCCTGGAGGTTAACTTTTGACCGCTCCTCAACAATCAGCAGGCCGTGGGCCGGTGAACGCGCGTCGGCCGGNCCCTCGGGCCGGTACGAACCGCCCGGCCCGGTCACCGTCCGGCAGAGTACGGAGCATCCGGTNCCGCCGCAATGCCGGCCGCAGAACGCGCAACGCCCGGCCGCCCGGCCGCAGAACGCGCGACGCCCCGCCCGGAGCGGTCCGGGCGGGGCGGGGCGTTGCGGGGTGTGCGTCGTACGCGCGGGTGTCAGGCGGCCGACTTGGCGGAGCCCGAGCCCGGGGCGCCGGCGGCGGAGCCGGTGGCCGGCGGCGTGGGCTTGGCCGAGCCACGCGTGAACAGGCCGAGGAAGAGCACCAGGGTGGGCACCAGGTACGCGACCCAGACCACGATCTGGAGCACCGTCGGGTCCGGCTGGAAGTTGAAGACGCCCTTCAGCAGGGTGCCGTACCAGCTGTCCTTCGGGATGGTGCTGCTGATGTCGAAGGCCTGGTTGTGCAGGCCCGGCAGCCAGCCGGCCTCCTGCAGGTCGTGCACGCCGTAGGCGAGCACGCCGGCCGCGACGACCACCAGCATGGCGCCCGTCCAGGTGAAGAACTTGGCGAGGTTGATCTTCAGCGCGCCGCGGTAGAACAGCCAGCCGAGCACCACCGAGGTGAGCAGGCCGAGGGTCGCGCCGATCAGCGGGTTGTAGCCGTCGCCGGTCGCCTGGACGGCGGACCAGATGAACAGCGCGGTCTCCAGGCCCTCCCGGCCCACCGCCAGGAACGCGGTGGTCACCAGGGCGAACGTGCCCATCGCGATGGCCGCGTCCAGCTTGCCGTGCAGCTCGCTCTTCAGGTGCCGGGCGGTACGGCGCATCCAGAAGACCATCCAGGTCACCAGGCCGACGGCGATGATCGACAGCGTGCCGCCGAGCGCCTCCTGGGCCTCGAAGGTGAGCTGGGTGGAGCCGAACTGGAGCACCGCGCCGAACGCCATGCTGAGCACCACGGCGGCGGCGATCCCCGTCCAGACCGGGACGAGCCTGTCCCGGCGGCCGGTCTTCACCAGGTAGGCGATCAGGATGCAGACGACGAGGCTCGCTTCGAGGCCTTCACGCAGACCGATCAGGTAGTTGCCGAACACGGGGGGCTCCTGTGGGGTGGGGAGGTGGTACGGGCGGGGAGGGGTCGGACGCTGCTCAGCCGAACAGGGCCTGGCCCCACCACTCGCCGGGCTTGCGGACGCCCGCCGGGCAGGCGAAGTGGGCGGAGCCGACGTGCTGGATGTACTCGTTGAGCCGGTCGCTGCCCGCGAGCCGCTGCTGGAGCGGGACGAACGCCTTGCGGGTGTCGCGCTGGTACGCGAGGAAGAACAGGCCCGCGTCGAGCCGGCCGAGGCCGTCGGTGCCGTCGGTGAAGGAGAAGCCGCGGCGCAGGATCATCAGCCCGTTGTTGGTGTCCGGGTGGGCCAGCCGTACATGGGAGTCCTCCGGCATCGCCTTGAGGTCCGGCGTGTCGTGCTCCTTGGGCTTGCCGAACGGCGCGCCCTCGCCCTTGTTGCGGCCGAAGACGTCCTCCTGCTCCTTGAGCGAGGTGCGGTCCCAGCTCTCGATGTGCATCCGGATGCGGCGGGCCACCAGGTAGGAGCCGCCCGTCATCCACTCCGGACCGTCGCCGGGCGCGGCCCAGACGTGGTCGGAGAGGGCAGCCGTGTCGGTGCCCGCGATGTTGTGGGTGCCGTCCTTGAAGCCCATCAGGTTGCGCGGGGTCTGCGCGTCCGGCGTGGTGGAGGAGGTCTTGCCGAAGCCGAGCTGCGACCAGCGGACGTTGACCACGCCCATGCCGATCCGGGCCAGGTTNCGGATCGCGTGCACGGCGACCTGCGGGTCGTCGGCGCAGGCCTGGATACAGATGTCGCCGCCGCTGCGGGCCGGGTCCAGGTTGTCGTGCGGGAACTTCGGCAGGTCGATCAGGCCCTCGGGGCGCTTGGCCTTGAGGCCGAAGCGGTCCACGCCGTCCTTCTCGAACAGGGTGGGGCCGAAGCCGATGGTGAGGGTCAGCCGGGAGGCGGGCAGGCCGAGCGCCTCGCCGGTGTCGTCCGGGGGCGCCTCGGGCAGGCCGCTGGCCGCGCCGGTGCCGACCTCGCGGCCGCCGGTCATCGCCGCGGCCGCCTTCGTCCACTCCTTGAGCATCTTCACCAGCGCGTCGCGGTTGGTGGTGGAGACGTCGAATGCCGCGAAGTGCAGGCGGTCCTGCACCGGGGTGGCGATGCCGGACTGGTGGTCACCGTAGAAGGCGATGTCCGCGCCGGCGCCCGCGACGGGGGCGGGGTCGCTCTTCTCGTCCATGGTGGCGGCCGCGACCGATCCCATCGCGGCCGCGCCGATCGCCACACCCGCGCCCGCCCAGCCGATGACCGCGCGCCGGCTGACCGAGGCCCCGCCCCCGCCGTCCTGCTGCGCGGAGGACTGCGGGGAGGACTGCGGGGAGGACTGCGGGGACGACTGCCCGGTCGGCTGGTCGCTCGACTGCCCGGTCGACTGGTCGGTCGGCTGCTCGGCCGGCTTGGCGCTCTCGGCGTCCATGGATCGGGGCCCTTCTGTGTGCTGACTCACGGATGCCGTGGCGGCCGCTGGGGCCGCCACGGCGGTGTGGTGGAGGGTGGGTGGTACGGGTCGATGGCCGCAGCTNTGCGGGAGGGGCTACTTGACGACGACCGCGGCGGCGAGCTTGGAGAGCGGCTCGCCCAGCGCGTTGACCGCGTCGGAGAAGGTCTTCCGCTCGCCCTCGGTCACCTTGTCGTAGGAGACGTAGACGTCACCCTGCTTGTACTTGGCGAGCAGGGCCTGGATGTCGGCGAACTCGCCGTCCAGGGTCTTCGCCAGCTCGGCGTCCTTCTCGGCGGCGACGGGCTTGAGCAGCTCGTAGGCGTACTTGGCGCCCTCGACGTTGGCCGCGAAGTCGGAGAGGTCCGTGTGGCTGTAGCGGTCCTCCTCGCCGGTGACCTTGTTCCTGGCGACCTCGTCCAGCAGCTCCTTGGCGCCGTTCGCCATGCTGGTCGCGGTGATCTCGGCGGTGGCGATCTTCGTCTGCCAGTCCTTCAGGTCCGTGACGAGCTGGTCGGCGAGCTTCTTCTCGGAGTCGCCGACCGTGTTGTCGGCCCAGAGGGACTTCTCCAGCTTGTGCCAGCCCGTCCACTCCTGGTTGGGCTCCAGGCCGTCCTCGCGGACGTCGGTCTTCGGGTCGATGTCACCGAAGCTCTCGGCGACCGGCTCGGTGCGCTCCCAGCCGACGCGGGACGGCGCGAACAGGGCCTTGGCCTTCTCGGCGTCGCCGGCCTTGATCGCGGCGGCGAACTGCTCGACCACCGGGATGGTCGCGTCGGCCTGCTCCTGGACGTACTTGCGGTACGAGGCCNCCGCCGCNTCNAGGCGCGGGTCGCTCTTGGCCACCGCGCCGTCGCCGGTCACCGTGATCTTCTGGCGGATGCCGTCGCCGACCATGCCCGGCTTGCAGGCGACCTCGTACTCGCCGGCCTTGATCTCGGCGGCGATGGTGGCCCTGGTGCCGGGGCCGATGTTCTCGCGCTCGGTGACGATCTTGTCGCCGTCGGAGTAGACGTAGACCTCGGTCGGCTTGGAGCCCTTGTTGTGCACCTCGATGCTGACGTGACCGGCCGGGAAGGTGGTCCTCGAGATCTCGCACGCACTGTCGGACGCGTTGACCTGGATGGCGTCGCCGGAGGCCTTGTCGTCCTTCTTCTGCGAGCAGCCGGTCAGTGCGGCTGCCGCGACAGCGAGGGTGAGCAGCGTGGCTGCGGTCGAACGACGGGCGGACATGAGGGCTCCACGGGAAGGCAGGCGTACGAGGGCAGGGCGATGCACAGGTGGCGGGACCGGCGAGACCGGCGCCCCCACCCACTTAGCTAAGGCATACCTTAGGGATTTCCGATTTGGTCGTCTACACCGGCCCCCACCTCACCGGATGCCGGACACGCCGGANGGACGGCACCGGCGTCGAAGAACCGGCCCGTCCGTACACACCCCGTCAGAGCACCTGCCGCCCCGTCGCCCCGGTCCCCGTCAGAGCGCCGGCCGCTCCGCTCNCCCGGCGAGCGGTGCCCGCCGGGCCGCCGCCCGCGCCGTCCACCGGCCGTCGTGCCGGGCGATCCTGATCGGGTGCCCGAAGCACTCGCTGATCAGCTCCGTCGTCACCACCTCGTCGACCTTGCCGGCGGCGATGCACTCGCCGTCCCGCAGCAGCAGCGCGTGCGTGGTGCTCTCCGGCAGNTCCTCCAGGTGGTGCGTCACCAGCACGCTGGCCAGCTCCGGGTGCTGGTGGCGCAGCAGGTCGAGACTGTCGAGCAGTTGCTCACGCGCCGTCAGGTCGAGGCCGGTGGCGGGCTCGTCGAGCAGCAGCAGGCGCGGGCTCGGCATCAGCGCGCGGGCGATCAGGGCCCGCCCGCGCTCCCCCTGGGAGAGCGTCGGCCAGCTCGCACCGGCCATCGCCGCCATCCCCAGGGTGTCGATCACCTGGTCGGCGCGGGCGAGCTCGGCGGCGGTCGGCCGCTTCAGCAGGTCGGGCTCGATGCTGTTGGTCAGGCCGGTGAGCACGACCTCCCGTACGGTCAGCGGCGAGCGCAGCGGGTGGCGCGGGTTGACGTGCCCGAGGTGGGCCCGCAGGTCCCTGATGTCGACCCGGCCGAGCCGGCGGCCGAGCACGTCGACCTCTCCCCTGGTGGGATGGGAGACCGCGCCGAGCAGGCCGAGCAGGGTGCTCTTGCCCGCCCCGTTGGCGCCGAGCAGCGCCCAGTGCTCGCCGGGCTCGATGGTCAGCGATATCCCGCGCAGCAGGTACCGCCCGTCCCGGACGACGTCCACCTCCCGGGTGCGCAGCAGCGGGCCGTCGGGGAGGGGGCTGGCGGACGTACTCATGGCGTGGCTGCTCCTGAGGCGCACGGCGGGCTGGGACCGGACGACGCCGGCGGGCCTGCCGGGAGCCGGGGAGGCGCGCTGACGGTCGGTCGCTCTCCGCCGCGGGCCGGCCGTCGTGGGGCCTCGCGCGGCTCGGCCGGCGACTGCGGGCCGGTCGTCCGCGTGCAGACTAGCAAGCCGGACGGCCGGCCCGCCCGCAGCCCACAGCCCCGGGCGTGGGACGTGGGACGTGCGCTCAGACGGTGACGTACTCCACCGCGACGCTGAGCACGGCGAGCCCGCCGAAGACCAGGGCCGGGGTGCCCTGCCCGGCCCCGTACAGCGCGAGCGCGCCGGTGCCGAGGACGGCCAGCTTGAGCACGATCTCGGCGGCCAGCGGGAGCGGGAACTTCGGGCCGCCGGCGGCGAGGAACAGCCCCCACACGGTGGCCGCGAGGGCCGGGGCGCCGATGGCGAGCAGGATCCTGACGGCCGTGTTGCCGCCGGTCCGCGCGCCCCAGTAGCAGAGCGCCGCGAGCAGTCCCAGTTCCAGTGCGAACGCGAGCCCGCCGTTCACCNCGGTGACCGGCGTCCAGGTGCGACCGGACACCGGCCCNGGTCTGGCGATNCTCATGNCTNTTCCCCTCCCCGGCCNNCCGGTNGGCCGGCCACGCGGAGTGTGACAGCGGGGCGACCACCGCCGCAAGCAAGGGGGGCTGACGAACTGCCAGGCCCGTGGCGCAGCGCCCGGATCTGCGGCCGGCCGGGTCATGTCCCGAGCGCGCCGCGCTCGTTGAACTCCCCGAGGGGCCGCGCGGGCCCGTACGGGAGGACCAGGCGATGGACGGGCAACCGCAGGAGCAGGACCGGCCGGAGCCGGGTGCGCGGGCACGGCGCGGATGGCCGCTGATGCTGCCCGCCACCGGGCTGCTGGTGACGATGGCGGCCGTCCTGGTGATGTGCGGCCCGGGCGACGGCGGCGGGCGCAGCGCACCCGCGCACGAGTCGCTGCCCTCCCCCGCGCCCGGGCCGGCGCAGGCGTGGCCGAGCCTGGACAGCCTGCCGCCGCCGCCCTGGCTGCACACACCGGCGCCCTCCCCGGAGCCCGCGCCCTCCCCGCAGCCGGCCCCTGCCCCGGTCGCGGAGCCGGTGCCGAGCACGGCGGCCCCCGCCGTACCGGAGGAGAGCGTGGCCGAGGACGACGGGCAGCCCGTGCCCCACCCCTCGGCCCGGCCGAGGCCGGCCCGGCCACCGGCGCCTGCTCCCGCCCGGCCGCCGGCCGCCGCACCGGCCGCACCGGCCCCCGCTCCCGCACCTCCCCCCGCCCTCGAGGCCGCCCCGGGCGCCGCCGTGCCGCCGGCCGCCGCCGCGCTCTGTGAGCAGGCCGAGCGGCTCGGCCAGTGGCCGGCCGGCTCGGCGCAGGCCGGGATGTGCCACGGCGTCTACGGCTGAGCCGGCCGGCACCGTGCCGTCCGGACGCGCTGCCGTCTACGGGCGCAGGCTTGCGGCCAGCCCCTGTTCGAGCCTGGGGGCCAGTACCTGGGCCAGGGTGTTGGTGATGTGCCCGCTGTCGCGGTAGAGCAGCACGCCCTCCAGGACGGCCGGGCAGTCGGGCCCGGTGCCCGGGCAGAGNAGCGGCCCGACGTCCAGGACGTGGACGCCGTACCGCTCGGCGAGGCCGCCGCCCAGCAGCGGGTCCGGCTCGAAGGCGGACTCGCGGGGGAAGAAGCAGGCGTCCGAGCGCCCGTCGGACGCGGCCAGGCAGGTCGGGATGTCCTTGCCGGGCATCGGGGTGTCGGCGAGATAGGCGAGCGGCGCACCCACCGCCCGCAGCCGGTCCAGGGTGCGGGCCCAGCCGTCGGAGCGCTCCTCCTGGCTGCCGTAGCGGTTGAGGCCGGCCATCACGATCAGGCGCGGCGTCGGGCCGGCGGCGATCCGGGCGAGGGTGTTCTCGCGCCAGTGGTCGCACTCGGTGTAGTTGCGGCCGAGGACGTCGTTGCGCACCGTGAGCGCGGGCAGCGGGCAGCCCGGCTTGACGAGCACCTCCAGGGCCCAGTGCCGGCGTTCGGCCAGCGGCAGCAAGCCGGCGATCCACTGGCCGGCGTGCGAGTCGCCGATCAGGACGATCCGGTCCTTGCTCTCCTCGTCGCCGAAGAGGCAGCGCGGGCTGTTCTCGGCGGAGAGCGGGATCTCGCAGTCCCGGCCGGGCGGGAAGTCCGTCCTGGCCCGGGCGAGCGAGGGGGTGAGGGCCAGCACCCGGGTGCCGGGCGCCAGCAGGTCCGGGCCATCGGCCGCGCCGGCCGGCGCACCGGCGGCCTCGGCGCTGCCCAGCGCGCG
>FJVZ01000428.1_pt1 | contig 20271 bp, 14 predicted proteins | sample 1011841 | NCBI WGS metagenome assembly FJVZ01 (sample SAMEA3912450, study PRJEB9761) | metagenome | biome: forest; material: soil | place: USA | collected 2011-06-22 | depth 0.1 m
GCACCGCCGCGACCGCGCAGCCGACGAGCAGCGACGACTCGACGACGGGCAGGACGTCGGCGGTGCCGGGGGTGTCCGCCCAGTAGCGGATCACGGTCAGCACGACCGCGAGGGTCAGGGCGAGGACGGCGAGCGGCGGGCCGAGCCGCCGGGCCTCGGCGGTCAGGCCGCGTCCGGCGAGCAGGCGCAGCGGGGTCGGCCGGGCGATCACCAGCAGCCGCCCGGCCGCGGCGAGCAGCGGCCCGGTCAGCAGGGCCAGGCCGAGGGCGGTGGCCGCCCAGCCGCCGAGGGCGGCGAGGTTGGTGGTGCCGAGCCCGGCGGGCAGTCGGACGGGGTCGGCGTTCTCGGCGGCGCCGGGGCCGAGCCCGTACAGCTCCAGGGCGATGCCGGTGACCGCGAGGCCGGTCGGAAGGGCGATCCGCAGGACGTGGAAGCCGTGCGGGGCGGGGTGCGGTGCCCGTCCTGGCAGGGCGTCGCCGACGGGGACGGCGGCCGCGGCGGCGATTCCGGCGACCAGCGGAACCAGGGCCAGCAGGGCGACGGGGGCGGCGGCCGGCAGGGCCACGCCCACGCCGAGCTCGGGCGCCAGCGCCGGGCCCGCGATGTCGTTGCGCAGGACGAGGAACAGCAGCAGGGTCAGGGCGCTGCCGAGTGCGCCCGCGAGGGCGGTCTCCCCGGCGATGAGGGCCCGGATCCTGGCCGGCCCGGCGCCGGCGGCGATCAGTCCGGTGATTCGTTCGGGTCGCTGTGCGGGTACGGCGCGGGCGGCGACGGCTGCGAACCAGGCCACGGCGGCGAGCGCCGGGATGCACCAGAGCAGGCGGACCACGGCGCCGCCGGNGCCCAGCGGGTCGCTCATGGCGCGGCCGAGTGCACGCAGCAGGAAGCCGGCGACCACGGCGCCCGCGGTGGCGGTGAGCAGCCAGCGGCCGAGGTCGGGGGCCCGGTAGCCACGGGCGAGGCGGAGATAGAACACGTCGACTCTTTCAGCGCTACCGGGGCGTGGCCGCTACGGCGGACGCGCCGGCGCCGGCGGTGGCCCCGGCCGTCCCGGGTGCGCCGGGGGTCGCGGGGCCGGGAGGTACGGTCAGCCGTCCGTCGGCCAGTGCGACGCTGCGGTCCGCGTACCGCGCGAGGGCGGGATCGTGGGTGGCCAGGACGAGGGTGAGCTGGTGGGAGCGGGCTGCGCTGGACAGTATCCGCAGGACCTGTTCGGCCGCCTCGTGGTGCAGCGGCGCGGTGGGGTCGTCCGCGAACACGACGGGGGGCAGCGGGGCGAGGGCGCGGGCCACCGAGATCCGCTGGCGCTGGCTCTGGACGAGCCGCTCGGGCCGCAGCCTGGCGGTGTCGGCGACGTCGAGGCGCTCCAGCCACTCGTCGGCGGCGGTGTAGGCGGCCTTGTTCCCGGCCCCGGCCAGCAGCAGCGGCAGGGCGACGTTCTCACGTGCCGTCAGCTCGGGTACGAGGTGGGGCTCCGAGCCCACGAAGCCGAAGCGGTCGCGGCGCAGTCGCGCGCGGCCGGCCCGGCCGAGGGTGTGCACGGGGGAGCTGTTGAACCAGACCTCGCCGTCGTCGACCGGCAGGAGGGCGGACAGACAGCCGAGCAGGGTGCTCTTGCCGGAGCCGCGCGGGCCGGTCACGGCGAGTACCTCGCCGACCTGGACGCCGAGCGAGACGCCGCGCAGGGCGGGCGTGCCGTGGTGGGACTTGACGATCCCTCGGGCCCACAGCACGTCGTTGTCAGGCGGGGCCGCTGACATGAAGTTCCTCCGCCGGTCCAAAAACGTGATCCATCGCGATATGACAGTCGTCAGATTAGAACGACAAGGGCGTGAAGAGGTTGCGGCGCACGGGTCCGAACGGGTTGAAACGGGTACGAATACGGCGTGTCCACCCGGCCGAAATCTTCCCGGAACGCCGAAGGGCGGTCCGCTGCGGGTGCAGCGGACCGCCCTTCGGCGGAGGGTGGGAAAGAAGGTCAGGTCAGATCTTGGCCCACGCGTCGGTGAGGCTGACCCGCAGGATCTGCTCGATCTCGTCGAAGGTCGACTGGTCGGAGATCAGCGGCGGGGCCAGCTGGATGACCGGGTCGCCACGGTCGTCGGCGCGGCAGTACAGGCCGTTGTCGTAGAGCGCCTTCGACAGGAAGCCGTAGAGCACGCGCTCGACCTCGTCGTCGTTGAACGACTCCTTGGTGACCTTGTCCTTCACGAGCTCGATGCCGTAGAAGAAGCCGTTGCCGCGCACGTCGCCGACGATCGGGAGGTCGCGCAGCTTGTCCAGGGTGCCGAGGAAGTTCGCCTCGTTGTCCAGGACGTGCTGGTTCAGGCCCTCACGCTCGAAGATGTCGAGGTTCGCCAGCGCCACCGCGGAGGACACCGGGTGGCCGCCGAAGGTGTAGCCGTGCAGGAAGGTGTTGTCGCCCTTGTAGAACGGCTCCGCCAGGCGGTCCGAGATGATCGTGGCGCCGATCGGGGAGTAGCCCGAGGTCATGCCCTTGGCGCAGGTGATCATGTCGGGCTGGTAGCCGAACTTGTCGGCGCCGAACATCGTGCCCAGACGGCCGAAGGCGCAGATGACCTCGTCCGAGACGAGCAGCACGTCGTGGCGGTCGCAGATCTCGCGCAGACGGGCGAAGTACCCGGGCGGCGGCGGGAAGCAGCCACCGGCGTTCTGCACCGGCTCGACGAAGACGGCGGCGACGGTGTCGGCGCCCTCGTTGAGGATCGCCACCTCGATCTCGTCGGCGGCCCAGCGGCCGTACGCCTCGGGGTCGATCACACCGTCGCGCTCCAGGAAGGCGGGGGCGCGGTAGATGTTGGTGTTCGGCGCCTTGTGGGTGCCCGGGACCAGCGGCTCGAACGGGGCCTTCAGGCCCGGCAGGCCGGTGATCGACAGGGCGCCCTGCGGGGTGCCGTGGTAGGCGACGGCGCGCGAGATGACCTTGTGCTTGGTCGGCTTGCCGGTCAGCTTGAAGTACTGCTTGGCCAGCTTCCAGGCGGTCTCGACGGCCTCGCCGCCACCGGTGGAGAAGAAGACCTTGTTCAGGTCGCCCGGGGCGTAGTTGGCCAGGCGCTCGGCGAGCTCGATGGCCTTGGGGTGGGCGTAGCTCCACACCGGGAAGAAGGCCAGCTCCTTGGCCTGCTTGGCGGCGGCCTCGGCCAGCTCCTCGCGGCCGTGGCCGGCCTGGACGACGAACAGGCCGGCGAGCCCGTCCAGGTACTTCTTGCCCTTGTCGTCCCAGACGTAGGTGCCCTTGCCCTTGACGATCGTCGGCACGGGGGAGTTCTCGTACGACGACATGCGGGTGAAGTGCATCCACAGGTGGTCGTAGGCGGTCTTCGAAAGGTCCTTCTGTGCCGGGTCGGCGGTCATCGGGTGCCCCAGGTGTAGGTCTGTTTCCGGAGCTTCAGATAAACGAAGCTCTCGGTGCTCCGCACGCCGGGAAGCGAGCGGATGCGCTTGTTGATCAGTTCGAGCAGGTGCTCGTCGTCCTCGCAGACCAGTTCGGCCAGCAGGTCGAACGAGCCCGCGGTGCAGACCACGTAGTCGACCTCGTCGAGGGCGGCCAGCGCGTCCGCAACGGGCTCGATGTCCCCCTCGACGTTGATCCCGACCATTGCCTGCCGGGTGAAGCCGACGGTGAGGGGGTCGGTGACGGCGACGATCTGCATCACGCCTTGGTCGAGCAGCTTCTGGACTCGCTGGCGCACGGCCGCCTCCGACAGGCCCACGGCCTTGCCGATGGCGGCGTACGGGCGCCGCCCGTCCTCCTGCAGCTGCTCGATGATCGCCTTGGAGGCGGAGTCGAGTGGAACGCTGGCGTTCCGGTCGCGGTTGGCCACATCGCCACTGTGCCTGATCGGNTTCGTGTTCGCAAGCGAGGAAGCTGCTGATTTCGTCGTCGGCTCGGAAATCATGTGCGGATTTCATCGCTGTTCCGGTTCTGGTCTGTCGAGAAGGACAGTCCACCGGTTAGCCTGGTGAGGTACGCGCCCACCTCCGCCGGAGGCGTGCGCACCCCTTCGAGTGGACCGCGCCGAACCCGGCCCGGCCACTCGGCGCCGACGTACCATGGCGCCGGATTCTGCAACGCCGCAGGCCCTGACCGAGGAGAGACCCGTGAGCGACCTTCGCACGCTGCGCAACTACATCAACGGTGAGTTCGTCGATGCGGCGGACGGCCGCACGCTGGAGATCGTGGACCCGGCCACCGGCGAGGCGTACGCCACCTCCCCGCTGTCCGGTGCGGCCGACGTCGACGCCGCGATGGCCGCCGCCGCCGCGGCCTTCCCGGTCTGGCGCGACTCCACCCCGAGCACCCGGCAGAAGCTGCTGCTGAAGATCGCGGACGCGGTCGAGGCGCGCGCCGACGAGCTGGTGGACGCCGAGTGCCGCAACACCGGCAAGCCGCGCGGGCTCACCAAGTCCGAGGAGATCGGCCCGATGGCCGACCAGATCCGCTTCTTCGCCGGTGCCGCCCGTCTGCTGGAGGGCAAGGCCGCGGGCGAGTACATGGACGGCATGACCTCGATCGTCCGCCGCGAGCCGGTCGGCGTCTGCGCCCAGGTCGCGCCGTGGAACTACCCGATGATGATGGCGGTCTGGAAGTTCGCGCCGGCCATCGCCGCGGGCAACGCCGTCGTCCTGAAGCCCTCGGACACCACCCCGGCGTCCAGCACGCTGCTCGCCGAGATCATCGGCGGCATCCTGAAGGACATGGAGCTGCCGGCCGGCATCTTCAACGTGATCTGCGGCGACCGCGAGACCGGCCGTCTGATGGTCGAGCACCGCACCCCCGCGATGGCCTCCATCACCGGGTCCGTGCGGGCCGGCATCCAGGTCGCCGAGTCCGCCTCCAAGGACGTCAAGCGCGTCCACCTGGAGCTGGGCGGCAAGGCCCCGGTCGTGGTCTTCGAGGACGCCGACATCGCCGAGGCCGTCGAGGGCATCTCGGTGGCCGGCTACTTCAACGCCGGCCAGGACTGCACCGCCGCCACCCGGGTACTCGTGCACGAGTCCATCCACGACGCCTTCGTGGCGGCCCTGGCCAAGGCCGCGGCCGAGACCAGGACGGGCGGTGTCGACGACGAGGACGTGCTGTACGGCCCGCTGAACAACGCCAACCAGCTCAAGCAGGTGGCCGGCTTCATCGAGCGCCTGCCCGCCCACGCCAAGGTCGAGGCCGGCGGTCACCGGGTCGGCGAGGTCGGCTACTTCTACGCCGCGACCGTGGTCTCCGGCCTGAACCAGGACGACGAGATCATCCAGAACGAGGTCTTCGGCCCGGTCATCACCGTGCAGAAGTTCTCCGACGAGGACCAGGCCGTCGACTACGCCAACGGGGTGGAGTTCGCGCTCGCCTCCTCGGTCTGGACGAAGGACCACGCCCGCGCCATGCGGATGTCCCGCCGGCTGGACTTCGGCTGCGTGTGGATCAACACCCACATCCCGCTGGTCGCCGAGATGCCGCACGGCGGCTTCAAGAAGTCCGGCTACGGCAAGGACCTCTCCTCGTACGGTTTCGAGGACTACACCCGCATCAAGCACGTCATGACCGCGATCTGACGGTCCGTCGCGGAACGGAAGGGCCCGGGCCCGCACGGTCCGGGCCCTTCGCGCGTCCGGAGGCGTCCGTCGGCGCCCGGTGGGCCCCGGGCCGGCCTGTCAGCCTGTCGGCCGATCGCCCATCCGGCTGACAGGATGAAGCTGCACACCGCGGGCGCGGCTGCCTACTCTTGGCGGCATGAGCATCCCCACCGCTGACTCAGCCGCCGGGCAGGCAGTCAAGGCCGCCGACCGCGCGCACGTTTTCCACTCGTGGTCCGCCCAGGCCCTGATCGACCCCCTCGCGGTGGCCGGCGCCGAGGGTTCGTACTTCTGGGACTACGAGGGCAACCGCTACCTGGACTTCTCCTCGCAGCTGGTGAACACCAACATCGGGCACCAGCACCCCAAGGTGGTCGCCGCGATCCAGGAGCAGGCCGCCAAGCTCTGCACCATCGCGCCCGGCTTCGCCGTCGAGTCGCGCAGCGAGGCCGCCCGGCTGATCGCCGAGCGCACCCCCGGCGACCTCGACAAGATCTTCTTCACCAACGGCGGCGCCGAGGCGAACGAGAACGCCATCCGCCTGGCCCGGCTGCACACCGGCCGGCAGAAGATCATGTCGACCTACCGCTCGTACCACGGCGCCACCGCCAACGCGATCGCGCTCACCGGCGACCCGCGCCGCTGGGCCAACGAGACCGGCGTCTCCGGCGTCGTCCACTTCTGGGGCCCGTACGCCTACCGCTCCAACTTCCACGCCGAGAACGAGGCGCAGGAGTGCGAGCGCGCGCTGGAGCACCTGGAGCAGGTGATCGCGTTCGAGGGCCCCGGCACCGTCGCGGCGATCATCCTGGAGACCGTGGTCGGCACCGCCGGCATCCTGATCCCGCCGGCCGGCTACCTGGCGGGCGTCCGGGAGATCTGCGACCGGTACGGGATCGTCTTCATCCTGGACGAGGTGATGGCCGGCTTCGGCCGCACCGGCGAGTGGTTCGCCGCCGACCACTGGGGCATCACCCCGGACCTGCTCACCTTCGCCAAGGGCGTCAACTCCGGCTACGTGCCGCTCGGCGGCGTCGCGATCAACAACGAGATCGCGGCCACCTTCGCCGAGCGCCCCTTCCCCGGCGGCCTCACCTACTCCGGCCACCCGCTGGCCTGCGCCTCCGCCGTGGCGACGATCAACGCGATGGCCGAGGAGGGCATCGTCGAGAACGCCAGGCAGATCGGCGAGAACGTGCTCGGCCCCGGCCTGCGCGCGCTCGCGGAGCGGCACCCGTCGATCGGCGAGGTCCGCGGCCTGGGCGTGTTCTGGGCACTCGACCTGGTGAAGAACCGCGAGACCCGCGAGCCGATGGTGCCGTACAACGCGGCCGGCGCCGCCAACGCGCCGATGGCCCAGCTGGCCGCCGCCTGCAAGCAGCGCGGGCTGTGGCCCTTCGTCAACATGAACCGCTTCCACGTGGTGCCGCCGTGCACCGTCACCGAGGAGGAGGCCAAGACCGGCCTCGCGGTGCTCGACGAGGTACTCACGCTGACGGACGCGCACACCGTCTGACCACAGATCAGGACCCATCGGTCCGGCCCCGGGCAGCGCCCTGCCCGGGGCCGTCTCATGTCCCGGAGGCCCCACCTTGCGCACCACGCTCTCCCGCCGTGCCGTTCTCGGCTCCACCGCCGGCCTGCTCGGCGCCGGCGCCCTGACCGGTTGCGGCATCCCCTCCGCGTACGTCCCCGAGGCCCGGCGCTCCGGTGACGACCGCTCGGAGCAGGACCAGCGGCTGGTCTTCTCCAACTGGACGCAGTACATCGACGTCGACGAGGACACCGGGGGCCGTCCGACGCTCGACACCTTCAGCGAGGAGACCGGCATATCGGTCACCTACACCGAGGACATCAACGACAACGACGAGTTCTTCGGCAAGATGGGCCCGGTCCTCACCCAGGGCAGCGACCCGGGCCGCGACCTGATGGTGATCAGCGACTGGATGGCCGGGCGCTACGTCGCGCTCGGCTGGGTGCAGGCGCTGGACCGGGCCAACCTGCCCAACGTCGCCGAGCACCTCGACCCGCAGCTCGGCAACCCCGGCTTCGACCCCGGCCGTGCGCACAGCGTGCCCTGGCAGTCGGGGATCACCGGCATCGCGTACAACCGCAAGGCGCTCGGCCGCGAGCTCAGGAGCACCCGCGACCTGTGGGCGCCCGACCTCAAGGGGCGGGTGACGCTCTTCGCCGGGCTGGACGAGGCGATCGGGCTGCTGATGCTCGCGAACGGCGCGGACATCTCCGCCTTCGGCTCCGACGACGCGCACCGGGCCATGGACCAGGTGCAGAAGCTCGTCGACAGCCGGCACATCCGCCGCTTCACCGGCAACGACTACACCAGCGACCTGGCCTCCGGCGCGGCCGTCGCCTGCCAGGCCTACTCCGGGGACGCGATCCAGCTGAAGGCCGACAACCCGGACATCGAGTTCGTCGTGCCGGAGGAGGGCGGCGAGCTGTGGTCGGAGAGCCTGCTGGTGCCCAACCGGGCGCGGCACAAGCAGAACGCCGAGCGGCTGATCGACCACTACTACCAGCCCGAGGTCGCCGCCGAGCTGGCCGCCTTCGTCCAGTACATCTGCCCGGTGCCGGCCGCCCGGGACGTGCTGGCGGACAGCGGGGACGCGGACAGCGCCGCACTCGCCGAGCAGCCGCTGATCTTCCCGACCGACGAGATGCGGGCCCGGCTGCACACCATGCGGGACGTCACCGCGGCCGAGCGGCCCGACTTCCACCGGGTCTGGGGACGGATCACCGGCGTCTGACCGGCCCGTGCCGCGGTGCTCAGCGGCGGACGGCGTCCAGCGCGAGCAGCGCCACGTGCAGCGACAGGCAGGACTCCACCTGGTCCAGGTCGACGGAGAGGATCCGCTCGACCTTGTGCAGCCGGTCGTAGAACGACGGCCTGGACAGGTGCGCCGCGTCCGCCGCGGCCGACTTGTTGCGGCCCTGCTCCAGGTAGATCCGCAGCATCTGCACCAGCTGGCCGCCGTGCTCCGCGTCGTANGCCAGCAGCGGGCCCAGCTCGCGCTCCACGTACGTCTGCAGGCGGGCGTCGTCGCGCAGCAGGTGGAGCAGGCCGCGCAGCCGGACGTCCGGCAGGCGGTAGTACGCGGCGGCGCGCCCGCCGGGGGCGTCGTGCAGGGCGGCGTCGGCGACCTGGGTGGCCTCCAGCAGGGTGCGTCGGGCGTCGCGCACCGAGCCGACNGAGGAGCCGACAGCCACCACCGGCTCGAACACGTGCGGGGGTACGTGCTGCGGGCCGGCGGGGGCGGCGTCCCGGCCGGTGTCGGCGGCCAGCTTGCGCAGGGCGGCGGCGAAGGCGTCCAGCGCGCTGTGCTCGTCCTGCTGCGAGCCGAGCGCGATCAGCACCCCGACGCCCTCGTCGTCCAGCGCGCCGACCAGGGCCGACAGCCGGCAGACGCGGACCGCGGTCGCCGCGAGCTCGGTGAAGTCCCGCAGCCGGGCCTGGGCCTCCAGTGCGGCCGGGCTCGGCCCGCGGCGCTGGCGCAGCACCACGCCGACCAGGCGCCGGCCCTCCAGCGGCACGCCGAGCGCCTGGGCCCGCAGGGCCACCTCGGAGACGGTCAGGGCGTGGGTGAGGATGCCGGAGAGCAGTGTGCGGTGGGTCTGGCGCTCCAGGCTCTCCCGGTCGCGGACCAGCAGGCGGTTCAGCGCCAGGGTGGCGGCGCCGCGCTCCAGCAGCATCGTGTGCGGGTGCGCCGTGCCGTCCGGCAGCGGGCCCGGCTCGTCCACCAGTACCAGCCGCCCCCAGTCCTGCCCGCGGGCGCCGACCGCCGTGACCAGCCAGCCGCTGCGCGGGTCGTGCCCGGTGCGGCCGGGCGGACGGACCCCGCGGGATCGGCGCTCCCAGCCCTCCAGCAGTTCGGTCTCCAGGTGGCCCGCGGTGTCGTGGGCCAGCACCTGGTGGGCGAGGTTCTCCAGGACGACGGGTGCGCCGGCCATCCGGGCGACCTGGCGGACCACCTCGGCGGGCTCGGCGCCCTCCACCGCGAGCTCGTTGAAGACCTGGTGCACGGCCTCCGAGATGCGCAACTGCTCCAGCTGCGCGTTGACCACCAGGGCGTGCACGGCTTCGGTGACGGCGACGAAGCGCAGCTCGCGGCGGAGCGCGATCAGCGGCAGCCCGCGCTGCTCGGCGGCGTGCACCAGGGCGCGCGGCAGGTTGTCGAAGTAGCGCCGGCCGAACTCGATGACCAGCCCGGCGACGCCGACCTCGTCCAGCTCACGGACGTAGCGGGCGAGGCCCTCGCGGTCCTCGGGCAGGGCGATGCCGGTGGTCAGCACGAGTTCGCCGCCCTGCAGCATGCCGGCGACGTCCGGCAGCTCGCTGACGTGGACCCAGCGGACGGGTCGTTCCAGGTGGGCCGCGCCGGCCACCACCTGGGGCAGGCCGCGCCGCATCACCTCCAGGTCGAGTACGCGGGCGACGGTGGGGAGCACGTCGGTCCTCCGGGAGCGGGGTGGGGCACGGGCGGGTGGGCGCGGCGCACAGGAGGCGCCGCATCAGTGGGAGCACTGTGCGGGCAGGCACTGTGTCAGGGAAATCATCCCTCGCGGCGACGACCTGTTGCCCTCCTCGAACCCTTGCACTCTGTAAGGCCCTTCGTTCGGAGGCTGGCGGAGTGGTCCTTGTCACCCTGCCCCGCCAGCAGGCATCGTCAGCGAGTCGGCTGCGGCACACCCGCTGTGGCGAATCGCGGACACCACCTCGGAATCCGTCGTGTAACCAGAAAGCAACAACGGAATCCCTTGTAGGCGCAATGCCGTGGTGTCAGGATCACGCATCTCGGTGATCAACCGGATGGGATCCCCCGTACAGCGCCAGGCGGCGACTCGACCAGCCGCACCGCCTGGCTGCGGGATCGCGCCGACCACGGCGTGCAGCATGCAGTGCAGCAGTGATCACGACATGCCGCAGCCGAACCACCGGGCACATGGAGGAACCAGAGATGGACCTGACCGACTTCAGCGCGGGAGCGCAGTACATCGCAGGCCGGCAGAGCCGGGGCACCGGCGACGAGCCCTTCCAGGTCGTCAACCCCGCCGACGGCACGGTCGTCCAGCAGGTCACCCTGGCCTCCACCGCGGACGTCGACGCNGCCGTCGCCGCCGCGCGGGCCGCGCTCCCCGGGTGGGCCGGCGCCACACCCGGCGCCCGCTCCGAGGCGCTGCTGCGGCTCTCCGCCGTACTCGCCGACGCGGCCGAGGACCTCGCCCGGGTCGAGACCTCGCAGACCGGCAAGCCGATCAAACTCTCCACCGAGTTCGACGTTCCCGGCACGGTGGACAACACCGCGTTCTTCGCCGGCGCCGCCCGCAACCTGGAGGGCAAGGCCGCGGGGGAGTACTCCGGCGACCACACCTCGTACGTCCGGCGTGAGGCGATCGGCGTGGTCGGCTCGATCTCGCCGTGGAACTACCCGCTGCAGATGGCCGCCTGGAAGATCCTCCCGGCGATCGCGGCCGGCAATACGATCGTGCTCAAGCCCGCCGAGCTGACCCCGCTCACCTCGCTGATGTTCGCCCGCGCCTGCACCGAGGCCGGCATCCCGGACGGCGTCGTCAACGTCGTCACCGGCGCGGGACGCGGCGCCGGCGAGCACCTGGTCTCGCACCCCGGCGTCGCGATGGTGTCCTTCACCGGCTCCACCCCGGTCGGCAGGCGGGTCGCCGAACTGGCCAGCGCCACCGCCAAGCGCACCCACCTGGAGCTCGGCGGCAAGGCCCCCTTCGTGGTCTTCGACGACGCCGACCTGGACGCCGCGATCCACGGCGCCGTCGCCGGATCGCTGATCAACAGCGGCCAGGACTGCACCGCCGCCACCCGCGCCTACGTCCAGCGCCCGCTGTACGACGCCTTCGTGGCCGGCGTCGCCGAACTGTTCGAGTCGATCCGCCTCGGCGACCCGCTGAACCCGCAGACCGACCTCGGCCCGCTGGTCTCCTTCACCCACCGCGACCGGGTGGCCGGCTTCGTCGAGCGCGCCCGGGGCTACGGCGCCGTCATCGCGGCCGGCGGCCACGCCCCGGTCAAGGGCCACGACGGCACCGACCTCGCCCGCGGCGCCTACTACCGCCCCACGCTNATCACCGGCGTCACCCAGGACAGCGAGGTCGTCCAGGGCGAGATCTTCGGCCCGGTGCTCGTCGCGCTGCCCTTCGACAGCGACGAGGAGGGCCTGCGCCTCGCCAACGACACCCCGTACGGCCTGGCCGCCTCCGCCTGGACCCGCGACATCCACCGCTCGCTGCGCGCCACCCGCGAGATCGCGGCCGGCTGCGTCTGGGTCAACGACCACATCCCGATCATCAGCGAGATGCCGCACGGCGGCTACAAGTCCTCCGGCTACGGCAAGGACATGTCGCAGTACTCGCTCGACGAGTACACGCAGGTCAAGCACGTCATGTACGACACCACCGCGGTCGCCCGCAAGGACTGGCACCGCACCGTCTTCGGCGACAGATAACCCCTCGTGGACGGCCCGCCACCCCCACGGTCACCGGCGGGCCGTCCCCCTCACTTCCCCCGGGAGGGCGTTCCAGCATGGAGCTCAACGAGATCACCGACGGTCTGCCGGATCCCGTCCGCAGGGCCTGGGAACGCAGTCTGGCCAACGGCCGCGCCGCCCTCAGCCGCCGGACGGTACTGCGCGCCGCCGCCCTCACCGCCGGGGCCGGAACGCTCGCGGCCTGCGGCATCCCGCCGGCGAGGACGGCCGGGGCGGGTGACTCCGCGGCGAGCGCCGCCGAGGACCACTCCGACAGCGAGAAGGTGGTGAACTTCTCCAACTGGCCGCTCTACGTCGACACCGACGAGCAGGACACCGAGAAGCACGGCACCATCGACGCCTTCACCGCCGCCACCGGGATCAAGGTCAAGTACACCGAGGACGTCAACGACAACGTCGAGTTCTTCGGCAAGGTCAAGCCGCAGCTCGCCGCCGGCCAGGACACCGGCCGCGACGTCATGGTGCTCACCGACTGGATGGTCGCCCGGCTGATCCGGCTCGGCTGGGTGCAGAAGCTCAACCAGTCCAACGTCACCACGGCCATCACCAACATCGAGTCCCGCTTCCGCGCCCCCGACTGGGACCCGGGGCGGATGTACAGCTACCCCTGGGCCGGCATCCAGGTCGTCATCGCGTACAACTCGAAGGCCACCAAGGGCAAGCCGGTCACCAGCGTCAGCCAGCTGCTCGACGACCCCGAGCTCAAGGGCCGCGTCACCTTCCTCTCGGAGATGCGCGACACCATCGGGATGACCCTGCTGGACATGGACAAGGACCCGGCGAAGTTCACCGCCGACGACTACGCGGCCGCCGTCGCCCGCCTCCAGAAGGGCGTCGACAGCAAGCAGATCCGCAAGTTCACCGGCAACGACTACGGCCAGGAGCTCTCCTCCGGCGACATCGCGGCCTGCCTCGCCTGGGGCGGCGACCTGATCCAGCTCAAGGCGGACAACCCCGACATCGAGTTCGTCATCCCGGAGAAGGGCTACGTGTCCTCCACCGACAACATGGTCATTCCGGCCAAGGCCCAGCACAAGGCCAACGCCGAGCACCTGATCGACTTCTACTACCAGCCGAAGATCGCCGCCCAACTGGTCTCGGGCATCGGCTTCGTCTCCGCCGTCACCGGCATGCAGGCCGAACTCGCCGCCATCTCCCCGGAGACCGCGGCCAACCCGCTGGTCGTCCCCACCCCCGAGATGGCGGCCAAGGTCCACGTGTTCCGCTCCCTCGACGAGGCCGAGGAGAGCGACTTCGAGGAGAAGTTCTCCAAGCTGATCGGCGCCTGACCCCGCCCGACGGTCCCGTCCTGACAGGCCGGCCCCACCGGCCCCCACCGGCTTCAGACAGAGAGACACCATGACAGAGCAGCTGCGCGACGCGGCCGCGGGCGGCGACGTCCGCCTCACCGGCATAGGCAAGACGTACGGCGCGTTCACCGCCGTCCACCCGCTCGACCTGACCGTCCCCCAGGGCTCCTTCTTCGCCCTGCTCGGCGCGTCCGGCTGCGGCAAGACCACCACGCTGCGCATGATCGCCGGCCTGGAGGAGCCCACCAGCGGCACCGTCGTGATCGGCGGCCAGGACGTCACCGCGCTGCCCCCGTACAAGCGGCCGGTCAACACCGTCTTCCAGAGCTACGCGCTCTTCCCGCACCTCGACATCTTCGAGAACGTCGCCTTCGGCCTGCGCCGGCGCGGCCGCAAGGACGTCAAGAAGCAGGTCGAGGACATGCTGGAGCTGGTCGAGCTCGGCCAGTACGCCCGGCGCAAGCCGCACCAGCTCTCCGGCGGCCAGCAGCAGCGCGTCGCCGTCGCCCGGGCCCTGATCAACCACCCGCAGGTGCTGCTCCTCGACGAGCCGCTCGGCGCTCTCGACCTCAAGCTGCGCAGGCAGATGCAGCTGGAGCTCAAGCGGATCCAGACCGAGGTCGGCATCACCTTCGTCCACGTCACCCACGACCAGGAGGAGGCCATGACCATGGCCGACACCATCGCGGTGATGAACGGCGGCCGGGTCGAGCAGCTCGGGGCCCCCGCCGACCTGTACGAGAACCCCGCCAGCACCTTCGTGGCCAACTTCCTCGGCCAGTCCAACCTGATCCCCGCCCAGGTCACCGGCGCCGAGGGCGCGGACCTCCTCCTTTCGGCCGGCGGCGTGCGGCTCGCGATGCCCAAGGCCCGCTGCAGCACCGGGGCCAAGGAGGTCTACCTCGGCGTACGCCCCGAGAAGATCACCATCGCGCACGCCTCCGCCGAGGTCGCCGACGGCCGCAACCGGCTCGGCGGCACCGTCGTCGACTCCAGCTTCATCGGCGTCTCCACCCAGTACGTGGTGCGCACCGACAGCGGCCAGGACATCGCGGTCTTCGAGCAGAACATGGAGCGCGACGCCCGGATCACCGCCGGCGCCCCGGTCGTCCTGCACTGGAACCCCGCGCACTCCTTCGGCATGGACGCCACCCAGGCGATCGACGCGGGCACCGGGGAGGCGGCGGCATGACGGCCACCACCGCACCGGCGCCCGCACAGGCGATACCTCCCGACGGCGCCGCCCCCGCGCCGGCCCGCAAGCCGCGCCGCAGGCTCACCGCGTACTGGCTGCTGCTCCCCGGCATCGCCTGGCTGGTGGTCTTCTTCGCGGTGCCGATGGTCTACCAGGCCTCGACCTCGCTGCAGACCGGCACGCTGGAGCAGGGCTTCAAGCTCACCTGGCACTTCGCCACCTACTGGGACGCGTTCACCGAGTACAAGTGGCACTTCGTCCGCTCGTTCTCCTACGCGGCCATCGCGACCGTGCTCTGCCTGGCCATCGGCTACCCGCTCGCGTACACGATCGCGTTCAAGGCGGGCAAGCGCTGGCGCAACGTCATCCTGATCCTGGTGATCGCACCGTTCTTCACCAGCTTCCTGATCCGCACGCTGGCCTGGAAGACCATCCTGTCCGACGGCGGCCCGGTGGTCGGCGCGCTGAACACCCTGCACATCCTGGACATCACCGGCGCGATCGGACTCACCTCCGGCGACCGCGTGCTGGCCACCCCGCTCGCGGTGGTCTGCGGCCTGACGTACAACTTCCTGCCGTTCATGATCCTGCCGCTCTACACCTCGCTGGAGCGGATCGACCCGCGCCTGCACGAGGCGGCCGGCGACCTGTACGCGCGCCCCTTCACCACCTTCCGCAAGGTGACCTTCCCGATCTCGCTGCCCGGTGTGGTCGCGGGCACGCTGCTCACCTTCATCCCGGCCTCGGGTGACTACATCAACGCCCAGCTGCTGGGCTCGCCGAGCGAGCAGATGGTCGGCAACGGGATCCAGAAGCAGTTCCTGAACGTCCTGGACTACCCGACGGCGGCAGCACTCAGCTTCATTCTGATGGCCCTGATCCTGGGCATGGTGACGGTCTACATGCGCAAGGCCGGGACGGAGGAACTGGTCTGATGTCCCGAATCTTCACGTGGATCCGAGCCCACCTGGTGGTGCTGGCGGGCATCCTCGCCCTCGGCTACCTGGTGCTGCCCAACCTGGTCGTGCTCGCCTTCTCGTTCAACAAGCCGGTCGGCAAGTTCAACTACGAGTGGAACGAGTTCTCCACCGACGCCTGGACCAACCCCTGCGGCGTCGCCGACATGTGCCAGTCACTGTCGCTCAGCCTGCAGGTCGCGGTGCTCGCCACACTGGGGGCGACGGTGCTCGGCACGATGGTCGCCTTCGCGCTGGCCCGCTTCCGCTTCCGGGGCCGGGGCGCCACCAGCGCGCTGATCTTCCTGCCGATGGCGATGCCCGAGGTCGTGATGGCCGCCTCGCTCGGCACCCTCTTCCTCAACATGCGCATCCCGTTCGGCTTCGTCACCATCCTCATCGCGCACATCATGTTCTGCCTGAGCTTCGTGGTGACGGCGGTCAAGGCGCGCGTGATGAGCATGGACCCCCGGCTGGAGCAGGCCGCCCAGGACCTCTACGCCACCCCGGTGCAGACCTTCCTGCGGATCACCCTGCCGCTCGCCGCGCCCGGTATCGCGGCCGGCGCGCTGCTCAGCTTCGCGCTCTCCTTCGACGACTTCATCATCACGCAGTTCAACTCCGGCCCGACCACCGTGACCTTCCCGATGTTCGTCTGGGGCGCCTCGCAGCGAGGNATCCCCGTCCAGGTGAACGTCATCGGCACGGGCATGTTCATCGCCGCGGTCGCCCTGACCGTCGGCGGGCAGTGGCTCGGGAACCGCCGCAGGGCGAGCGCCTGACCTCCGGTCCGGGCGGTTCCGACCCGGACGGTTCCGGTCCGGGCCGCTCCGGCCTGGGTACGCTCCAGTTGTCGTACCGAAATCACCATCAATGTCCAGAAAGTGGCTGATAATGCATGGACTCCGCCCGCGCGCTCAGTGACGCCAGGCCCACCCCCTTCTGGCTGGAGGATCCGGGCCGGCCGGAGGCACTGCCCGCCCTCGTCGGCGACACCACCTGCGACCTGCTGGTCGTCGGCGGCGGCTACTCCGGCCTGTGGACGGCGCTGATCGCCAAGGAGCGCGACCCCTCGCTGGACGTCGTCCTGGTCGAGGGCAACGAGGTCGGCTGGGCCGCGTCCGGGCGCAACGGCGGATTCTGCGCCGCCAGCCTCACTCACGGCTTCGGCAACGGCCTGCAGCGCTGGCCCGGCGAACTGGCCGAGCTGGAGCGCCAGGGCGCCGCCAACCTGCAGGCCATCGAGGACACCCTCAAGCGCTACGGCATCGACGCGGAGTGGGAGCGCACCGGCGAGATCGACGTCGCCACCCAGCCGCACCAGCTGGAGGAGCTGCACGAGGTCGCCGAGGCCGTCGCCGACTACGGCCTCGACCTCACCTTCCTGGACGCCGACGCCCTGCGCGCCGAGGTCGACTCGCCCACCTTCCTGGGCGGCCTCTGGGACAAGGAGGGTGTGGCGATGGTCCACCCCGCCAAGCTGGCCTGGGGCCTCAAACAGGCCTGCCTCGGCCAGGGCGTACGGATCTTCGAGCGCACCCGCGCCACCGCGCTCGCCGAGCACGGCAGCGGCATGGCCGTCCGCACCACGTACGGCCGGGTGTTCGCCCGCCGGGTCGCGCTCGGCACCAACGTCTTCCCGTCCCTGGTGAAGCGGGTCCGGCCGTACGTCGTGCCGGTCTACGACTACGCCCTGATGACCGAGCCGCTCAGCGCCGAGCAGCTCGCCTCCATCGGGTGGAGCGGCCGGCAGGGGCTCGGCGACAGCGCCAACAAGTTCCACTACTTCCGGCTGTCCGCCGACAACCGCATCCTCTGGGGCGGCTACGACGCGATCTACGAGTACGGCGGCAAGGTGCGCGGCGAGTACGACCAGCGCCCGGAGACCTTCCGGACGCTCTCCGGCAACTTCTTCCGCTGCTTCCCGCAGCTGGAGGGGATCCGCTTCACCCACGCCTGGGGCGGCGCCATCGACACCTGCACCAGGTTCTCCGCCTTCTTCGACACCGCCTACAAGGGGCGGGTCGCGTACGCGGCCGGCTACACCGGCCTCGGCGTCGGCGCGACCCGGTACGGCGCCGAGGTGATGCTCGACCTGCTGGCCGGCGCCCGGACGGAGCGGACGGCNCTGGAGATGGTGCGCAGCAAGCCGCTGCCCTTCCCGCCGGAGCCGGTGCGCTGGGCCGGCATCGAGATGACCAAGTGGTCGCTCGACCGCTCGGACCGCAACGGCGGCCACCGCAACCTGTGGCTGCGCACGCTCGATCGGCTGGGGCTCGGCTTCGACAGCTGAGCCCGGCTCGGCCCGGGTCGGGCCCGAAGTCGGCGCCGGGGCGCATCCCTTCGCGGGGGTGCGCCCCGGCGCCGTTGTGCGCACCCCCGGCGAACTGTGCAGAAGCGGTGCAGCTCGGCGGAACGCTGTAAGACACGTCCGCCTTCCGCCTCTCCCTGTTGACGGCGAGTCCAGGAACCCGCCGCACCGAGCGAGCAGAGGACGACACGCCATGGAGAGCACCGGACCGATCAGCGGACTGGACTGGCTTGCCGAGGCCTCCCCGGACCCGGACGCCTGCCGACGGGAGTGGCAGCGCACCGGCGCGGGCCTGCAACTGCTGCCCGCCGGGCGACGCTGGGACGTCCTCCTCGTACCCGGCCCGCTCGGGCGCCTCGCCCTCGCCGTACTGGCCCGCACCGTACGGGGGCCCGGCCCGGTGCTCGCCGACTTCGGGGACGAGAACCTCGGCTTCCTCGTCCCCGCCGGAACCGCCGCCCGTTGGCTCGGCACCGGCGTGCGCGTCGCCGGCGCCGGGACGTGGATCGTGGTCCCGCACCCGGCCCGGCGCAGCAGGGGTGTCCGCTGGCTGGTGCCCCCCGACGGCTCCGGGCTGCTCAACGACCCCGTCGTCCTGGAGCTCGCGCTGCACGACGCGGCGGCCGATCTCGGCAGCGCCGGGCGGTAGCGGACGGCCCGATCCCGGGCGAAGCGGCCATCCGGAGTACATCGCCGACGACCTGTAAGGCTGAATCCCGGATACCCGTCAGCCTGCTCGTTGAGCCGGCGCCACCCGAAGACCAGACTGGGCAGTGAGCGCGGTAGCCCCGTGATCCCGTCGCCCGGCCGATTTTCCGGGCGGCGCCGCACAAAGGGACCGGCGGCAGGAGTGCCGCCCGGGACTTCGGAGGCAGACGATCTTGAGCAAGCCCATCGTGACCAAGCACCTCACCCACTGGATCGGCGGCGCGTCCGTCGCCACCGCCGGCTCCGCACCGCGCCGCGGCGAGATCTTCGACCCGGCCACCGGCCAGGTGGCGGGTCACGTCGACTTCGCGGAGATCGCCGAGGTCGACCAGGCGGTCGCCGCCGCGGCCGCCGCCTTCGCCGACTGGCGCAACGCCTCGGTGGCCAAGCGCACCACCGTGCTCTTCAACTTCCGCGAGCTGCTCAACTCCCGCAAGGACGAGCTGGCCTCGATCATCGTCGCCGAGCACGGCAAGGTGCACTCCGACGCCCTGGGCGAGATCGCCCGCGGCCAGGAGGTCGTCGAGTACGCGTGCGGCATTCCGCAGCTGATCAAGGGCGGCTTCACCGAGCAGGCCTCCACCGGCGTCGACGTGTACTCCATCCGTCAGCCGCTCGGCCCGGTCGCCATCATCTCGCCGTTCAACTTCCCGGCCATGGTGCCGATGTGGTTCTTCCCGATCGCCATCGCGGCCGGCAACACCGTCGTGCTGAAGCCCTCGGAGAAGGACCCGTCCGCCGCCAACTTCATCGCGGAGCTGTGGAAGGAGGCCGGCCTCCCGGACGGCGTCTTCAACGTCGTCCACGGGGACAAGGCCGCCGTGGACCGCCTGCTGGAGCACCCGGACGTCAAGTCCGTCAGCTTCGTCGGCTCGACCCCGATCGCCCGCTACGTCTACGAGACCGGCACTCGCTACGGCAAGCGCGTCCAGGCCCTCGGCGGCGCCAAGAACCACATGCTCGTGCTGCCCGACGCGGACCTCGACCTCAGCGCCGACGCGGCCATCAACGCCGGCTTCGGCGCGGCCGGCGAGCGCTGCATGGCCGTCTCGGTGCTCGTCGCGGTCGACCCGATCGGCGACGAGCTGGTCGACAAGATCAAGCAGCGGATGGCCACCCTCAAGGTCGGCCCGGGCTGCAACGGCGACTCCGACATGGGCCCCCTCGTCACCGGCCAGCACCGTGACAAGGTCACCTCCTACGTCGAGTCCGGAGTCGCGGACGGCGCCGAGCTGGCCGTCGACGGCCGCAAGCACCCGATCGCCGGCGAGGACGCCAACGGCGCGCCCACCGCGGACGGCTTCTGGCTCGGCCCCACCCTCTTCGACCACGTGAAGCCGGGCATGTCCGTCTACAACGACGAGATCTTCGGCCCGGTGCTCTCGGTGGTGCGCGTCGCCTCGTACGACGAGGGCCTGGAGCTCATCAACGCCAACCCGTACGGCAACGGCACCGCCATCTTCACCAACGACGGTGGTGCGGCGCGGCGCTTCCAGCACGAGGTCGAGGTGGGCATGGTCGGCATCAACGTGCCGATCCCGGTGCCGGTCGCCTACTACTCCTTCGGCGGCTGGAAGGCCTCCCTCTTCGGCGACACCCACGCGTACGGGCCGGACGGCGTCCAGTTCTTCACCCGCGGCAAGGCCGTCACCCAGCGCTGGCTGGACCC